>OLNP01001585.1_pt1 | contig 18896 bp, 14 predicted proteins | sample 1671951 | NCBI WGS metagenome assembly OLNP01 (sample SAMEA3136629, study PRJEB25190) | human gut metagenome | biome: human gut; feature: human-associated habitat; material: faeces | place: Austria | collected 2013
AAGAATGGTTAGCACAGATCGGTGAAGCTGTTTATGCATTCCAGAAGAAGACTGTCCGTAAGATGATCTTAAAAGATCACAAACGTCCAGATGGTCGTGATATCAAACAGATCCGTCCACTTCACGCAGAAGTTGACTGCCTGCCAAGAGTTCACGGATCTGCATTATTCCAGAGAGGACAGACTCAGGTTATGACAGTGACAACACTTGGATCATTATCTGAAGCACAGCGTCTTGATGGAATCGATGTAACAGAAACAACAAAACGTTATATGCATCACTATAACTTCCCTTCTTACTCTGTAGGAGAAACAAGACCAAGCAGAGGACCAGGACGTCGTGAGATCGGACATGGTGCATTAGCAGAGCGTGCGTTAGTTCCAGTATTACCAAGTGAAGAAGAATTCCCATATGCGATCCGTACAGTATCAGAGATCATGGAATCTAACGGATCTACATCTCAGGGAAGTATCTGTGCTTCATCTCTGTCATTAATGGCAGCAGGTGTTCCAGTGAAAGCTCCAGTTGCAGGTATCTCTGTTGGACTTGTAACAGGAGAAGGAGATGACGATTACATCATCTTAACAGATATTCAGGGACTAGAAGACTTCTTTGGAGATATGGACTTTAAAGTAGCAGGTACAGACAAAGGTATCACAGCGATCCAGATGGATATCAAGATTCATGGATTGACAGAACAGATCATCCGCGAAGCGATTGCAAGAACAAAAGAAGCAAGAACACATATCCTTCATGATGTTATGAATCCAGTGATCCCAGCTGCAAGAGACCACGTCGGAGAATTTGCTCCAAAGATCTCTCAGTATACGATCGATCCTGAGAAGATTTCAGAAGTTATCGGTAAACAGGGTAAAACGATCAATGGAATCATTGATGAAACAGGTGTTAAGATCGATATTGACGAAAGCGGACGTATCGATATCTTAAGTGAAGATCAGGCAATGATCGATAAAGCGATCAGCATCATCAAATCCATCGTAGAACCATTGAATGTTGGAGATATTTACGAAGGTGAAGTTGTAAGGATCATGAACTTCGGTGCATTTGTACAGCTTTCTCCAAACAAAGACGGAATGATCCACATTTCAAAACTTTCTAATGAAAGAGTTGAGAAAGTAGAAGATGTCGTGAATATCGGAGACAAAGTAGCTGTCAAAGTATTAGAAATCGACAAGATGGGAAGAATCAATCTGAAATTAGAAGAAAAGATTGAAGATTAATTAAGAATGACAAAACAGCTTTTTGTATGCGAAAGTGTATGAAAAGCTGCTTTTTTGTTCTATAGGAAAATTTGATAACTCAAGTAAAATAAACCCAAATAAGAGGATAAAACAAATGAAACATATTATATTAGCATCTGCTTCCCCAAGAAGAAAAGAAATCCTGGAACTTGCCGATCTGAAATTTGATGTTATGCCAAGCGATGCACAAGAGATCACAACAAAAACAGCACCAAATGAAGTAGTTATGGAATTAGCATCGATCAAAGCAAAAGACATATATAAGAAGTCAGAGAAACAAAGTATGATCGTGGGAGCAGATACCGTTGTAGCATATCAGGGACAGATTCTTGGGAAACCGACAGACGAAGCGGACGCAAAAAGAATGCTTACGATGTTAAGCGGACAGACACATGAAGTGTATACAGGAGTTTGCATCATCGAAGATGGAAAAACAAAAACATTTTATGAAGAAACAAAAGTTACATTTTATGAGATCAGTGATGAGCAGATCGATCATTATATCAAGACTGGAGAACCTATGGATAAGGCTGGGTCTTATGGAATTCAAGGAAAAGCAGCTGTCTTTATCAAAGGGATCGAAGGAGATTACTACAATGTTGTAGGATTTCCAATTGCAAGATTTTTGCAGGAAATCACAAAATAGTTATGTATTTTTTCGAAATATGAGGGGAAAACCTTTGACGATATCTATGAATCTCTGTTATGATGTGAGGTAAAGGCAAAAAATAGATATATTGATAGGAAATTTAAAGAAAGGGATTAGAAGAATGGGCAAGATTGCGATCGTAACAGATAGTAACAGCGGAATTACTCAAAAAGAAGGTAAAGAATTAGGAATCTCAGTGATTCCAATGCCATTTTATATTAACGAAGAATTATATTTTGAAGATATTACATTAACACAGGATGAATTTTATCAGAAATTAAATGAAGATGAAGATATCAAAACATCTCAGCCTGCACCTGGAGATGTGTTGGATCTGTGGGAGAAGTTATTAGAAGACCATGATGAGATTGTGCACATCGCAATGTCTAGTGGATTAAGCAGTTCCTGTGCGACAGCGGCAATGTTAGCAGATGATTACGATGGAAAAGTTCAGGTTGTAGATAACCAGAGGATTTCTGTCACACAGAGACAGTCTGTCTTAGATGCGGCCAAATTAGCGGAAGAAGGAAAGTCAGCCAAAGAGATCAAAGACATCTTAGAAGCAGACAAATTAGATTCTGGAATCTATATCATGGTAGATACGTTGAAGTATCTGAAGAAAGGCGGACGTGTTACAGCAGCAGGAGCAGCCATCGGTACAGTGCTTGGAATCAAACCAGTTTTACAGATCCATGGCGAGAAGCTGGATGCATTTGCGAAGACAAGAGGTGTCAAACAGGCAAAGAAAAAGATGATCGCAGCAGTAAGAAAAGAGTTAGAAGAGCGTTTCCCAGATGGAGATTTTGGTAAACACGCATATCTTCAGTCTGCATATACAAAAGATGAAGAGGCAGCGCTCAAATGGAAAGAAGAACTGATGGCAGAATTTCCAGGAATGGAATTCCAGCAAGATCCGTTATCTTTAAGTGTTGCATGTCATATCGGTGCAGGTGCATTGGCGGTTGCTTGGACACATAAGATTGATGAGTAATAATAAATATAGTACATTTTCTTGTCATTTAAAAGAAATGTAAATAAATAATGAATTTTACATGAAATCCTTGTGTGATCATAGCATAAGGGTTTCTTTTGTGTTACAATACAGTCAATTTCGATACAATAGATAGCAGGAGATAGATGTTATGGAAATGAAAAAAGTATTAAAATACGCAATGGAGATCGGAGAATGCATGCTAGTGTCAGGAGCAGGTGTTTCAAGGGTAGAAGATACGATTTCAAGAATCTGCAAGGCGTATGGAGCAAAAGAAGCCAATGTATTTTCTATCACATCAAGTATTGTAACAACGATCGAAGATGAAAAAGGAGAAATCTTAACGCAGACAAAGCGTATCAGGTCATATAAGACAGACTTTACCAAACTGGATGAGTTAAATCAGTTATCAAGATATATGTGCAGAGAACTTTCGGAAGAAGAGGAAGTAAAACGAAAGATCACAGAGATCAAAAAGGGAAAATTCGTCGTTTTTACAGAGGAAGTTCTTACATCAGCGGTCATTGCAGCAGCATGGACTTCATTTTATGGAGGTGGCGTTACAGAAGGGATCATAGCAATGATCGCAGGGGGATTTGTCACGGTCCTTGCAAGATATATTAAGATCTTAGCACCCAACGAAATGGTATTAAACTTTCTATTATCATTTTTTGTTGCAGCATTTGCATATATCAGTGCAAAATTTGGACTGACGGAGGATTATGGAAAGATCATCATCGGTAATATCATGCTGTTGGTTCCTGGAGTTGCATTTGTTAATGCACTTCGGGATATGATCGGTGGAGACATGATGTCAGGAATCTTAAGAGTCTGTGAATCGATACTGTTAGCTGTATTCCTTGCAGCAGGTTCTTTTATGGCATTGATGTTCTTAGGAGGTGTGTTATAAATGAAAGCAGAGATCATACAGGTACTGGCAAGTTTTGTCGGAAGTTTTGGATTTGCAGTACTTTATAATCTTCGAGGGAAAAAACTTTGTATGGCTGGGATTTCTGGGATGGTATCATGGATCGCCTACCTTATTGTGTGGAATGAGATGCCAAGTACATTTGTGGCGAACCTGGCAGCGGCCGCAGTTGCGACGATCTATGCAGAAACAATGGCAAGGATCTTAAAGACTCCTGTAACAGTATTTTTGATCACGGGAATCATTCCATTAGTACCAGGTGGAAATTTATACTATACGATGAATTATGTATTAGCAAAACAGTGGCATTTATTTTACTTATATGGGCAAAAAACATTGCTGATCGCAGTGGCGGTTGCGGCAGGAATCATGACAGCATCTTCTGTTTACGGAATTTGTGCATCCGTATGGAAATACTGCAAAAAAGAGATATGAGCAATCTGAGAATAAACCCCACAGATTTTGCATAAGATAAGAAAAACAAAAGTGTGCAGGTATCGTATGGAACAGGATGAAAAGTTTGAAAATCAATTAAATCTTGCTCTGGATCTTAGCGAAGAAGAACGGGAGAGGTCCAAGGATTTAGATGCAGGATACGATAAAGAAACGGATCAGTGGGAGATCATATTTCGCTACGCAGGCACACTTGATACGATCAGATGGTCAGACACAACGAGGATCGAACCGTTGAGTATGGGTTATGCGATCGCCTATATAAAAGAAGACGAGTTGGAAGCATTTGGGGCAAATGAACAAGTTATTTATATAGAAAAACCGAAAAATCTATTATTAAGTCGACAGCCATCGATAGCCGCATCTTGTATGTTGTCGGTCAAGAATCCACCTCTTTCATTGACTGGAAGAGGTGTTTTTGTCGCTGTGATCGATACAGGGATTGATATTTTTCACCCGGATTTTATAGATGAAAATGGAGATACTAAGATTTATGCACTATGGGATCAAACGGTCAAAGGAAGTCCGCCTAAACCATTTCTTAACGGAAATCTCTATACAAAAGAAGAAATTAATAAAGTATTGCACTCAGAAAGTGGAAGATACGATTTTCGGAGCAGAGATCGATCTGGGCATGGAACACATGTAGCTTCAATCTGTGCCGGGATAAACGGGGTTGCACCAGAGGCAGAACTGATCGTTGTGAAATTGGGAGATACGAGAGAAAAAGGTTTCCCAAGGACGACACAATTGATGACAGCATTACAATATGTGATCAATGAAGCATCACAGGCAGGACGGCCGGTTGCGGTCAATATCAGTTATGGACATAATTATGGAGATCACAGAGGAAATTCCTTGTTAGAAAGATTTATATCACAGATCGCACAGCAATGGAAATGTACGATCTGCATTGGAACAGGAAATGAGGGAAATAGTGGAAAGCATAAACAAGGAAAGCTGATCAAAGAAGAACAAAAAATCTTATTGGATATTGCACCATTTGAGCAGAATCTAAATCTCCAGATATGGAAAGATTTCGTGGATGAGTTAAGAATACAGCTGGAATCTCCATCGGGAATATCTTATGAGATCACAGATCAACAGGGAAAGTCACAATATTCATATGAAAATACGATCGTGTTTGTATACAATGGTTATCCAACACCGTACAATGTAAGGCAGGAAATATTCCTTAGTTTTATTGTGCAGGAAGGGAATCATATAGAGAGTGGACAATGGAATCTTACATTGATTCCACGAAATATCAGAAATGGGGAATATCAGATGTGGCTTCCGGTATCCTTAGGAAGTAATCAGGAAACTAGATTTTTAGAGCCAGATAAAGAGTTTACTTTAACAATCCCATCAACTGCAGAAAATGTGATCTCAGCAGGTGCGTATGATGTCAGATATCAGTCCTATGCAGATTTTTCGGGGCGGGGTGATCAAAGATATGGTGTAAAGAAACCAGATCTTGTGGCACCTGGAGTTGGAATTTTGGCAGCAGCACCGGGAGGCGGTGAAAACAGTTTGTCCGGGACGTCAATGGCAACGCCATTTGTCACAGGAGCGGCAGCTCTTTTGATGGAATGGGGGATCATAAGAAAAAATGATCCTTATTTGTATGGAGAGCGGATCAAAGCTTATTTTCATAAAGGTGCAAGGAAAATGAATGGATTTTTGGACTATCCAAACAATGAAATTGGATATGGAAAATTATGCGTGGCAGCTAGTTTGTATAAATAGAAGAACTTACGAAAAAAAATACAAATGATATTTGTAATTTTTGTATCATATTTCCAATTTATATGATAAAATTAATAACACACTGGGAATACGAAAGGGGAAGAGACAATCATGAAAACAGAAAGATTTGATAAGAAACTGTTTAAACAGGAAGTACTCAATAATCTAAAGACTCAGTTCAGAGTTGAGCTTAATAATGCATCCCAGCAGCAGATTTATCAGGCTGTGGCTTATGCCCTAAAAGAGTGGATCATTGAGGACTGGATGGATACTCAGAAGACCTACGAAGAGAAAGACCCAAAGATTTTATATTATATGTCCATGGAATTCCTGATGGGAAGAGCACTTGGAAATAACCTCATTAATATGAGTATGTATGGAGAAGTGAAAGAAGCACTCGATGAATTAGGCGTAGATCTGAATGCCGTTGAAGACCAGGAACCAGACCCAGCACTTGGTAATGGTGGTCTTGGAAGATTAGCAGCATGTTTCCTTGATTCATTGGCAACACTTGGATATGCAGCCTATGGATGTGGAATCCGCTATCAATACGGAATGTTCAAACAGAAGATCAAAGACGGATATCAGATAGAAGTACCAGATGAATGGTTAAAGAATGGAAATCCATTTGAATTAAAACGTCCGGAATATGCCAAAGAAGTACGTTTCGGTGGAAATATCCGTACAGAATATGATGAAGCAACTGGAAGAACCAACTTCATTCAGGAGAACTATCAGTCAGTTATGGCAGTTCCATTTGACTATCCGATCGTAGGATATGGAAATCATATCGTTAATACATTAAGGATCTGGGATGCAGAAGCGATCACTGACTTCCAGCTGGATTCTTTTGATAAAGGTGAATATGACAAAGCAGTAGAACAGAAGAACCTTGCAAAGAACATCGTAGAAGTATTATATCCAAACGATAATCACTACGAAGGAAAAGAGCTTCGTTTAAAACAGCAGTATTTCTTTGTATCTGCAAGTTTACAGGCAGCAGTAGCCAAATATAAGAAAAACCACGATGACATTACAAAACTTTACGAGAAGATGACGATCCAGATGAACGATACTCATCCAACAGTATCTGTTGCAGAACTTATGAGAATCTTAATGGATGAAGAAGGTCTTGGATGGGATGAAGCATGGGAAGTTACAACAAAGACTTGTGCATACACAAATCATACGATTATGGCAGAAGCGTTAGAGAAATGGCCAATCGACTTATTCTCAAAATTACTTCCTAGAGTATACCAGATCGTAGAAGAAATCGACCGTCGTTTCGTAAACAAGATCCGTGAGATGTATCCAGGAAACGAAGAGAAAGTCAAGAAGATGGCGATCCTTTGGGATGGACAGGTACGTATGGCACATATGGCGATCGCAGCAGGATATTCTGTCAATGGTGTTGCAAAACTTCATACAGAAATCTTAAAGAATCAGGAATTAAAAGATTTCTATCAGATGATGCCAGAGAAATTCAACAACAAGACAAATGGAATCACACAGAGACGTTTCTTAATGCATGGAAACCCATTACTTGCAAATTGGGTAACAAAGAAACTTGGAACAGACACATGGGCAACAGACCTTTCTTTAATGTCAGGACTGAAGAAATATGTGGATGATCCAAAAGCTCAGAAAGAATTTATGGATATCAAACTGCAGAATAAAAAACGTCTTGCAAAATATATCTTAGAACACAATGGCGTAGAAGTTGATCCAACATCCATCTTTGATGTACAGGTAAAACGACTTCATGAATACAAACGTCAGCTGATGAATATTTTACATGTGATGTATCTGTATAATCAGTTAAAGAAGAATCCAAATATGAAGTTCTATCCAAGAACATTTATTTTTGGTGCTAAGGCAGCAGCTGGATACCTTCGTGCAAAACAGACGATCAAACTGATCAACTCTGTAGCTGATAAAGTAAATAATGATGCATCCATTAAAGGTAAGTTAAAGGTTGTATTTATTGAAGATTATCGTGTATCTAATGCAGAATGGATCTTTGCGGCAGCAGATGTCAGCGAACAGATTTCAACAGCATCCAAAGAAGCATCAGGAACAGGTAACATGAAGTTCATGTTAAATGGTGCACCAACACTTGGAACAATGGATGGAGCGAATGTAGAGATCGTTGATGAAGTTGGAGCTGAGAATGCATTTATCTTCGGTATGAGCTCAGAAGAAGTTATCAATTATGAGAATAACGGTGGATATCATCCATATGAGATTTACCAGAATGATAAAGACATCCATGAAGTCTTAGATCAGTTAGTAGATGGAACATATGCAAATGGTGATCCAGAACTTTACAAAGATCTGTACCAGAGTCTGTTATTTGGTGATACAGGAAGCCAGGCAGATATGTACTTCATCTTAAAAGACTTCCGTTCATATGCAGAAGCTCAGAAGAAAGTAGAAGAAGCATATAGAGATACAAAAGGATGGGCTAAGATGGCGATGACCAACACAGCAGGATGTGGCAAGTTCTCATCTGACCGTACAATTCAGGAATATGTTGATGATATCTGGCACTTAGATAAGATCAGATAGTCTTATACAGAGTCTTGAAATATAATATTGAATATGATAAGTTAAGAGGAAGAGTTCCCAAAGAAGGAACTCTTCCTTTATTCATGTAAAAAGAGATGATAAAATATTTCAAAAAAATTGCAAAAATATTAAGAATGTGTTAAAATTCGGATGTAAAAAGAAATATCAAGAATAAAGATGAAAAACAAAGAAAGGGAGTAACAAATGAGGAACATTATAAGGAAACTTGCAGTGTGCTTTCTGGCATGGATATTGGTCTGCACAACAGTTGTAACTGGGCATGGAATGCATACGGCAAAAGCAGCACAGACATTTAAGATTCATTTTATTGATGTCGGATGTGCAGATGCTGCGTTATTACAGTATGGAGAAGGAACAGAAGCAAAGTATGCATTGATCGATACAGGAGCAAACCAGTATCATAATACAAAGGATACGACGATTGATACCACAAAGACACCAGTCTATGAATATTTAAATAAGATGGGAGTAAAACATCTGGAATTTATACTTCTGACACATCCTCATCAGGATCATATTGGAGGTATGGAGAAGATTCTTTCTGATACAACGATCAAGATCGATAAGATTTATGGGAATGATCTGAATATTCAGTACTTGGAAAGCAGCGAGGATAAGAGCAAGCAGTCTTCAGATGAAACAAATTGGACAGAATTTGATACCAAAATATACAAGAATTTTAAAGCTGCTTTAGAAGCAAGAAATAAACTTGCCGAAGAAGCAGAAGACAAAACAGAGAAAGAAAATCTAAAAGTAGATTATGTAGTGCCAACTGCAGGAGAAACAATTAGTCTTGGAGAAGCAAAAATGACATTCTATGGTCCATTAGAGAATGATTATCAATATGGTAGAACGGTTGATTTGAATACAAGACAGGAAAATAAATATTCTATCGTTACAAAGATCGTTTACGGAAGCAACTCTTTCTTAATGACCGGAGATGCTCAGAAAGAAACGATCGAGAAGATCATCGCGAAGGGATATGATCTGACAGCACAGGTGCTCAAGGAGCCACATCATGGATTTCAGGATGTCACAGAAGAAGAGTTAGCCAATGGCTACCAGTATTCTGATCATAAAACAGTGATCGATGCATCACAGGCTAGTATTGCGATCATCAGTAATGGATACATGAATACAGGTGGTGTTCCATATACAAAAGTCTTAAGAGACTTATCAAAATTAGATGTCTATGAGACAGGAGACCGTGGAACGATCATTATAACATCAGATGGCTCACAGTTATCTATCCAGACAGAGAAAGGAGATAACCAGCCAAGTGTCAAAGGAAAAGAAAGTGATGATGAAACATCATCTCCAGTGATGAAATCCATGAATATCACAGCAAACACAACAAAGCCATTGACAGCAACGAGTGTGGGTGCTGCGAATACTTATGATCGTTATGAAAAGAAGAATATTACTGTAAGATTTTCAGGAGCAGCTCAAGGATTTACAAAATTGACAAGCATTGAATATAAGTTTGTGCCAAAAGGTGTGAATAATAAAACCATAGCATATAAGACAGGAAGTTCCTATACAGTCAAAAATGGAAATTGTGGAAGGTTTTATGTAAGATATAATACACCATTAGGATCAACAGAGATCAAACTTCCTGGATTTACAGTTGATACGAAAGCACCAACCAGTGTGAAGATCAAAGCGAATAAGTCAGGGATCAAAACACTGTCAACATCTGCAAAGAACACTTACAGTAAACGAATCAAGAAGTCTGTCAAATTTACGTTTAGTGCAAATTATGGAACCAGTGGAAAATCCATGACACAGTATAAGTTTGTACCAAGAGGAAAAAAAGCTTCCAAGTACAAATGGAAAACAGCAAATAGTGTAACTTATAAGAAAAGAAATAAAAAAGTTCGTTTATATGTAAGATATATTGATAAATCTGGAAATATCACAACAAAGAAGACAAACGGATTTTACGTAACTAAGAAATAACAAAGAAAACGCTAGGATGGAAGTATGAAATATTTTACAAAGAAGATCATAGCGGTACTGCTGACAGTGATGCTTACAGGCATCACTGTTTTGCACGTATCGGGAGGTCAAACGATCAAAGTTAATGCAGCACAGACATTTAAGGTTCATTTTATCGATGTGGGGGCCGCTGATGGAGCTTTGCTTCAATATGGAGAAGGAGAAAACGCGAAGTATGCTCTGATTGATTCTGGGGCTTATTCTTATGAGACAACAGATCACGATACGATCGATGTATCAGACCGTGTGCATCAGTATTTGCTGGATCATGGAGTAAAGCATCTGGAATTTGTTGTTCTAACTCATCCACACGGAGATCATATCGGTGGAATGAAGAAGATACTAGAAGATAAGAATATTACGATTGATACGATTTATGGGAATCCATTGGAGTTTGAATATCTGGAAAGCAGCGAAGATAAAGAAAAGCAAACAGAAGAAACAGCCCGATGGACAGTATTTGATACACAGACTTATCAGACATTCAAGAAGAAACTAGAGAAGAGGAATTCATACAAAGATGCATCATTGCATATCCAGTATGTTGTGCCACAGGACGGAACATCCGTAAAATTAGGCGAAGCGGTAATGACCTTTTATGGTCCGTTAGATAATACCTACAGGTATGGAAGAGCACAGGATGCACCCAATTTAAATACAAGACAGGTAAATAAATATTCGATAGTGACGAGGATCGTTTATGGCAGTAATTCATTTTTAATGACAGGCGATGCACAGCAGGAAACGATCAAAAAGATTGCAGCTAGAGGTTACGATTTAAGTGCACAGGTATTAAAGCAGCCACATCATGGATATCAGGATGTTCGTTTGCAGGATAAACCGAAAGGTCGTTATGTATACGATTCGGATCATAAGTATCTGATCGATCGAACAGGTGCAAGTATTGCGATCATCAGTAATGGATATAAAAATGTAAATCAGACACCAGAGAGCAATGTACTTCGTGATCTGTCAGGAATGGATGTTTATCAGACATCAGATAAAGGAACGATCGTAGTATCGTCTGATGGTAAGAATCTAAGTGTGTCAGCACAAAAAGGCGGTAATGTACCAAGTCATGCGGGATATGTTGTGAAACAGAAGCGTACCCCTTTGATGCAGAAAGTTACAGTGCAGGCAAATACAAAGAAGAAAATGACACCACTTCGTTCCGATGCCTCTGCAGCATATCAGCATTATGAGAGAAAAAACATCAAGATCAGGATTTCAGCACAGGCAAAAAGCTTCACAAATCTAAAACAGATTCAGTACAAATTTGTGAAAAAAGGAACTTCCAAAGGAAGTGTACCATACAAAACCGGTACGACATTAACGCTCAAAGACGGCATGATAGGCAGGGTCTATGTGAGGTTTGTCACAGATGCAGGGATAGATGAGATGCAGCTTCCAGGAATCGCAGTAGATAAAAAAGCACCAACAAAGACGAAGATCAAGGTTAACAGATCAGGAATCAAGACATTGAAAACGTCAACAAAAACGTCTTACAATAAAAAAATCAAAAAGTCAGCCCAATTTGTATTTTCAGCATCCTATGGAATCAGCGGGAAATCAAAGACACAATATAAGATCGTGCCAAAAGGCAAAAAAGCATCCAAATATCGATGGAAAACGGCGAATAAGATAACCTATAAAAAGAAGAACAAAAAAGTGAGTATCTATGCAAGATTTATCGATAAATGTGGAAATATCACACAGCGAAAGAGTTCTGGATTCTATATTACAAAATAAGGGAAGAAAGATATAGGAAGGCTTAGCTTGTATGCGAAAAGAGAATTTGTTATACTAAGAGGCAGAAGAATTAAAAATGCAAAGCAGGAGAAAGATTATGAACAGTAAAGGAAAAGGAATCATTACAGCAGTTATAGTTGTCCTGATCGCACTGGCTGCTTTTTGCGGATTTGGATATATCAGCCAAAGAATGACAGCAAGCGAAGGAATTACATATCTTGATAAGAAAGAATATCAGAAAGCATACGAACAATTTGACCATGCAGCAGGGAAATTCACTCTCATTTTCACAAAGCAAAAGAAAGATGTTTTATTCTACGAAGGAGAGGCTCTTTATCAGATGGGAGAGTATGGGAAAGCCATAGAGATCTATGATGAGCTGATCGATCATGGAGAAAGCAGGGCATATTCTTTGAAAGCATATTGCCTTGCCCAGCAGAAGAAGCTAAACAAAGCAATAGATGTATGTGATCAGGGAATAAAAGAGCATCCAGACGATGGAGAGATCTATTGTACAAAATATGCGGTGTTAGCAAAGCAGGAGAAGTATACACAAGGGCTAAAAGTGATCGAGAGAGCATTAAAACAGAAGGAGCTTGAGAATAAGAAGGAAGTTTTATTCGCTAGGATCAGTGCGTATGAATCCATGTTTGATTTTGATACAGCATATCGTTATGCAAAAGCTTATGTAAAAGCCTATCCAAAGGATGCAAATGGCAAGAAAGAGCTGACATTTTTGGAGACACGATAATTTCGTGACAATTTCATGATAAGAGTTAGGGAGGACGAAAGTCCTTCTTTTTTTTGCGCAGAAGCAGAAAAGATCAATTGAAAATTGTGCAAAATACACAAAAATAGAAAGCAAAAATCATGACTTTATACAAAAAATAAAATTTTGCGAAAAATAAGTTGACGAAATTTAGGTTTATGGTTATAATCAAATTACAAAATAAAATTTCATATAAGACAAAAGTGAAAAAATAAATTTTGTTAGGGGGAAAGTTATGAAAACAAAGGCAGTAAGACTTTACGGAGAAATGGATTTAAGACTGGATGAATTTGAACTGCCAGAGATGCAAGATGATGAAATTATGGCAGAGGTTGTAACAGACAGCTTATGTATGTCCAGTTACAAAGCAATCACTCAGGCACAAAAACACAAAAAAGTACCAGATGATATCAGTGAAAATCCGATCATTTTAGGACACGAATTTTGTGGAACGATCAAAAAGGTCGGTAAAAAATGGAAAGATCAGTATCAGGAAGGTGACAAATTTGTCATTCAGCCTAACATTGGAGATATCAGAGGCTATGCTCCAGGATATTCTTTCCATCATATGGGAGGGGATGCCACAACGATCATCTTTTCTGATCAGGTTATGGAAAATGGTTCACTATTAAAATACAACGGAGATTCCTTCTTTGAAGGATCTCTCGTTGAACCATTGTCATGTGTCGTGGGTGCATTTAATGCACAGTATCATATGAAGAAAATGTATTCATATGAACATGTGATGGGAATTAAAGAAGGTGGAGCGATCGCACTTCTCGGTGCAACAGGGCCAATGGGATTTTTAGCGATCGACTTTGCAATCCATGGACCGAAGAAACCAAAGACGCTGGTTGTCACAGGAAGAACACAGAAGAAGATTGATATGGCAGCAAGGTTATACACAGTAGAAGAAGCAAAGAAGAATGGTGTAGATCTTGTATATGTCAATACAAGAGATATAGCAGATGTCAATAAAGAGCTACGTAAATATTCAGAAAAAGGATTTGATGATGTCTTTATCTTTGCACCAAATGAAGAAATGGTAACATACGGAGTTAAAATGTTAGCATTCGATGGATGTTTGAATTTCTTCTCAGGGCCTGCCGATCAAGAATTTTCATCCAGAGTAAATTTCTATAATATTCATTATAATTCTACACATTTTGTGGGAACAAGTGGTGGAAATACGGAAGATATGAAACAATCCATTGAACTGATCGAGAGCAAGACAGTCAATGTTGCAAAGATCGCAACACATATATTAGGGCTTGACCATGCGGTTGAAACAACAAAGGCGTTACCAGAACTTGAAGGAAGTAAAAAAATTGTCTATACGCACAAAAAATTTCCATTAACAGAGGTTGACAAATTCGATGAAAACAGCGATGATGAGTATATCAGAGAATTAAAATCAATCGTAGAACGCAATGGTAATTTATGGAGCGCAGAGGCAGAAAGGTATTTCATACAGAATGCTCCTGAGATTTAGAAGGGAGTAGTATGAGTAGTGATATCTTAGTTAGAGACCAGATTTTTTCAACATATGATAGTTTATATGATGCAGAGAAGAAAGTAGCCGATTATCTGATCAGTCATCCATCTGAAGCGATCGAGATGTCTGTATCAGAACTTGCATCTCACTGTGATGCGAGCCAGGCGACGATCATCCGTTTTTGTAAGAAGATCGGGTGTAAGGGATTTCATCAGTTGAAGATCAAGCTGGCCGGAGAACAACGACAGCAGGAAGAACAGGTGATATCGAACGAGATCGATATCGATCAGATGGACAAATCACTCAATAATATCATGATCAGTAAAGTGGAAGAGATCAAAGCGACGTTTCACAATTTTAATCCAGAAGAATTAAGAAAGATCGTGGATTTGATCATACATGCCAATCTGATTGAATTCGCTGCGATGGGAGATACGATCCCGATCGCACTGGATGGATCTTACAAGTTCAATCAGTTAGGATTGAAAGCAGTTAGTTCAACAATTTGGGAGAGTCAGGAAGCATTTTCCAGAACTTTGAGAAAAGGTGATGTATTTTTTGCGATTTCTGCCTCTGGGGCATCCAAAAGACTTGTGAAGATGGTAGAGATCGTGAAAGATAATGGTGTAACAACAATTGCGATCACCAATCAATCCAAATCGCCACTTGCAGAGTTATGTGATCATGTTTTGCTGACAGCAACAAGAGAACACATTTTCCATGATCAGGTTAGTTTCACAAGAATGGCAGCGATGTCAGTGATCGACACACTGTTCTTATTACTGTTCTCCACAAAATGGGATTCATTTGAGAATGTGGCACAACACGAGCAGTCTGTTGCAGAAGAAAAATTATAAAAGGAGATCATAACGATGAATAACGATTGGTTAGAATTAGAAGGGAAGACAGTCATCGTCACAGGCGCAGCATCCGGAATCGGGAAAGCAGTTGCGCAGGAGTTTTTGAATATAGGGGCGAATGTAGTTATTTCTGATATGGCAGAGAATGCACCAGAGATGGATGCAAAAGAAGGCCAGTTATTATATGTAAGAACAGATGTAACAAAAGTTTCTGATGTTGAAGCTATGGTAGCAAAAACAATAGAAACATTCGGAACAATTGATGTACTAGTGAATAATGCAGGAATCAATATTCCACGTCTGTTAGTTGATCCAAAGGATCCAAAAGGACAATATGAATTAGATGAGGCAGTATGGGATAAAGTATGCAATGTAAATCTAAAAGGTGTTTTCTTCTGTGCGCAGGCAGTTGGAAGGATCTTGGTTGAAAAAGGTGAAGGTGTCATTATCAACATGTCTTCTGAAAGTGGTCTGGAAGGATCCGAAGGACAGAGTGTTTACGCAGCTACAAAGAATGCAGTAAACTCTTTAACAAGATCATGGGCAAAAGAATTAGGAAAACAGGGAGTTCGCGTTGTCGGAGTAGCACCTGGGATCATGGAAGTTACAGGACTTCGTACGATCGGTTATGAAACAGCTCTGGCTTATACAAGAGGGATCACAGTAGAACAGTTAAGAGCAGGATATTCCAAAACATCCACAATTCCACTAGGACGTTCTGGAAAGCTTTCTGAAGTTGCAGATCTGTGTGTATATCTTGCAAGCAAGAGATCTTCTTACGTACATGGTGTGACGGTTAACGTTGCGGGTGGTAAGACAAGAGGATAGAATAATTTCTGATAGAAGATATAGAAGATAAAGATATCAGCTGGTTTTAGGATCAGCTGATATCTTTTTTTAACATAATATAGCAGGAAATTCCGATGGAACTCTCTATGATATAAGAAAGTATGGCAAAGCCGGTTTCTTTCTGGTTGCTACAAAAAAAGAATCGTTGTATAATGATTCTTAGCATCACAAATTAAAAAGAAAGGAAATATGATGTTTTCGTTTCTATAAAAACATCATACAAGAATAAAATGTTAATTCTGGCTGTAGGAATCGGAATTGTATTTTGTATAATAGTATTTATTTGTTATTCTTATAAACAAAATCAACGGTCAAAATACACATCCGAAGTATACAAAGTATTTAAAGGACAATATGGGAGAGGATCAGTGATCTCTATGGGTTATGCACAGACGAATGCATTTACGGACCCCGTAACATTAATGTTGGCAGTCAGCAAGGATGATCACAGAGTTGTAGATGCATGGGAAGTTACGCAAGAGGAGATGGAGAATAGCTGTCGGTCATGTGAAGAATATATAGGAATGGACCTGATCAAATATTATAAAGAGAATCAGGAAAGAATTGAAAAAAGTCAAATGATGAATCAGACGGTGGGCAGGGATTCAGCGAAGAAGCAAGCATTTGACATGGCAGTCCAACAGATATTAGGGAAATTAGGAAAATAGATACAGGAACACATATTATGGAAGAAATCAAAAAAGAAATCATAGAGAAAGTGATCTTGGTTGCGGTTGCTGATCAAGACACAACAGAAGCAGAAGAATCTTTGGATGAGTTAGAAGAACTGGTTAAAACGGCAGGAGCCGAGGTTGCAGCAAGGGTGATCCAGGTAAGAGAAACACCACATCCAGGAACTTATATCGGAAAAGGTAAGATTGATGAAGTCAATGCTTTGTTATACGGAACTAATGCGACAGGGATCGTCTGTGATGACGAATTATCACCAGCACAGATCAGCAATTTAGAAGAAGCATTAGATACCAAAGTGATGGATCGAACACTGATCATTCTTGATATTTTTGCGAAGAGAGCATTTACAAGAGAAGGTAAGATCCAGGTCGAACTTGCCCAGTTAAAATACAGAGCATCCAAGCTTACCGGACAAGGAAGAGCTTTATCAAGATTAGGTGGAGGAATCGGAACCAGAGGTCCGGGAGAGAAGAAACTGGAGATGGACCGAAGACTGATCCGTACAAGAATCTCCAGATTAAAAGCAGAGTTAAGAGATGTTGTAAAGCACAGAGAAGTCCAGAGAAAACAACGCCAGAAGAATCACCTGCCAGTGGTTTGTATCGTTGGATATACCAATGCAGGAAAGTCAACACTATTAAACCATTTTACCAATGCAGGAGTTTATGAAGAAGATCAGTTGTTTGCAACCCTTGATCCAACGACAAAAAGTTTAGATTTAAGTGGCGGGCAGACAATTCTTATGACGGATACGGTCGGTTTTATCCGCAAACTTCCACATCATCTGGTCGAAGCATTTAAAAGTACATTAGAAGAAGCCAAATACAGTGATCTGATCCTGCATGTAGTTGATGCATCCAATCCGCAGAAAGAGAAACAGATGGAAGCAGTCTATGATACATTAAAGCAGTTAGGAGCTAACGAATCACCGATCATTACAGCATTCAATAAGATCGATCTGTTAAATGGTGATGAAATCTTAAAAGATCCAAATGCAGAAGCGGTGGTAAGGATTTCTGGGAAAAATGGTGAAGGAACCGATCAGTTGTTAGAGCAGATTGAGAAAATACTGCAAAAACAGAAATTATATTTAGAAAAGCTGTATGGATATCAGGAAGCAGGAAAGATCCAGCTGATCCGAAGTCACGGACAGCTTTTGAAAGAAGAATACAGAGATGATGGAATTTACGTAGAAGCATACATTCCAAAAGAGATTCTTGGAAGTATCTAGGAGGCGAGAAAGTGATCATACAAAAAGTAATCAACAATAACGTGGTCAGTACATTTGATTCAAACGGAAAAGAAGTTATTTTGATGGGAAAAGGAATTGGATTTCGCAAGAAAACCGGGGACGAATTAGATAAGACGAAGATTGAGAAGATTTTTACCTTGGACCTCAGTGGCAAATCATCTTTTGTACAGGAAGTCATGGCGATCATTCAGGAGTTTTATGAAATCGTGCTAGATACGGAACATCCAGCATATCAGAGATTTGCAACACATTTACAATATCTTGAGACGGAAATCTTATCAAAGAAACGGCCGATAGAAGAAGACGAAGAAGATGATGTTGAATTTTATGAACGTAATCAGAAGAAGTATCCAGAAGCCTATGTGTGCAGTCAGAAGATCGTGGAACATATCGAGCAGCATTACAACTGCAAACTTTCAGCAGATGAGAAGATGTATCTGATCATTTATGTCAAAAGACTGATCTTAGAAATGGGGCATCAGTCATAAAACCAGGTTGACTTATAAGGCAAAATTTGATATTATAATATTATCGAATTTTGGATTGTGACTGGTGAGGCAGGCAAGACCTATTTAATAAGTGTGAACATTTGTTAAAGTAGGTCTTTTTT
>OLNP01001613.1_pt1 | contig 18706 bp, 17 predicted proteins | sample 1671951 | NCBI WGS metagenome assembly OLNP01 (sample SAMEA3136629, study PRJEB25190) | human gut metagenome | biome: human gut; feature: human-associated habitat; material: faeces | place: Austria | collected 2013
GCTCAAGTCTCATCCTTTTTTACTCTACTGTCCAATATGTATTGTAGCTCTACACTTCCATAGTCTTGGCAACCAGGCAACAACTTGCTTTTTATCCTCATGCGTGCTATGATGACAAAAGAAATTAGGCTTGCAAGGAGGAAAAAATGCATGCCTGCTGGAGATTCCGCTCTATTACTCAAGATACGATCCTGTCTGCCGAGCATGAGTAACGCAGAGCAGCGTATTGCCAACAACATCTTGGAGCATCCACGCGATATCGTACATCTGTCTATCACAGAACTCGCTGTACGCAGCCAAGTGAGCGACGCTACAGTCGTGCGCTTTTGCCGCCGACTGGGTATGCAGGGTTATCAGGAGATGAAAGTTAACCTTGCCCAAGATCTGGTTTCTCCAATCGAAAGCATTCATGAGGAGGTCCAAGAAACAGACAGCGCCGCTGAAGTGCTCACCAAGGTTTTCGCCAGTACGATGCATACGTTGGAATATACGCTTCGTATCATTGACAAACGCCAGTTTCAGCAGGCGTTGGATACCATATATCAGGCTAAAACCATCCACATTTACGGCTGCGGCAACTCATCTTCCGTTGCACTGGATATGCAGCACAAGCTTATGCGCCTAAGTATGCATGCTACCGCTTATAGTGACAGCCATATGCAGTGTATCGCCAGCACTTTGCTTCAGCCTGGAGATGTGTGCATTGCCATCAGTCACTACGGTTCTTCCCGAGACATTGTCGATGCTGCCATCCTGGCCAAAAAGCGTGGTGCAACGGTTATTTGCATGACCTCTATCGGGCGCTCCCCCCTCAGCGATATGGCAGATATCCGCCTGGATACCGCCTCAAAGGAAACCAGTTACCATATTGTTGCGCTGTCGAGCCGTATCAGTCAGTATACAATCATCGACAGTCTTTATTCGGCCTTGGCTGTTCGGCGCCATTATGAAGAAGGCGACTGGCAGCAAAATATCATTGAACAGTCCCTGTCGAAAAAGAAGTACTGACTGTTTCAGTACAAGGGAACAGCGAGCACACCCGTATGGAGTCCCTGGGCCTGGGCCCATACCAAAAGGGTTCCGCGTTTACAGCCCGCCCGGACAATGAGGGAAATAAGGCCAGCTCGCATCTGCCGGTCATGGTTTGTCACGGGTACATGGTCACACACATCCGACCCTGTACCCAGCAGCACACCGTTTTCGTTGGTATAGAAACGTACAAAAGGTTCGGCGGTGGGCACATGTCTTCCTTGTTGATCCACGCAATCGCAGGTAATGATGGCAATATCCTCTCCATCGGCTTTAACGCCCTCACGTTCCAGTGTCAAGCGAAGAGAAACAGCAGGGCCTGTCGTTTCCACGCAGTCATAAGCTACCTGCTCCCCATTGCGGCAGGCATAAGCCTCTAGCCGTCCCCCCTCGTATGGCACCTCCCACTCGGCGTGTCCGCACGTTTCAACCATCCGTTCTCCCAGGCACCTGCCATTGAGATAAAGCGAAACATGCTCGCAGTTCGTATAGGCATATACGCGAATCGGAATGTCTTCCATGCCTTCCCAGTTCCAATGTGGAAGCAGATGCACCATTGGCCGTTCCAGCCAATGAGACTGATTTTGATAGAAGGCATCCTTTCGATTCAGGAACAGATCAATGGCGCCGGACTGAGAGCAAAGCCTTGGCCAGACCGTTTCGCCCCGATGCTCAATGCCTGCCCATTGAAACCCACCCGCAAGCCATTCGCGTGCTAAAATGAATTTCCAGGTATGTTCACGAGACAAAAAGGGTTTGTTGACATCATGATCATAGCCGTTCAAATATCCTCGCTCCGGACAGTCGGGTCCATACCATCCCCGTGTACTTCCTGTCGCAGCACATTCTGAGGAGAGCAACGGCAAATCAGGATGCTTTTGGTGCAGCAGATCCAGGTGGGATAGATTATAATTAACGCCCATCACATCCACTGTTTGGACGACTGAGCTATGGCATGGATCATGGGAGACCGCTGTCGTGACAGGGCGTGTGCCGTCCAATTCTTTGACTCGGAAAATCATAGCCCGTGCCGTGCGCTGGCCTGCGGATGTTAAGTGCAAAGGTTCTTCATTCCCCACGGACCACAGGATAATGCTGGGATGATTTCGATCGCGTCTGATGAGCATTTCCAGCTGCTGCATTCCCTCCGGCGTGCTTTGAAACCAGCGGGTTTCTGCCATAACCAGAAAACCAAGCTCATCCAGCCGGTCCATGGTATAGGCGGAATGGGGATAGTGCGCGCAACGGTAACCGTTGGCGCCCATTTCTTTCAGCAGTTCCAAACGATAGCGCTGAATGCGAGGCGGCACAGCCTTACCGGTCAGTCCATAGTCCTGATGACAACAAACGCCTTTGATTTTTACCGGTTTCTCATTGAGAAAAAAGCCCCTTTGTGCGTCAAAACGAATGCTGCGGAATCCAAAACGATTTGTCTGATTTTCGCACATGCCTTCTTCTGTATAAAGTGCCGTTTGCAGCGTATAAAGATTCGGGTTCTCTATATCCCAGCAACGAGGATTGCAGATCCTGGTCTCCTGATGAAATGTTTGCACGCTTCTAGGTGGCAAAACGACCTCATCTTCCAGAGAAGCCACTTGAAAATCATTTGCGTCCACGATTACGTTGCTTACACGCACATGCCTTGATTCGTACCCATCATTACGAAGGGTGGTTTCAATTGGCACACGCCAGCATTCCGCACATTTTTCAGGATGAATGAACACGCCATAGAGGTCAACCGACACCGGTTCTGCTTTGATTAGCCATACCGGTCGGTAGATCCCCGCACCCTCATACCACCACCCTTCATGTTCGCTTACATCAATGAAAACAGCTACTACATTTTCTCCGCCAAAAACCGCCACATCAGTAATGTCAACTTCAAAACTGTTATAGCCACAATTGTTGGCAAGCATATAGCAGCCATTGACGTATATCTTGCAATGGATGGCCACTGCTTCAAAGAGCAGCGTAATTCGCTTGTGTGAATCCTCTGCGGAGAGGATAAAATGCTTTCGGTACCAGGCATTTTCATAGTGGAAATATCCCAATGCACCATTTTCTTCTTCCTTTGGGGTCTGCAAAATCACATAATCATGCGGTAACTGTACATCTGTCCAGGTCTCATGAGATATCAATCCCGCCGGATTGTAGTATTCGGGCGCATCCAGATACTCCTTGGCAGCAGGACCGCAGCGTTTCCGTTCCGCTTTTGCTTCTGTATATAGGGGCGACTTGAGATGTGCTTCTTCTATGGGGATGTCACCAAGATGAAACAACCAATCCTGATTCAGGGGCAGCGTTTCCTTCATAAGCCTCCCACCCTTTTTGTGACATTTTTTAAAACGTGGAAAAGCAGCCGGAGCGGCTAGAAGCATTTCCGGCTGCTTCCATCAGTAAAAATCAATGCCCGTCCTTATCCCTTGACTGCGCTGTCCAAAGCACCTTGCACAAAATACTTCTGCAACGCCAGATAGGCGATGATCGGCGGTAAAATTCCCAACAGCGCAGCTGCGGCTGCTGCATTCATATCGGTAAAAGTCTCAGAAAAAAACTGTTTAATGCAGAGTGTCACATTATACATCCTGGGCTTTTGAAGAACATAGAGCGAAAAGTCAAACTCGTTCCATGCGCTGATACCTTTCATAATGATGACGGAAACCGTCACAGGTGCCAACTGAGGTAGAATGACGTGATAAAAGGTCTGAAATACGCTTGCGCCATCAATAGCGGAAGCCTCATCAAGGGATTGAGGTATTGCGGCAATGAAATTTCGGTAAAGAAAAATAGACAAATGAGACAAATTCTCAACGAGCGTCAGCTGCGTCTTCCCTATTTTGAAGAAAACTGCGCCGCTCTGTTGGCTCAGGTACTGATTTTAATAGGGCGCTACCGAAGAGAAATTCTCAAGAAAGAGCCAAGCAAAACGGAGAAGATGATCCGGGATGCCGTAGCGCATATGCACTGTCATTATCAGGAGGTTCAGAACCTTCAGGAGTATGCGGACCGCTGCGGCATGACTCCTGAGCGGTTTTGTCACGTATTCAAAGAACACACGGGCGTCTCACCATACGCCTATTTGATTTCTTTGCGTATGCGGCTTGCCCGCGAACTTTTATCGGGCAGCGATATGCCCGTGAAAGATGTTGCCATGGCTTGTGGCTATGAAAATGCGCTGTATTTCAGCCGTCTATTTACGAAGCGCTATCATCTCTCTCCAACCCAGCTTCGTCAAGCGGCCAAAAACCAGCGCGAGCCATAAAATGCTATGGATGAATTTTAAATAGAGTATACAATGGAAAATCGCATTTTTTGTCAGTACAAAGCCTCTTCCTTTCCACCAGAAGCTTCCACGATGGGATAAACATCAAACGGCTCATCATGGATATCCAGGTAAGCCATATAGGAGTGGGCGTCATCGCCACGCAGGCGCAGACAGTTCTTGGGACCTGGGAGCGGCGTCAACCAGTCCTGGGGTTGTTCCACGTCAAAATGCAGCGTCAGCGGATTCGGAGCCCCCAAAGCACCATACAGCAGCGGCCCGCGTGTCAGCGCCCAGCGTGTTTTTCCAGGGATCTCTTCGCCGCCTGAATAGCGGTGCATCTGCAGCGGCATAGCAAAATCAAGCGTAAACTTTGCTCCGGCACGCACTTGCTGGTAAATCTCGTATCGTGAACTGCCCTCTCCCGCCCAGCGTGGAATGCGCAGCCGCAGACAGAAAGGCCGCTGTGCTTCAAGGATGTGAACACATACCCGACCGCCGTCGGGCATATCCGTCTCCACGCGCAGGCGCACGCCATTTGGTAAGGAAGCCTCACTGGAAGCATAGATATCACAACTGACCATGTCCTGCGTGTAGGTGTAGAGAAACTGCGGAAGAAGGGCGCAAAGGCGTGTGCCCATGGCAGCGCAACATGTAGCGGGGTCCAGATAGCGCCAGTCCTTGGTGCGCTGTAGATAATTCAAATAGTGATAGCCGATATCGTCCACCTGCGCAGCCAGGAGCACATTATACAATGAGTTTTCCATTTCATCCACATAATGGGGATTGTCGGGCTCCAGTCGGTGCATACGCTGATTCAGCAGCACCCAGAAATTCGTAGAGCACAGTTCGTTATAATGATGTTCCGGAGAGAGCCAGTTGCAACCGGGATAATAGGTATCATTCTCGCACATGTTGATACCGCCACCCACGTGCTGCCATTTATCCTCATACATTTTCAGTGCAGCGCGGACTGCGTCCAGATACAGCGTTCTGCCGGTAAAGCGATATAGATCACAGTATCCTTCCAGGGTGGTCAGCAATGTCGAGTGCGGATGGTTTCCAGGATGATCGTAAATGGCCCGCTGATTCCTCTCTATAAGCTGTTTTAGCCACCAATCCTCCTGATAATAACGGATGGCTGTTTGAATATCCTCTTCTCGTCCTACAGGGGAATCATATAGTCGAGTGTTTGCCAGAATGCCCTGAAAACCCAGGTTCATATCCTTTACATAGGGCAACACTTCACATTGATTAAAGTGATCGCCCATTCTCCGTGCCAGATGAAATCCCATTTCTTCTCCGGCATAGCCGGCATCCAGCAGGCCAAATGTCAGCCAGGCACGCGTGTAATTGGGATATTCCTTTGTTTGAAACGTTTTTCGATCAACCGGTACCAGGTAACCATCATCCTGCTGATACGTCTTAAGCTCATTCAGAAGGGCGCGGACGGTTGAGCGTAGCTGCAGATCCTCTTGCCATAGCAGGCTTGTACCAGCGCCCATCAAAAATTCGCCCACAGTTTGTCCGTGCAGATTGTTTTCAAAATGTCCATCTCCGGCGGCATAAGGGGCGCCAGGGGCTGGCACGCCGGCATTTACGCGGAACCAATAAAGCATCCGGTCAATATCAAAGCGTTTCAAAAAAGCGATATTATTGTTGAATGCGCGCAGAAAGCGTCCGTCCAGCAATTTTACTCCCTTTACAGGCGCTTGCAAAAGATAGGGTACTTTTATCATAAACTATGCCTCCCGATAGCTGGTACGCTGAATAATCTGGTCTTGATAGCCCTTGTCCAGCTGAACAAAGTGACCGCTCCATCCCCATACGCGCACAATCAGATCCTGATGGTCCTGGGGATTCTTCTGGGCATCAAGAAGCGTTTCGCGGTTTACAGCGTTGAGCTGCATCTGATGTCCACCCATCTGGATAAAGGATCGCACAAGCATGGCCACCTTCTCCATGCCCTCTGCATTTTTGAATACCGTGTCATCCAGCTCCAGTGTGAGAGGACCGCCATTGCACACCTTGAGCAGGCCAGGCCGTGTCATGGCGGAAATGACGGACAGCGGCCCGGCGTCCCGCAGCTGCAAGGTCGGTGAAAAATTGGCGCTGAGCATTTGACCCGCGCTGCGGCCATCGCAGGTTGCGCCAAGCTCCCTTCCGTGCCACCAGTAATACATGGCGCTCCCAGTTCCGGGTCTAAAGCACCCGCCCCGCTCGTTCGTACGATGCGACCATGAGTGCGCAAAGGCTTCCAGCAGCACATCCGCAACCGATTCGCATGACGCATCGCGCCCCAGTTTCGGCGCACGGGTCAAAAGCAGATTTTTCAATTCCACTTCATTTTCAAAGTTGTTTTGCAGTGCAGAGAGAAGCTGCTGCGGAGTACGCAGTTTTTTTTCAAAAATCAGCCAGCGCACTGCGCACAGTTGGTCTACCGCCGTAGCGAAGCCCGTTCCATGTATGCCATAATTATTGTACTTTGCACCTTCACTTATATCGTGCGACCAATCGCTCATCAGCACGGACTGATAAGGTGCCGGTTCTATAAAGATCGGCCGCAAGCTGGCTTCCAGCTTATCCGCCCTATCGACCAGTTCCTGACCAACCGCCTCCATAAGTTCGTCAAAAGCACAGCACTGCGCCAGCTTTTTCTCAATGACATCATGCACAACCGTTGCCAGGCAAACCGCTCCGATATTGGGAATATCCATTCCCACGCCCGGAATGATAAATTCCCAGCAGGCAGCCACCGTATAATCCCGGGCATCCTCAAGCTGATATCCCAGCCGGGTCAGAGCAGGGATGACAACGTCGTCATTCGAGTATTGCGGGAAACCCAGCCCCTGCCGGGTCAATTCTGTACAGCGCCGATACAGGGAAAGAGGGGTGTGTTTATCTACCCTTAGATTGATCTTGGGATCAATACGGCGGTTGTTAAGGCTTGCGGTAATGCAAAGATAGGTCAGCTCATTGACTGCACACCGCCCTTCACGATCACACCCGCCCAGCATCAGGCTCTGTCCGTTGTCACCCTGCTGCATGCCGGTATACATGTCGCTATCCCGGTTGAAAGACAAGAAAAACTCCTGCAAAAGTTGCAGCGCCGTTTGTTCGGTCAGCCTTCCTGACTGTATATCCGCCTCATAAAAAGGATACATATACTGGTCAAAACGGCCAATGGTATTATGGTAAACGTTGCTGGCCCACAGGCACATATGCAGGATACGAAACATGTTTAGCGCCGTTTTCATATCCTTGGCTCCATAGCGTACAGCCTCAGAAAGCTCCGGATCTTCATACCGGTCTGCATAGGCAATCACCGCATCAATGGTTATGTCCCTGGCTTCACCGGTTCCACGGCGTCGCAGCAGCCCACCCTGCAACACGCCCGCCCAGTCACTGGAAAGGTTACATACCCGTCCCTGCTCATGGATGAAATGAGACGCATGCAGTTCTTCCTTTTCACCTGGCAGATAGATATCCGGAAAGTCGGAAACGGTCCGCCAGCCATAAATCGTTTCACCGGGAAGATGCACAATCTCCTCCTCTTCCAAAAGCAGCTTCAGTCTCCGTGCCGCCCGTATATCCAATGCATCTTCGTGGCGCTGGATTTGCGCCGCCAACGCCGCATATCGTTCTTTTGTCAAAGAATGTCGCATGGAATACCTGCCTCCTTAAAGGGTTCTATGGGAATATTGGGTTTACGACTGACAGGGAACTGCGGTTGATAGTCCATGGATAATCCAGCGTATTTTGCCCCTGCAGCCGTATTGTAGGGAAGGAGCTCCACTTTTTCCAGCGCATGCGCCCCCTCCAACAGGTGTACGATTCCCTCCATCATAGCCGGATTGTCGTTAACCGTAGGAATGAGCGGAACACGAATGCGAAAAGGAATGCCGCTATGCACGAGCCAGCGAACATTATGCAGAATCATGGCATTGTCAACGCCGGTATAATACCTGTGAGCGGCCGGGTCCAACAATTTGATATCCTGAATCACCAGATCCATTTGCCGGGCTACTTGCTGATAGCTTTCAGCCGGAGCATAACCGCTTGTTTCGATACAGGCATGCATACCTGGCAGCAGTTTGCGCACAGCCAAGACAAATTTGGCCTGACTAAGCGCTTCCCCGCCTGAAAAGGTTATTCCCCCACCGTTGGCTGAGAGCAACGCGGCATGCCGGCTGATTCGCTGGGCGACCTCTTCAGCCGTCATATAGGTCCCTGCAATTCGAAGGCATCCGGCCGGACAGCGTAGCACGCATGCGCCGCACGAAGTGCAGGGATGTGTGCATTTGCACTGGCCGCAATGCTTGCATAGAGAAAGGGTACGTACCTGTTGAGGCTCAAAGGAAAGTCCTTCGGGATTATGACACCACTGACAACGCAGAGGGCATCCTTTGAGAAAAACCACACTTCGAATTCCCGGTCCATCATAAAGGGCAAATTCTTCTATATCAAATACCAGACCTTGCATGGCTGCCCCTTTCTGAAAATGACACCTCTTAATGAAAAATGAGTATTTACATCATAGCACATCGCCTTTATGATGAAAAGTTGAAATCCGCTGTTTTTCAAAAAAAGTATACTTAATAGTCAGCTTTGTGCATGCCTCTATTCATAAAAGTCAGTGAAGAGAGGCTGGAAAAGCCGCAAAACAATATTGAAACTTGCGCATGATACCCCAAACGCTGCTGCCTGTCACCAAATCGCCTTACAGGGCTTTAGGCGGTGGTAGTCTACCGGAGAAAACGCACCTACGCCTGTCGCAATGACACCATGACACGAATTTTCGCGGAAACCAAAGCATTACGCGTCCTGCTCTATGCCTGCATGCTAGGTAACCCCAACATGTCTGAGCGGTCCTTCCGCACCGCCGCCATTCAAGGCACGAAATGCATGAAAAAGGCGTTTCGTTCTTTTTTCCTTTACCCGTGTTTTTAGGGGCTGCTTTTTCCTGGAATCAGCCCTTTGTTGGCAGTCTCAAAAGCGCGACAAACCGTCGCGGTCCTTTTTTGCTTCCTTCTGCCCGCCTGTTCCCCACAGGCAAGTTGCCTTCGGGGGATGCATATCCTTTCCAAAACGTTTGGAGGGGTCGTAAGGTGCATGATCGCATTCAGGAGCGTTGCATCCGCATCGGGCAGTATATCGCGGACACAGGCGCAACCGTGCGCGGAGCCGCACGTCATTTTGGGGTCAGCAAATCTTCCGTACATAAGGACATGGACGAGCGCCTGCCCAAGATCAATCAAACGCTGTATCGCCAGGTGCGCCGTGTGTTAAGCTATAACAAGTCCGTGCGTCACCTGCGCGGAGGAGAGGCCACCCGTCGGAAATACCTTCACCGCTGATCGGGTTTTCCCACGCAAGCAGGATTTGCCTTTTCCTTGGCGAATAGATAAAGGTCAGGGGCGTGCGCGCTTTCTTTGTTGTGCCCTTGATTGCAAATGGAAAAGGAGTTTGAGCGAATGGCAAGCATCAGCGACATCGGGATTGATCTGGGCACTTCGCAAATCCTGATCTATATGAAGGGAAAGGGCATCATTCTGCGCGAGCCCACCGTGGTGGCCATCGATCGCGACAGCCGCGATATTCTTGCCTTTGGTGACGAAGCCAAGCGTATGATCGGACGCACGCCAGGCAATATCCTGGCCATCCGCCCCCTGCGCGAGGGTGCCATCTCCGATTACGAGCTGGTCAGCTTCATGCTTAAGGGCTTTGTCCTCAAGGCCATCGGCAAGCATATGTTTGCCCGCCCCCGCGCCATTCTGGCTTTGCCAACTGCCATCAACGAGATGGAAAAGCGCTCGCTGATTTCTACCATGTTTGACGCAGGCATGCGGCGCACGCAGCTGCTCAACCGTTCTCTGGCGGCGGCGCTGGGCGCAGGTCTGCCCATGGACGAGGCCTACGGCACCATGATTGTGGACATCAGCGCGGGCGTGACCGATATCGCGGTGCTCTCCTTCGGCAAGGTCATCGTGTCGGACTGTGCCAAAGCGGGCGGCGACCGGTTTGACGATGCCATTATCCGTCACCTGCGGCGCAAGCACAACCTGCTTATCGGCGAAAGGACCGCCGAGGAGCTCAAAATCAACATCGGATCGGCCATTCCGCGCTCCGAGCAGCTCTATATGGAGGTAACCGGCCGCAACCTGATTACCGGTCTGCCCAAGACCATGCGCATCACCAGCGACGATATCACAGAGGCCATAGACGAGCCGCTCCAGCAGCTGATCGAAAGCATTCACGGCGTGCTGGAGCACACCCCGGCGGAGCTGGCGGCCGATATCTTTGAATACGGAATCCTGCTCTCCGGCGGCGGCGCGGAGATGTTCGGGCTGTGCGAGGCCATTGCCGACGCGCTCAAGGTGCCCTGCTCCTGCGCCGAGGACCCGCAGACCAACGTGGTGATGGGCTGTGGACGTGCGCTGGAAAACATGCACGATCTGGGACAATTCCTTGATGACGGACGCCGGCGGCTGATGGGGCGGTAAGATGCATACAGGCCCGGTCCCCAATTATGGGACCGGGCCCGTGTTTTTATGCCTCAGCTTTTTCTCTTTTTCATATGCAGCGCAAGACCCGCCATGCCTCCTGCGCCAAGCAGCAGCAGGCCAATCCAGGTCCCCAGCGCGCTTCCATCCCCCGTTTTGGGAGGAGCGGGGGCAACGGTGGGGCTCAACGTGGGAGCGGGAGAGGCGGTAGGGATCGACGTAGGAGCGGCGGAGGTCGTGGGTGTCGGTGTGGGCTTTATTGCCTCCCACACAGCAGTATATATGGTATTCTCTGTTACCGTTGCGCTGAGAGTGGGTTGCCATCCCATGAAAAGATAGCCCTCTCGCTGCGGGGTCCCGTTGAACCTGGGTGTGGCATCGCCGGGCACAACAGTAAATACTTGATCTGCAAAGACTGCGCCGCCGGCGCCGTCGCTGTAAATGACGGTACAGCTTGTTGGCTCCCACACAGCATAGTACATCCCATTTTGCGTCTCTTGACCTGCGGCTAGAAAACGAGATTCGTTGGTGATATCCGTCGCACCCAGATAATCGTCCGTTGCGGCCCAGCCAGCAAATCGGTAATTGATTTTTCCATCCGTCCCACCCGGCATGGAGGGCAATGTGTATGCTCCCTCCGCCTTGATCGAAAACGCCCTGCCGGGTGTCCAGCCGCCGATCTCCCTGCCATCGAGATTGGCAATCTGCCTTAGAACGGCCAATCCCCCAGTGACATTCTCGTCCTTGACGAGATTGCCGGTGATGGTATTGTCTTTCAGTATGATTTGTGTCGAAGTCGCGGTCGTGAAACCGGCGCTCAGCTGAATGATACCGCGGGTATTTTCCTTTCCGGCAGCCGCATACTGGTCAATATTCCCAAACTGGTTTTCGGAGATAGCAATCGTTCCCCTGGGAATGGTTCCTTCAAAATATATGGCCCCGCTGCAATTTTCAAAGTGATTGTCTTTGATTACCGCATTTGCGGGATAGATATCCTTGAGCGCATAGGCATTATAAACATTTGAAAACGTACAGTCCGTAACCGTCAGACTGCGGTTTGCGTCGCCTGGACGATTCTGCTGGTCACCAAAAGGACTGGCGATGACCTTTTCAAATGTACAGTTCTTTAGTGTCACATTTCCTTTGTTGAGAAATTGAAATTCCGCGTTACGGATCTGATCTTTAGTCCAGTTGCCGGGTCCGGCCCACGCATCCGTATGCTCAAAGATATCAGCGGGAATATATTCAAATTTGATATTGGAGAGAGTGATATCATCAAGCTCGCTGAAAATCTGATACTGGGCATTATTGCTCTGTATGCGATCAATCTTCCGCTTCTTTTCGTCAGGCCGCCAGCTAACTAGCACCCCCCCCCGTCAAAATTTCCCTTTCCGTCCACAACTTCCTTCAAGAATTCCTCAAAGGTCATTTCGCTACTTGATGCATCAGCCGAAAGAACTGGAATCATTGCTACAATCGTGATCATTATCAGCCAGATCAGAATTCTTTTCTTTCCGTACATTTTTCCTTCTCCCTCCAATTATGCCCTTCATTTAATAATTTTTAAAATGATAGGCAAGATGTTTATATTATACATATATATCCATATATTTCAAGTAATGATTATTTTTTGCACAATAAAAAACCGGCCCCGAATGGAGTCGGTTTAGGCCGTTGGAAAACCCATGTTTTCAAGAGTCGCGTTTCTAGCGAATTTCGGGCGTTCACAACGTTTGCAAAAAATGCTGTATTTTATGCCTTTGAAGCACCTAGAGAAGCATGCGCCCTGTAGACACTTGCCACCAAATGCGGTAATGCGACCTGAAAGTGGCGTGCGAAACGGGCAGAGGGTGCAGTCGGCAGGGAAGCGGGAATAACTGTGCACCCCCCTCCTTTGTCCATATCCTGAACCGACCCTCACGGAGCTGATTTTCCATAAGTGGTCTGTGCCGGTTTCTATTTATTCCTCCACCCCGCGAAGCCTGAGTTCGTCGCGCACATAGCCGGCCAGAATATCCACGATGCGCGCGTTGCGTCCCCCATGCGCCACGATCACGTCCGCCAGTTCGATGTAATTGCGGATGTGCTTGTCGTACATGGGCTTGACGGTGCTCAGATACTGGACCGAAATGTTTTCGATGCTGCGCCCACGCTCATTGATGTCGCGGGTGATACGGCGCAGCAGACAGATATCCGGCTCTACGCTCATATACAGCTTGAGAAACATCAATTCGCACAGGCGCTCGTCATAGAACACATGAATGCCCTCGATGATGAGCACATCCGGCGGATAGATCAGCTCGTCCGTATCGGCGCGGCGATGCTGGGTGTAGTCATAGCGCTTGCGGGTAATAGGTTTTCCATCCAGAAGAAGCTTGATATCCTCCAGAAACAGATCGTGATCGAAGATTTCCGGCTCGTCGTAGTTGAGCAGAGACCGTTCCTCAAAGGTGAGGCTGGGGTGATCCCGGTAATAGCAGTCGTGGTTGATAACGAGGCACCCTTTGCCAATGGCCCGGCAAAGCTCCTCCGCCAGCGTGCTTTTGCCGCTCCCGCTGGCGCCGCAGATTCCGATGACGATCATGGCCCGCACCGTGCCCTTCCCTGCTTTTTTCCCTACGATAGCAGACCCGACGAGCCCTGTCAAGACAAAATGCGGCATTTTATGGCATAATGCGCGGCGTCGGCAGCCTCGCCGCGCCATTTTTGACAAAGCCCTTCCCGCTTGCATTTTCCCGGTGAATCCGATATGATAGAGGATGTTGGATTCCGCTTGTTTTGGAGGGGTTTTTTTGCACGCAGACCGGCTGAGCCATATCCGCAACTTCTGCATCATCGCCCACATCGACCACGGCAAGAGCACGCTGGCCGACCGCCTGTTGGAGATGACGGGTGTTTTTGAACAGCGCCAGATGGTGGATCAGATTCTCGACTCCATGGAGCTGGAGCGCGAGCGCGGCATCACCATCAAATCCAAGGCTGTGCGCATGCAGTACACGGCGCTGGACGGCGAAACCTATACTTTGAACCTGATCGATACCCCCGGTCATGTGGACTTCAGCTACGAGGTCAGCCGGGCGCTGGCCGCGTGCGAGGGTGCGCTGCTGGTGGTGGATGCCACGCAGGGCATCGAGGCGCAAACCCTGGCCAATGTCTATATGGCGCTGGAGCACGATCTGGAAACCATCCCCGTCATTAATAAGATCGATCTTCCTTCCGCACAGCCCGAAGAGGTAAAAAAGGAAATTGAGGACGTCATCGGGCTGGATGCCTCCGAGGCGCCGCTGGTCTCGGCCAAGACGGGTGAAAACTGCCGGGACGTGCTGGAGGCGATCGTCAAACACATCCCCGCGCCCACGGGCGATGAAAGCGCGCCTCTGCAGGCGCTGATCTTCGATGCCTTCTACGACAACTACCGCGGCGCCATCTGCTTTGTGCGTGTGATGCAGGGCACTGTCAAGCCGGGCATGCGCATGCGGCTGATGCAGACAGGCAGCGAATTTGACGTGGTGGAGGTGGGCACCTTCCGACCCGGCTATTCGCCCTGCGATGCGCTCTACCCCGGCGACGTGGGCTATGTTTCCGCCTCCATCAAGGACGTGGCCGATACCCGTGTGGGCGATACCATCACCGACGCAGCCCGCCCTGCGGACATGCCTCTGCCCGGCTACCGCAAGGTGACCCCCATGGTGTTCTGCGGCATCTATCCGGCAGATGGTGCGGACTATGACAACCTGCGCGACGCGCTGGAAAAGCTGCGCATGAACGACGCTTCCCTCTCCTTTGACCCGGAAACCTCGACCGCGCTGGGATACGGGTTTCGCTGCGGGTTTCTGGGGCTATTGCACATGGAGATCATCCAACAGCGGCTGGAGCGGGAGTTTGACCTGGACCTGGTCACCACCGCGCCCAGCGTTATCTACCATGTGTTTAAAACCGACGGGACGGAGCTTTCCATCGATAATCCCTCCAACCTTCCTCCCGCGGGCGAGATTGCGCGCATGGAGGAGCCATATGTCACCTGCACCCTCTATACGCCCCAGGAGTTCGTGGGCGCGATGATGGACATCTGTGTGGACAAGCGTGGCATCTTCATCGACATGCAGTACGAGGGTGGACGCGTCAAGCTGATTTACGAAATTCCCCTGAATGAAATCATCTTTGAGTTCTTTGACCAGGTTAAGAGCCGAAGCCGGGGCTATGCCAGCTTCGACTACGAGCTCAAGGGATACCGCGAGAGCGAGCTGGTCAAGCTGGATATTTTGCTCAACGGGGAGCTGTGCGACGCCTTCTCCATCATCGTTCACAAGGACAAGGCCTATGCGCGCGGCCGCAGCATCGCCGAGAAGCTCAAGGATGTGATTCCCCGTCAGCTGTTTGAAATTCCCATTCAGGCAGCCATCGGCGGCAAGATCATCGCCCGTGAAACCGTGAAGGCCATGCGCAAGGACGTGCTGGCCAAGTGCTACGGCGGCGACATCTCCCGAAAGAAAAAGCTGCTGGAAAAGCAGAAGGAAGGCAAGAAGCGCATGCGCCAGTTCGGTACCGTTTCCGTGCCCAGCGAAGCGTTTCTGGCCGTGCTCAAGATGGATGATAAATAAAGTGAGAGATCCGGCACGAAATTTCTCGCCAAAATCCATGTTTTCTCTTGTCAAAGCATGCAAACCATGATACAATAGATAGGCTGTTATGAATGCAAACTCCCGTTAGGAGGTGTAGTGATGGGCAAGTTTTGTGAGGTTTGTGCGAAGGGCTCCATGAGCGGCCACAACGTGAGCCACTCCAACCGCAAGACCAACCGCATTTGGGCGCCGAACGTGCAGCGCGTCCGCGTCGTGGTCGATGGTCAGGCCAAGCGTCTGAATGTGTGCACCCGTTGCCTGCGCAGCGGCAACGTGCAGCGTGCGCTGCCCTCCAAGTCCAACGTGGAAGCCTGATGGGATCGCCGATTGGACATTGAACGCCCCGTGCCGGAAAGCACGGGGCGTTTGCTTGTCACAGTGCTTTCCCCTGCGCCTGCGACGCGGTCACAAAAACGCGAACCTTTCAAGCGCAATCTGCCGGCTTCGGATATCTTTTTTTCAATGTGAAAGCAGCCGTCCCACCCTCACGCAAGTGCGGATTTGGGACGGCTGCCTTCCTTTTGCTTTACTGTGCGGTTTCCTCCACCCGGATGCGGAAGCTGACCCAGCCTTTCACCCCTCCGCAGTAAAGGGCCTCGTCGTCTCCCTCCACATAGGTGGACACCTCGTAGGGCACGCACAGGCTCAGCTCACCGCCGGTCTGGACCAACAATGCTTCCCGCGCGGCACGGGCCTGCGTCATGAGGAGCTCCTTCTGCGCTTCCTCCATGCCCTCAAGGGCCATGATCTTCGCCTCGTAGCCCTCATCCATCCAGGGAAGCTCCATCTTAAGCACCGTGATGACCGCGCCGTCCTCCCCCACAAAGCTGTCCATGCTGCTGCCATTCCCCACTATTTCCACCGCATTGTCCGGGGTGCCCAGCAGTACCCGATCCGCCTCAAAAAGCAGCAGTTCCTTCGAGCCATCGTTCATCATCTCCCGCACGGGACCGAAGCCCTTTTCCGTGAGCAGCCAATGCTCGCTCCGGGCCTCCTCGTCCTCGGCCAGCGCCTCCGCGTCATCCCCCACGTAGCTGCCGTCAGGGTCCAGGTTCCACATGGGATGCAGTTCCTGCGTCTGTGGGTCAGCCTCTACGGCGCGCAGCGATACCGTCAGCAGCTTCTCCTGCGGGACCCATGCCGCATCCTGCACGGTCACGCGCACGGGCGTTCCCTCCGTCTGCTCCTGGCGCGTCACGATCTGTAGGTTATCCATGATGGCCTGGTGCTTCTGGGGCTCGTGTTCCTGATAGGCAGTGAACCGGTTGTTGTAATACCATGCCTGCCCCTGCATGATCACCGCGTAGGCAATGCCGCACAGCAGCGCCAGCACCGCCGCCACGATCAGCGCCGCGCGCAGGCGCGGAATGCGACGGGGTTTGTCCTCCAGCTGTGCAAGTGTCTGATGGATTCGCCCGGTGAACGCGGGCGGCGTATTGCCAAAGGCGCGGTCCAGATCTTTTTCACGCATCGTCTGTTTCCTCCTCTCCCAGTCTCTCCCTGAGCTGTAGGCGTGCGCGGTGTAACCGCGCCTTCACCGTGCCTTCCGGCACGCCCAGCATGTGCGCGGTCTCGCGCATGGTGTATCCATCCAGGCACGTCAGTATGAGCGGCACGCGGTATTTGGGCGGCAGGCTGAACAGCGCTTCATACAGCGCCACATCCGCGCCGGGTGGCTCGGCCGCGCGGAGTTCGGGCGGCTGCGCCATGGGCAGCACGCGCCGCCTCCTGCGCAGCAGCGTCTTGCTCTCGTTGATCACAACGCGCATGAGCCACGTATCGAAGTAGCGCTCGTCGCGCAGGGTGTCGCGCCGGTTCCATGCGCGCAGCAGCGCCTCCTGCACCGCGTCGGCCGCATCCGGCACGTTTCCGGTATAGCTCATGGCCACACGGTACAGGCTACGCTCCATTCGCTGAACCGCCTCGGAAAAGGTCTGCTTGTCCATGTTCCTCCCCCTTTCCTCCATTAGAAGCGCCGGGAGCCCTGAAGGTTGCACCCGTGCGAGAAAAAAGCGGTCCCCGGCAAGCATACTCCTGCCGGGGACCGTCTGGCAAGCCGTTTACAGCGGCCTTGTCACCGTGCGCTGACCATTTTCGCGCTCCACGCGATAGAAGCCGATCAGGTTTGAGGGATGGAGCTGCTCATACACCTCCATCACATGCCGCGCATCATTCAGCTCAAAGCGGATGCTCAGCCCGCACCCCACCGACACATCGCGCGGCGTGGTGATGACCGATACGCGCACACCAGCGCGGCGCAGCGCGCCTTCAAACTTAAGTACCTGCTGCCGCGAGCGAAACGACGCGATCCCGAAAACTTCCTGCTGCATGGGTTCATTTCCCCCCTCCCTGCTCATACAGTATGCGTAGAGCGGCCCGCGTGTGTGGGGCCTCGAAGGAGGTTTTCGAGATGATCTATCTGGACAACGCCGCCACCTCGTTTCCCAAACCGCCCATGGTGGTGCGCGCCATGGCGGGCACACTGCAGAAGCTCGGCGGCAATCCGGGGCGTTCAGGGCATGCGCTCTCGTTGTGTGGGGGACGCATCATTCAGCGGTGCCGCGAGCTGTTGGCCGAGGCGTTTGACGCGCCCGCGCCCGAAAACGTCATCTTTTTCCCCAGCTGCACCGAGGCGCTCAACACCGCCATCCGCGGCACGCTGTGTGAAGGAGACGAGGTGATCTGCTCCCACGCCGAGCATAATGCCGTGATGCGCGTGCTCAAGGGGCTGGAGGAGCAGGGGGCCATCCGCGTGCGCATGCTCGCGCCCAACAGTCTGGGGCTGATCGCTCCGGAGGCGCTGACTGCCGCCATTACGCCGCGCACCGCACTATGCGTGATCTGCCATGCCAGCAACGTGACAGGCGTGGTGCAGCCGGTGCAACAGCTGTCCCGCGCGCTCAAGCCTTACGGTGTCCCCCTGCTGGTGGATGCCGCACAGACGGCGGGCATTCTGGATGTATCACTATCTTCGCTGGGCGCGGACATGATCGCCATGCCGGGTCACAAGGGACTGCTGGGTCCGCATGGCACGGGCGTGCTGGTGCTGGGCCGCGGCATGCTCCCCCGGCCGCTGGTGGTGGGCGGCACCGGCTCGCAGAGCGAAAGCATGATTCAGCCCGAACAGCTTCCCGACCGCTACGAAAGCGGCACCGCCAACCTGCCGGGGATTGCGGGCCTGCTGGTTGGAGCGCGCTTCGCGCTGTCTCACCGGGAGGAAATCGAGCAGTACGAGGATTCCCTGGCGCGCGACCTGCGCACGCGTCTGTCCGCCCTGCGCGGCGTGCGCG
>OLNP01001631.1_pt1 | contig 18582 bp, 13 predicted proteins | sample 1671951 | NCBI WGS metagenome assembly OLNP01 (sample SAMEA3136629, study PRJEB25190) | human gut metagenome | biome: human gut; feature: human-associated habitat; material: faeces | place: Austria | collected 2013
AAACAAGGCGAAAGGGAGAAGCGGCAACTTCTCCCTTTCTTTTTGCATCGACACAAGAATTATAAACTAGAGGCAAAATAATATCAATGATCTCCTTTTGATTTTTCAGCAGACTTCATTTATGGATGTAAGAGATTTCTTATTATAGCTTTCATTACAGATTCATCGATAATTCATATGCGCTTCGTACAGCTTCTAAAGCTTGAGCTGGTTGACTGGCATCACCAATACAGTAGGCTTCTACTTCCTCTTTGATCTCATCGTATAAATGATTTTGAGGTTTTACACCGGTTGCGTAAATGATATGAGTGAAACCACTTAATTTTGTAGGCTTGCCATAGCTTTCGACTTCAATCGCGTTATTGTTTATATTTAATACTTTGGTATGCGTCAAGATCTTTGTGCCATGCTGAGCTAAACGCTGCATGGTTGGAACTAGATTGTTTGGTACCATGCCTTGGCCAATTGAATCAGCCATTTCAATAATGGTTGTCATCATAGGCCCTTTGGCATTGATCGTTAGATATTCAGCGGTTTCGATTCCGACCATACCACCACCGATGATAGCAACATTGCCACCAGGAATTGATACTTTTTCTGACAAGACATCATGTGCATTGATGCTATCTTTAGCAGCAAAATCAGGAAGGTGAGGAGTAGCACCAGTAGCGACAATAACGATATCTGGTTTATTTTCTTTGATCGTATCGCTTGTGACTTCTTGATTTAGTAGAATATTTACATCGTATTTCTTGCACTGATTTTGAAGATAGATCATCCATTTAGAAATTTCCTGTTTAAATGGGGCACGACAGGCAAGTCGCATTTGTCCGCCTAACTGGTCTGTTTTTTCCATCACAGTGACTTTGTGATTGCGTCTAGCCAATACATAGGCTGCTGCCAAACCACCGATACCTCCTCCAGCAATCAAGATATTCTTTGGAGCATCGGTTTTGTTCCAAACAAGTTCTTCTTCTCTTCCTGTACGTGGATTAATTACACAACTTGCTGGATGTCGCTTGGTTTGTTCTCCTACACATCCAATACCACAACCCGTGCATGGAGCAATATCATCATATTGTTCTTTCATTGCTTTTTTGACAAAGGCTTCATCAGCAAGTAGTGATCTACCTAATACAACACCATCAATTTCATTTCTTTCAATAACATCTGCCATTAATTGAGGATCTAAGATCTTACCAACTGTGATAACAGGTACTTTGGCAATTTTTTTAATTTCTCTGGCTTCAAATAGATTGGTAAATTCACTTTCTGAATGACATGGAATGATCTTGTTGCAACGCTCATATTGAGTTCCGCCACTTATTTCAAAACAATCGATTCCGTGTTCTTCCAAATATGGAATCAAGCGTTTCATATCTTCTAAAGTATTTCCTTGAGGATCTCTTTCACTTCCAGACATTCTTAAGATAATTGGGAAGTCTTGTCCACATTCTTTCTTGATAGCATCAATAACTTCAAATAACAAGCGGGCTCGATTTAATAATGAACCTCCATATTCATCCGTTCTCTTATTTCGTAATGGAGAAAGGAAAGAACCTAAAAGCATATAAGCATGGGCACAATGCAATTCGATTCCATCAAATCCAGCTTCTTTGGCTTGTTTAGAAGCCGTAGCATATTGATGGATGATACCTGGTAATTCTTCTTTTTTAAGTTCTCTTGTTTTTTGTGCCATAGAATTTAGATATACGCTTGGTGCCATTGGTGGAAAGCCAAAGAAAGAACTGATGCTTTCAGGTCCTGGGTGAGTAATCTGAGGTATGATCTTACAACCTGTTTCGTGAATCTTATCTGTAAAAGTCTTAAATCGCTCAATACTGCTTTGATCGCGGAAACAGAGTGTGTTTCCTAGATATGGAACTTTTGGATCAACACTGGTTGCATCCATGATTATGCATCCCACTTCATTTTTTGCTCGTGTTAACCAAAAAGCTTCCATTTTTTCGTTGATGCAGCCATCCTGGCTTTCATATCCTAATGACATAGGAGCCATAAAGGTATGATTTTTAAGTTTCATAGTACCAATATTCCATGGTTCATAAATTCTTTTCATGTTAAACCTCCATTGCGGCATAATAGCCTTCTTCAATGGCATTTAAAGCACGACGTGCAGCTTTGGCATCACCAATGATTTGATATGGGATAGATAGTTTATCCATCATAGAACATAATTCGCTGTTATCCACAGATTTTGATCCAACTGCATATACAACGTGTTCACAAGGAATTGTTTGACCTGATTCTAATACAACGCCTTCCTTGGATAGTGAATTAACCTTGCTGCTTGGTTTTAATTCAACTTTAAGTTGGTTCATTTTCATCATAACAGCAATCTGGCGAAGTGATCCAAGATCAGCACCAATTTTGTCTTTCATTTCCAGTACAGTAACTTTACAACCTTGTGTTGCCAAATAATCCGCTGCTTCTAATCCAACAAGACCACCACCTATGATGGCAATATAACCGGATAATTTTTCTTTACCCATCAATACATCATTGGCTTGTACATGATGAATTTGATCTTCACCATCTAGACGTAGAGCAATTGGTAAAGCGCCTGTGGCAATAATTACATGATCTGGTTTCTTTTCTTCAATCATTTCTGGAGTAACTTTCGTGTTTAGATGGATCTTGCAGATACGCTCTGTCTGTTTTGCCATTTCGATTGTAGCATCTTCCATTTCTTTTTTTCCTGGTGCTTTACCTGCGATGATAAACTGCCCACCTAAATGATCACTTGCTTCAAAAATTTCAGGTTCATGACCTAATTCTTTTAAAACTTTAGCGGCTTCCATACCACCAACACCGCCACCAACGATCCATACATGTTTTGGATTTTCTGTTTTTGTAAAGGTATGCTCAGCTTCATGACCAATATTTGGATTACGCATACAAGTTATAAATTCACGATTTACGACATCTGTAAATCCATCATAACATCCTTGATCACATCCAATACAATGGATAATATCCTGGGTTCTTCCTTCTTTTAGCTTGTTGACAAGTTCAGGATCAGCCAGTTGTGCACGCCCCATTACAACCATATCCACCTTATCTTCTGCCAAAAGTTTTTCCGCAAAGTCTTCATGATTGATTCGACCAACGCCAATGGTCAACATGTTGGTTTCTTTTCGAATACGGCTCGCATTTTCAATATTGAAACCTTGTGGAACATCAATTGGTGGTACTTCATAAATTGTAGCGGCTGTCAAAATATTTCCACGAGAAACATCCAGTACATCTACACCATGTTCTTTTGCGATATTACAGAAATCAATAACTTCTTCAATCGTTAATCCTTTTTCCAAGAAATCATCGTGTGCATCAATTCGAATGAATAAAGGCATATCTTCTGGGATATTGTTTCGAATTGCGTCAATAACTTCTAAAGGAAAACGACAACGGTTTTCAAAACTTCCTCCATATTCATCTGTTCTATGGTTGAGTCCACCACTTAAGAATGAGTGAGGAAGATAATTATGCGCTAAGTGAAATTCAATGCAGTCATAACCAGCTTCTACAGCTCTTCTAGCTGCCTGGCCATAACAAAGTACAACTTCTTTAATTTGTTCTAATGTGATTCCTGGAATTGTGTATTGTCCTAGATTCATATCCGAAGGTAAAAGTATCTGTGCACTAGGATCCATGGAAACGGCTAAACCACCTTGCCAAAGTTGAATTCCTGCTTTACCGCCATTTTCATGGATCGCATCGGTTAATTTCTTATGCCCTTCAATTAAAGAGTCTTCACAGATCCAAACAAAGTGAGCAGGAGAGCTTGGTCTATGAACAGCAGCAACTTCAACAATGTTTAAGCCACATCCTCCTTTTGCTCTTGCGGCATGATATGCGATCAAACGATCGGTGATCTCACCTTTTTCGCTTGCCATACGAGTTCCCATAGCGGGTAAAATGATACGGTTTTTAAGTTCCAACCCTCGTATCTTGATTGGAGATAATAAATGTTCAAACATAAAATATGAACCTCCTATGTATACCTTAATTTCATTATACTCGAGGTCATTATGAATAACTATGTTTTGTACTTTTAGGTTGACTTTATGGAATGATTAGTAAAGTGTGAATATACGAAAATGAATAGTGATATAACCATCTTATTACACGAAAACATTTACGAGAATTAAAGGACATAATCAAAGTAGATGGAGTTGTCTATTACATTCACCAGTTATTCTGTAAAATTAGCTATTTAATCTAATTAAAACTGATTATAGTTTTTAGCGATATTATTTAAATTATTAATGAAATCATTAAAATTTTTAGATTTGCATAGAATATTGATATTGTTTGTATTAGATAATATATCAACCATAAAATCATATATATGTGAAAAGGTTTTTCTGTCTTCTAAATTGATACCAAGCATAACAACTAGTTTTACTTTAGGCTTACTTTTTCCCCATAAAAGAGGATATTTAGGAATTGCAATAAAAATAAAGGTTTTTTTTGAATTAACGCTTAAACTATGTGGGATTGCAACCGTATTAAATACAGTATTTGACAATTTTTCTCTTTTTAAAACATCTTCTAAAAAGTATTCATCGATGAGTCCTTTTTCATATGCTATTGAGCACATATTTTTAATTAACTCTTTATGATTCTTTTCATTATAGAACAAAAAACAATCTTTTGAGAAAAAACGTAGAAAATTATTATAAAAGAAATTATATTGTTTTTTTCGATAGAGGTTTTCTACCATAAAGAAAACTCTTTTTATATTTTCTTTTGATGGTAATAGTGAAACATGCACACATGGCTCAGGAAACTCTGCATTTGAATCGGTAACGATAAGATCACTATGGTATAATGCCGGGCTATAATCAGATATTGAAACAGATTCTTTTATAATAGCTTTTTCGTCAATGGAACTCATTAAAGTATCTAATACTTTTTTATGATAACTCCAATAATCTGAGTAAATATATGTAATAGTTACTTTATATTCAGAAAAATCACTTAAAGATGAACATATATGGAAAGCTATGTATGTTATTTCATTTTGCGTCATGGATAAAGCATAGTTTTGTTCCAAGTAGCTCGCAATAAAAACAGAAACATCATAGATTAAAGGATATGAATATTTTATTCTTTTTGTTAGACTATCAATATTATAGGCTTCAAAATCTTTTTGTAAGAAGCAATTTCGAATATGGATCGTAAAACGAATTTGAAAGTCATCGTCAAAAGAAACGATAGGGAAATTAATTTTTACTTGATCAAGAATCTCATTCGTAATTTGTATATATTTCTTTTCGACATAGTTTTCAATGTTTTTGATGTTTATTTTTTCGGGATCATAAGGAGTTGATAAAGATATTAACATTTCATTGATCCATCTTTTTTCACTATTAGATATATGAATATTTAATTGTTTTTTTATAAAGTATACGAGATCATCAAGAGAATTTTTATAATTATCTGATATATCACATGTTTCTTGTTTTCGATTTTTGATTAAATACCCTTTAGTTATTCTATCTATCATGACATTTAGATTTAGTACCAAAAGTGATAAAGAGTAATCATTAATGAATATATCATTGAGTTTTAAAATTTTTTTAATCTTGTTGATTGGTATTAAGTCATTGGCAAACTGATATTCTCTGAACTTTTCTAAGCTGTTTTTATATATTTGAATGGTTTCAAATCTTCGAATGTCCATTTCTTTACCTTGAAGAGAAACAATTTCACCTTTTTTTTGGAGCTGTATATGAAAAGTTTCAAAAGAATGCTTTAAATTATAAATAATTGATTCCATCAAAGAATAAGAAATAAAATATTTTTCTGCTAAATCATAAAGATTAATACCATTACAAAAATTACAAAGAGTTATTAAAATCTTATTATTGCGATTTTCAATACTATCAGAATTATCGATAGATACATTTTTTCCAATAAATTTAGGGTTTATTTTATATCCCTTATTCGATGATAAAACTATGGTTTCGTTTTTATTGATTTCATTGATATAGTTTGTTACTTGACGTGTAGACACGTTTAAAAAATTACTTAAATCATTTCGAGAAGACCAGGTTGAATGATTATATAAATAAGACAATAAAGTTTCTTTTTTTGAATTCATAATTTATACCTACTCTACAATATCATTTTAATTATATATTTTAATCCATTCAATTATTTTTCTTTCACTGAAAAGTGAATATTAATTATTTGTAATAATGTTTTATCTATCATTTAATGAAGTTGAAATAAGAAGCAAGATGATAAGTCAAATACTAGTTATAGCTCATATTTTGTTTCGCTTTATCAAAGAAAGGAAGAGAATGTATGAAAAAAGTATTAATAATTTGTGGTGCAGGTGCATCCAGTGGATTTTTGGCTAAAAATGTTCGTCAGGCGCTGAAAGCTAGAGATTTGTCCAATGAATATTCAGTAATTGCGCGAAGTGATTCGGAGCTAAGTGAATATATTGATGATATTGATATGCTTCTGCTTGGTCCACACTTAAAATATATGCTTAAAGACAAAGAAGAATATTGTAAAAATCACGGAAATGTTCCTGTATATGTTATTGATCAAAGAATTTATGGCAGCTTAAATGGTAATGGAATTATTGATTTTATTATTGAAAAATTTAAAAGTGGAGGTAAAGTATGAATAAATTTATGGATTTTGTATCGGAAGTTTTAGCACCAAAATTAAATAAAATAACCCAAAACGCATATGTTGCTGCAGTACAAGATGCAATTCTTACAACTATGCCACTTATTTTTATTGGAACAATAGGGACGATTTTGGATACGATTCGAGAAGCATTTCCTAGTTTTCCAGAATGTAGTGGTTTTGCCAGTTTTTCTTTTAGTTTATTATCTCTTTTCCTAGCATTTTTAATTCCAGCTTTTATCATGGAGAAAAAAGATCATAAGCGAACGAGAAATCAAGCTGGTTTAGCTGGAATTTCCTTATTTATTATGGCAATATGTCCAGAAATTTCAGATGATATTTTTTCAATTGAATTCAATGCATTAGGCTCTGGTGGAATGATTGCTGCCATTGTTACTGGCATATTTGTTGGAGCTGTGATGTCGACTTTTAGTCGTTTGAAATTATTTAAAGAAGATAGCCCTATTCCAGATTTTGTTACTGTTTGGTTCGACACTTTGATTCCGATTTTATTTTGTATGTTTGTAGGATGGATCTTAACATCTGTATTAAACATCAATTTATTACACGCAATCAATAATTTCTTTTTGCCACTTGTGAATTTTGGTGAAACATTCTGGGGATTTGTTTTAATTAATTTTCTTTCAATGGCTTTCTTATATTCCTTTGGTATTTCTACTTGGTGTTTATATGGTGTTATGTCAGTTATTGCGCTTACAGGAATTGATGCGAATATTGCGGCTGCAGCAGCTGGTGAAGCAGCAACTCATATTCATTGCTATGAAGTTACATGGATTATGACAATCGGAGGTGGTGGAGCTACGTTGGCTCTAGCGATAATGATGGCATTTATGTCAAAGTCACAAAGGTTAAGAGTGATGGGGAAAACTTGTTTAGTACCAAGTATATTTAATATCAATGAACCATTAGTATATGGAACACCAGTTGCTTTTAATGCAATTTTGATGTTACCAATGTGGATTTGTGGTTTGGTGATTCCAATTATTACATGGTTTGTATTTAAACTTGGATTGGTCCCATTACCAACATCTGTATTCCAACTGTGGTATTTACCAAAACCTATATTTGCTTATTTCTCTACAGGTTCAATTTCAGGAGCGATTTTGTGTTTGGTTCTTTTTGCAATATCGTGGATTATTTATTATCCATTCTTCAAAGTTTATGATAATCAGTGTTTAAAGGAAGAATCAGAAGAAAACATTAAGGAATAGGAGTAAACAAAATGTCAGAAACATTGGATATGATGAATAATTTATCTATGAAAATTATATTATTATCAGGGGATGCCCATGAACTGTTTGAAGAGGCAATGGATGTGGCAGAGGAAAATGATTTTAACAAAAGTGAAGAGTTAATGAAAAAAGGGTTTGATAAATTAACGGAAGCACACAAAATTCAAACAAAAATGATTCAAAGTGCAATTGAGGAAGATCAACCCCAATTACCAGTATTATTTATTCACGCTCAAGATACGATGATGACGATTCAAAGTGAATATAGAATCATGAAACGGATGATTAACTTATATAGGAGAATTCAATCATGAATACATATAGTAAAGTTCCAACCGAATTTCCTAAAGAATTTTTATGGGGTGGCGCTGTTGCTGCAAATCAATGTGAGGGTGCTTGGAATATTGGGGGAAAAGGTATCAGTGTTGCTGATATAGAAGAATTACCTAAAGAGTATGATCGAAAAACTGTTTTCAATTTTAAACATACTTTAGAGGATATCCAACGGCATATTGAAGATAAAGAAGGAAACTATCCAAGACGAAGAGGAATTGATTTTTATCATCATTATAAAGAGGATTTAGCCTTGATGAAAGAAATGGGATTTAAATGTTTTAGAACATCTATTGCATGGACAAGAATTTTCCCGAAAGGAGATGAGAATACTCCAAATGAAGAAGGACTTAAATTTTATGATAATTTAATCAATGAAATCATCAAAGACGGAATGGAACCAATCATAACGATATCACACTATGAAATGCCAATTCATTTAGTTACAAAATATGGTGGATGGTACAACAGAAAGCTAATTGATCTCTTTTATCGATATGCAAAAGTCTTGTTAGATCGATATGGAAATCGAGTTAAATATTGGATTGTTATGAATCAAATCAATAGTTTTGGTTGGGGTGCTGATTTTCCTGGATTAGGTTTAGCTTTGAATACGCATGAAGATATGTTAGAGGCACGTTATCAATCGTTACATCATCAATTTGTGGCAAATGCTATGATAAAAAAATATGCAAAATCACTAAAATATGATATACAGATTGGTGTTATGAATGGCTGTAAATTTACCTATCCTAAAACATGTTTACCAGAGGATGCTTTAGCCTGTTATCAACATAATGAAATGAATCAATTTTTCTATGGTGATGTTCTTTTAAGAGGAGAATACCCAGGATATGCTTGGCGTTTTTTTAAAGAACATAAGTTTAACCTTCATATGCAAGAACAAGATTTAGCCTTGTTGAAAGAAAATCCATCTGATTTTTTCTCTTTTAGTTATTATTGCACAGCCATTTTCAGTGAAGAAAAGGGATTAGAAGAAAATTCTTTATTGTCAAAGAGTGTGTATGGATGGTCCATTGATCCAACGGGCTTAAGGTATTTATTAAATGTATATTGGGATCGATGGCAAAAACCGATTTTTATAGGAGAAAACGGTTTAGGCACTTTTGATACATTTGAAAATGGTAAAATTCATGATCAATATAGGATTAATTATCTTAAAGAGCATTTGAAATCATTAAAAGAAGCAATTCAAGATGGAGTGAATTGTTTTGGCTATGCATCTTGGGGCCCAATTGATATTATTAGTTGTTCGCAAGGTGAAATGGATAAGCGATATGGTTTTATTTATGTCGATTTAGACAATGATGGAAAAGGCAGTGGTAGAAGATATAAAAAAGATAGTTTTTATTGGTATAAACACGTGATTGAAACCAATGGTTCAGAATTATAGTTTCATTTAAGATAAAAAACAGGTGTATTGTCTTGTTTGAGGCAATACACTTTTTTTGATTTATTTAAATATTAAACTATTCATGTTTTAATTTTAGATCTAGAAAAAGTTGAGATACATTTTTTGTGATAGTACAATTAAGATGTTAAAATTTATAAATTCGAAGTAATAATTTTCGGTTTTATTTTCAGAATCTACTTTCAATAATATTAGTAAAAGGAAATTTATGGGGGTTAATTATGGACACAAAAAGAGAACAAGAACGGCAGGAACTGTACAAAGGAATTTGGAACATAGCCAATGATTTGCGTGGTCAAGTGGATGGCTGGGATTTCAAAGCGTATGTTCTTGGCATGTTATTCTATAGATATATATCTGAAAATCTGACAAGCTATATTAACCATGGTGAATGGGAAGCCGGCGATACAGAATTTGATTATACGACGTTATCCGATGAAGATGCGTTGGAAATTCGGGATGAAATGATTGATATTAAAGGGTTCTTTATATTGCCTAGTGAATTGTTCTGCAATGTTCGAAAACATGCAAAAGACAATGAAGATTTGAATATTACTTTAAAGACTATTTTCACGAATGTTGAGGCATCTTCAAAAGGAAAAGCCAGTGAAAAAGATTTTGAAGGCTTATTTGATGATATCGACGTTACAAGCAATAAACTGGGTGCGACAGTCGCAGAAAAGAATAAGAAACTGGTTGCATTGATGGATGGAATCGGAGAGATGAAACTTGGTAATTTCCAGGATAATACCGTTGATGCATTTGGCGATGTATACGAATATTTGATGGGTATGTATGCATCGAATGCCGGTAAATCTGGTGGGGAATACTTTACACCACAGGAAGTTTCAGAATTGCTTGCTAAACTAACGATTATTGGAAAAGATTCAGTAAACAAAGTATACGACCCAGCCTGTGGTTCGGGTTCGTTACTTTTGAAATATGCCAAAATCTTAGGAAGAGATAAAGTACGAAATGGGTTCTACGGACAGGAAAAGAACATTACGACATACAATCTATGTCGTATCAACATGTTCCTGCATGACATAGATTATGATAAGTTTGATATTGCACTTGGTGATACATTAATTAATCCTAAACACTGGGATGATGAACCGTTTGAAGCAATCGTCTCCAATCCGCCCTATAGTATCAAATGGGAGGGTACAGATAACCCTGTTTTAATCAATGACCCTCGTTTTGCACCAGCAGGTGTATTGGCACCAAAATCAAAAGCAGATATGGCTTTTATCATGCATATGCTTTCCTGGTTGGCCCCGAATGGTGTAGCTGCCATTGTATGTTTTCCCGGCATTATGTATCGCGGTGGAGCAGAACAGAAAATTCGTAAATATCTGATTGAGAATAACTTCATTGATGCAATTATCCAGCTTCCAGATAACTTGTTCTTTGGGACATCGATTTCCACGAACATCATGATTTTGAAAAAATCAAAAGAAGGAAATAATGTATTGTTCATCGATGCATCCAAGGAATGTAAAAAAGTCACCAATAACAACAAATTAGAAGAACAAAATATCGATAATATTGTTGATTATTATACGAAATACGAAGACAAAGACTATATTTGTAGAGTTGTTAGTCGAGAGCAGATTGCAGAAGAAGATTATAATTTATCTGTTTCTACATATGTTGAACAGGAAGATACATCTGAGAAAATAGATATCAAAGAATTGAATCTTAGAATCAAAGAAATTGTAGCCAAAGAAGAAGTATTAAGAAAAGAAATCGATAAGATTATCGAAGAAATCGAAGGATGAATCTATGAAAAAATGGGAATTAGCATACTATTTGATTGAAGCAAAAAAGAATATTGATAGCATTCAATTTATCGATGAAAATTATGCTAAGTTGGCTAATATAAATAGAAATAAAATAATAAGTGACAAGATTTCATCTTTTTACTTAAATTGTTCAAAGGTAGTTGATAATGCTTTTAATAGGAGCGAACGTAATCAATTATGTAAGACTGATAGTATTATTGAACATATTTTTTATGAAAGGGATAAAAATGTTGCACATGTAGATGATGATTATGTTAAGAAAACTTATGTTAATCATTCAGATTTGATAACTCATCTAAAGAAAGAAATATGTCATGTAAAAGATATTTGTAAAAAATCACTACCTGATATATTAACACTTGATTTTGTGCCACATGATAAACAATTATTTAGATTAATTCATGGAATAAATTTAGAAAAAGAAAAAGAAATAGATAGTAAAAAGTATCCTTTATATAGTTCTGAATATCTATCTGAAGAATCTTTATATCCGTTAAAACCTATTTATGATGGGCGAGAAACAAAGTTTATAGGAGACGACTCAAAACGTGATTATGTTTCAGTTGTAGAAAATGGTATAAACATTTTAGAAGGAATCCAAAATAGACAGGATTTTTGTATTACTATTAATATGTTATACAATTTAGACTTATGGATGCCATTTGAAGAAAAGAAAATGCAACTTTACAATTCGTTGCGTCAAAACGAAATCTTAGATGAGTATGGAATGATAAAAAAATTAAATGATAATCAAATAAGTTTATTAATTTCAGTTTTGAAAGAGGTGAGTTCTTTTGAGTAAATTAGAAGAATTAATACAAGAATTATGTCCGGATGGAGTGGAGTATAAACAGTTATCAGAAATTGGAGCATTTTTAAGCGGATTATCTGGAAAGAATAAAAATGATTTTGAAGATGGGAATAAAATATTCATTACATATATGAATGTTTTTACAAATCCGTCACTTGATTTAACTGTAAGAGAGAAAGTCAAAATTAATGATGGGGAAAAACAAAATAAACTAGAATATGGAGATATTATATTTACAGGTTCTTCTGAATCAAAAGAAGAGGCAGGAATGTCCTCAGTTTTAACAAAAAAAGTAGAAGAAGATTTATACCTAAATAGTTTTTGCTTCATATATAGACTTTTTGATAAGAATATCTTGAATCCTGACTTTTCAAAACATTTATTTCGGTCACACGAATTGAGAATGCAAATAATGAAATGTGCAAGTGGAGTTACTCGATTTAATGTATCGAAAAAGAAGATGGAGAAGGTTATTATTCCAATTCCGCCACTGCCTGTACAAGCTGAAATTGTCCGAATATTGGACAATTTCACAGAGCTAACAGCAGAGCTAACAGCAGAGCTAACAGCAGAGCTAACAGCAAGAAAACAACAGTATGAATACTATAGGGACAGCTTGTTAAACTATACTAAAACTTCAGAATATAAAAAAGGTGTTTTGTTGGATATGTTAGCTCAACCAATTACTGATGGTCCACATGAAACTCCAAAATTATACGATGAAGGAATACCATTTCTTTCAGCAGAGGCAATTGTAAATAATAGATTAGATTTTTCTCATAAAAGAGGATACATTAGCAAAGAATATGATTTACAATGTGCAAAAAAATATAAACCTCAAAGAAATGATATTTTTATGTGCAAATCAGGTTCAACAACTGGCAAAGTTGCATTTAATGACACTGCAATAGACTTTAATATTTGGTCACCTTTGGCAGCTTTACGGGTTAATGAAAATAATTCTCCAAGATATGTTTTTCATCTTTTACAATCTAGTAATATCCAGAATCAAGTTAAAATAAATGCAAGTCATGGTTCGCAACCAAATTTGAGTATGCGAAAACTTGAACAATTTAAAGTTACAATTCCACCACTAGATATTCAAGAAAAAATTGCCAAGGTCTTAGACAACTTTGAATCTATATGTTCTGACTTGAACATTGGTTTGCCTGCTGAAATAGAAGCACGTCAAAAACAATATGAATATTATCGCGATTCTCTCTTGACATTCGCTGAAACTGGCCGCATCATGCCACAGACAGACAGACAGACAGACAGACAGACAGACAGACAGACAGCTGATTAGATTAATTCAGTATGTCTTTGGGTATGTTAATGTTTGTTTGTCTGATGTAGCAAAATATTCAAATCAAAAAATTTCTTCTAATGAATTATCTACATATAATTATGTAAGTGTAGAAAATTTATTACAAAATAGAATGGGAAAAGAAAATATCAGTAAGGTGCCATCAGATTTTAATGCAATTAAGTATGAAAGTGGGAATATCCTGATTGGTAATATTCGTCCGTATTTGAAGAAAATTTGGTTTAGCGATCGCATTGGTGGTACTAATGGAGATGTTTTAGTTATTCAAAATATAGAAAATGAAATATTAGATTCGAGATATTTGTGTTATTATCTTTCATCAGATGAATTCTTTAACTACGATATGAATTATGCTAAAGGTGCCAAGATGCCTAGAGGTGACAAAAATGCAATAATGAAATATCCGATATATTTACCACCTATCAAAAAGCAATTAAAGATTGTTTCAATCTTGGATAGATTTGATAAATTATGCAATGACATATCAGAGGGATTACCTGCTGAAATAGAAGTTCGTCAGAAGCAATATGAGTATTATCGAGATAAATTATTAACGTTTAAACCTTTAAAAGAAAATTAGAAATGGGGTTGTTGTATGAATGAACTGGATTTGATGGATATCACATATTATCCTTCATTGGAAGAAGTAGAAAATAAGAATGATTATGTAAAGATTCCTTTATCAAAGTTAGCTTCTTTAGGAATGATTGGTTCTCTATTCGTGGAACAGACACAAACAGCTACAACAACATTTAATACAGAAGGATTGTTCTCAGCTGTTATTCCAAAGGGAATGCATCTTGCCAGTTTTAAAGATGGAAGCGGGAATCTAGGGACATTATTGAATGAAGGCAATAAAATTTCAGGACAGGCAAGATTTCATGAGGTCTCTGGTGTAACCATGCATCAAACTGTTACGGCACCGATTCATCCGGCTATGGTTTGTATGACGTTAATGTTATTGAATATTGATAAGAAACTGGATGCAATTCAGGAGTCTCAAAAGAATATAGTTTCGATTCTTAAATCCAAAGAACATGGTGATATTAAAGGCAATATTCAATATTTGTATGATATCTTGGCCAATCTCAAGAATCGATTTGGTGATGCGCAATATAAAAAAGAGTATCGTTTAAAAGTTCATGATATTATACAGGATTCTTATAAATATATTGAAACGTATAAAGAAAGATTGACGGATGCTATCCACAATAATAAAGGTCTACATATGAGTTTTGATGTTGATAAAGAACAAGAGAATCTGGTAGAAGAATTTGGCTATTATCGTTTATCTATCTTTATGTTTGCCTATGCTCATTATGTTGAGGTCTTATTGAGTGATTATATCGATGAAAATATCATTCAAAATGAATTAAAGCGTTTGGATGAATTTAAATTAAAGTATAAACAACTCTATACAGATTTATATAACTATTTAGAAGAACTTTATAAGTCATCTTTGGATAAACAAGCTATTAATGTTTTAGGTGGTGCCAGTGAAGGTTTGGGAAAATTGATTAACAAGATACCTTTCTTGGAACAAGGGCCAGTTGATGAAGCCTTGATGAGTTTTGGAAAAGACTTACAAAAAAGTACAGATACTTCTCCTGCTAATTCATTAGAGAAGCTTAGACAATATAAGCAATTAAATGTAGATGGCTTTGTGAATCAGTATAAAAACCTGGCTTGTATGTATAGTGGAGATACAAAGCTTCTTTTTGATAAAGATAATTTATATGTTTCTAAATCTTGTTTGCAATAAATCAAAAAATAGTATTTGCTCGGAGGTGCAGAAATGACTGCTTATAACATCGTTGCGGAAACAAATATTTCAACTGTTGTTTCTGAATATATTCCTGAAAAAACACGGCGGAAAGAATACCAAAGTGAAGCGGAACTTGAACAAGAACTAATTGAAAATCTAGGTTCTCAGGGAATTCCTTATCTCAATATCCATAATGAGAAGGACTTGGTTCTTAATTTAAGGGAACAGGTGGAAAAGCTGAATAAATACCAGTTTACAGATAACGAATGGAGCTGGTTCTTTTCCCATGTGATTTCCAATCCAAACAATGGTATTCGAGAAAAAACACGCTTAATTCAACAGGACAATATTCAGACATTAAATTGTGAGGATGGGTCTATTCGAAATATCCGTTTAATCGATAAGAAAAATGTTCAAAGCAACTATGTACAGGTCATCAATCAATATGAAGTGGAAGGAACATATAAGAATCGTTACGATGTCACGTTACTGGTAAATGGTCTTCCAATGGTTCATATTGAACTGAAACGAAGAGGCGTGGCCATTCGTGAGGCTTTCAATCAAATCAATCGATATCAAAGAGACAGCTTCTGGGCTGATTCAGGTTTATACGAATATGTACAAATCTTCGTTATTTCCAACGGCACAAATACAAAATATTATTCCAATACAACACGTGATGCACATATCAAGGATATGAACAAAGCATCAAATCAGTCTAAACAGAAAACAAGCAATTCCTTTAAATTTACATCATACTGGGCAGATGCAAAAAATAAAACAATACCTGATTTGGTAGACTTTACAAGAACTTTCTTTTCTAAACATACATTGTTGAATGTGTTGACCAAATATTGTGTGTTTACATGTGATGAAATACTTATGGTCATGCGTCCTTATCAAATAGTTGCAACAGAACGTATCTTAAATCGTATTCTGATAACTTCTAACTATCATAAGGAAGGTACCTTGGAAGCGGGAGGATACATTTGGCATACAACAGGGTCTGGAAAGACTTTGACTTCATTTAAGACAGCACAACTCGCTACTGAATTTGCCGATGTGGATAAAGTATTATTCGTTGTTGATAGAAAAGACCTGGATTATCAAACAATGAAAGAATATGACAAGTTTCAAAAAGGGGCTGCCAATGGAAACACATCGACACGGGTTCTTCAGCGTCAGTTGGAAGATGAGCAATCCAGAATCATTGTTACAACGATTCAAAAATTAAGCACATTCATCAGCAAGAATAAAAACCATCCTGTGTATCAGAAACATGTCGTTCTGATTTTTGATGAATGTCATCGAAGCCAGTTTGGTGAGATGCATACACGGATTATCAAGAACTTTAAAAAGTATCATATTTTTGGTTTTACAGGTACACCAATTTTTGCACAGAATTCAATCGGCGGAAAGAATCCGAACTTAAAGACAACGAGTCAAGCTTTTGGGGAACGACTTCATACATATACGATTGTAGATGCTATCAATGATGACAATGTTTTGCCTTTCCGTATTGACTATATCAATACAATGAAGAAAAAAGAGATTTCAGATCAAAAAGTACAGGCTATTGATACAAAGAAAGCAATTCAAGATCCACAAAGGATTCATGATGTTGTAGCATATATTTTAGAACACTTTGATCAGAAGACAAGAAGAAGAGGACAAAGCTATGAATACAAAGTTCTTGAAAATGTAAAGGAGGTTGCTAAAAATAAACGAATTAAAGAGCAGAAAAAGACACATTGTCTAAGTGGATTTAATTCTATTTTTGCAATTGAATCGATTCCTTTATTGATGCGATATTATGATGAGTTTAAGAAGCAAATGGAAACTTCTAGACGTGATTTAACAATTGCAACTATATTTAGCTTTAACCCTAATGAGGAACAACCGGAATCAGATGGGAACTTACCTGATGAATCTATGGATACCAATGGATTAGATAAACCATCTCGTGATTTCTTAGAAGCTGCTATCGACGACTACAATAAGAAATTTCATACACAGTACAACACTTCTTCAGAAGAATTTCAAAATTATTATAAAGATTTATCGTTGCGTATGAAGAATCGAGAAATTGATATTCTTTTAGTCGTTAATATGTTTTTAACCGGTTTTGATGCTACAACATTGAATACATTATGGGTAGATAAGAATCTGCGTATGCATGGCTTGATTCAAGCGTTTTCAAGAACAAATCGTATCTTAAACTCTGTAAAAACGTACGGTAATATAGTTTGCTTCCGTGATTTGGAAAAGGAGACCGAAGAAGCTATAGCCTTATTTGGTGATCGAGAAGCAGATAGTGTAGTACTATTAAAATCATTTAAAGACTACTACAATGGTTATACTGATGAAAAAGGACGTTATCATAAAGGATATAAAGAACTGATTGAAGAACTAACAAGCCAATTCTCCTTGACTGAAGGAGCTCCAATAACTGATCAAGATAAAAAAAATTTTATTAGTTTATTTGGCTCGATTTTACGTGCTAGAAATATTCTTTCCTCCTTTGATGAATTTGCCGGTCAAGAGATACTTTCAAAATTTGATTTTCAAGATTATCAGAGTAGTTATCTTGATATTTATAATGAGTACAGGCCAGTACATCCAATAGATAAAAAGGAAATCAATGATGATATTGTCTTTGAAATTGAATTAATAAAACAAGTAGAAGTCAATATTGATTATATTCTTCAGTTAGTAGCAAAGTATCATGATACAAATTGTAAAGACAAAGAATTATTATTATCTATTCAGAAATCCATCTCTTCTTCACCTGAATTAAGAAGTAAAAAAGATTTGATTATAAATTTTATTGAAAGACTTAACAATAGTGATACTGTAGCTGAGGAGTGGAAAGAATATATCAAAGAATGTCGTACAGAAGATTTAAATCAAATTATAAAAGAAGAACGATTAAAGTTAGAAGAAACAGAACATTATATGGATGTTGCCTTAAAAGATGGTTACTTTAAATCCACAGGCTCAGAATTTGATCATATTTTGCCACCGGTAAGTCGTTTTGGTGGTAAACGTAAAGTAGTTAAGGATAGAGTTGCTAAGAAATTAAATGAGTATTACGACAAGTATTTTGATATTTTGTAATTAAATGTATAAAAAGGGTTTGTCAAGAAAAGTGTGTAAGTAATTTTTTAATTACCTGTTGACACTATCT
>OLNP01001656.1_pt1 | contig 18324 bp, 5 predicted proteins | sample 1671951 | NCBI WGS metagenome assembly OLNP01 (sample SAMEA3136629, study PRJEB25190) | human gut metagenome | biome: human gut; feature: human-associated habitat; material: faeces | place: Austria | collected 2013
TTAACGCTACACGTCCGCAGATTAGTACATATATCTCAGGTTAGTGGCGTTTTTTGAAAGGTAAATGTCAGTGCAGTTGTACCGATACACTCACGAAAATATTAATTCCTTGTCGTTGCGGAAAATGTTTTAGGCAGTGCCTGGCAATATATTTCACTTGACCGGTGTTTGTAGGGCGCCGGTTTTTTGTATTATATGCCGCATTTGCGACCGTTCGTGCCGTTATAACAACCGTTCGTGCCAAAAAGTTGAAAATTAAAAGCGAATGAGTTATGATATAATTATAAAATTATAAGGGGGAGAAGTATGCTCATCTGCGTTTGCGATACCGCAAACGAGGCGGAGATACTGAAAGCGAAAATAACACAGATCGCAACGGCGGCATATCGAAGAATTGCCTACAGGGTATGTCAGAGGTATGAGAGCTTTGCGAAGGAGTGTAAGACGGCTGACCTTATAATCGTGCTTGCCGACGGAGCGGACGGTATGGATGGCGTTATTGCGGCAAAGAATGCCGACAGGGATACGCCTGTAATATGGCTGTCGGACGATGAGGGATTCGGGGCACAGTCATACAGGCTTGGCTGTACCTATTTTCACAAGAAGCCGATACCGCTTGAAAAGCTGAAGGAGGCACTGCATAAGTGCAGGTGCATGGCGTAAGCACGGGTAAATCTACAGGAGGAAAAACATGAAGAAAAAATTTGTACGGCTCATAAGTGCGGTGCTGTCTGCGGCAATGACGTTGACGGCTGTACCGTTATCGGCATTTGCCGAGGGCGAGGCACATACGCATGACGGCGAGAGCAATGTCATCACGACACCGCTTGATTTCAGAGAAAAGACGGCGGACGAAAACGGTGTCGGCTGGAGCTGGGTATATGACACAAAGACGCTGACGCTTAACGGAGTGAACATTCAGGCGACAACCGACAGTATGAGCGTCGTAACAGTCCCCGACGGTACGGAGATAGTGCTGAACGGTAACAATACTATCGTACAGACCGATACCGGCAAAAGTGATACATATGTTCTCAGTGCCGTAAATAATAAAGAGGTCAATTGTGACGGCACAATGACAATCAGCGGCGACGGTGTGCTGAATGCAGAGAACCGCTCTACAGACAGTATGGCACGCTCTCTCGGCGGATCAATAATCCTGAACGGCGGTACAGTAAACGCAACAGGTACTGTAAAGACAAATTCGCTTGAAATACATAATGACGGTGTGCTGAACGCAAATGCGACAACTGCATCTTTTGAGGGTGTGGCTGTCAATGTCAGCGGCGGCATTACTGTTGACGGCAACGGCAGTCTTACTGCAGTAGGTTGTGCTAATGAATCTACGTTAAACAGTGCAATATTGCTTACCAGTAATTTCGACAAAATTCCCGTCAGCGAAAACGGCAGTATTACTGTGCCTGAAGGCAATGCAGCAAGAGTCGGAATATACTACAGCGGAAACAACGGCGACGGAATGGATGCCGAAATAAGCGGCGGTAAGGTCACTGCTTACGGTGCTAAGTATGGCATTTACAAAGTAAACCTTATAATGAGCGGTACAGGCTCGGTATATACTACGGGCGGTTCATACGCTATCGGTCAAACTTTACCGGCAATAGACGAGAATGAATTTGTAATAAAGGGCTCGACCGAGTCCAAGGCTTCGGAAAGTGCTGTAACAGCCGATGCCAAGTATAACAGCGGCTATTATGAGATTGGCGGAGCAGACGCTAAGACGGTAGTTATAAAGCCTGATACTTCTCCCCGTATAATACTCGGAAAGCAGACAGGAATATTCAAGACGGAAGAGTATGAAATAATTGAAGGCATGACTGATACCAAGCTCAAGGGTACGGTTTACTTTGATATTACTCTGAAGAATATGAGCGATGAAGAGTTTGCAGACGCAAGAGGCTATTTCGGCGGCGATGAACCCGATTTATCAGCAAGCATAATCAAGACCGATTACGGCTGGGTGTGCATGGTCTGCGATACCGAGTTTTCGGTTACATACGACACTGATAATACTCTTACAATAAAGTGCGGAGATATTGTATCCAATACCGTTCAGGTAAAGTCGAATGCAAACCGTTTCAACAAGGTTACACAGGGTGACAACACAAACAGAACGGTTTTCTATACAAACACTTCGCAGGAAGAGAAGGACAATTACAAGCTTGTAAGCACCTATACGGTTGACAGTGAAAGCATAAGCTATAACTGGTACAGTACGAACAGTGCATACAGTGCAGATGAGCTCGGTGCGGCAGTATCCGGAAGCAACGGCGAATTCAAGCTTGCGGATAATATTCCTGCCGGAAATTATGTTCTGTATTGCGATATAACCTATTCAGACGGTGACAGCACAGAAACTGTTACAGAAAAATTTACATTTACATATAAAGAATGTGCACATGAAAACGGTTATTCCGACGGTAAATGCACAAACTGCGGAGCGTTATGTGATCACAGCAATATTGATATTGACACGGGTAAGTGTAACAAGTGTGAGCATCAGTTTGTTGCTACAATCAGCACAGACGGCAATGCGCCGACAGGCTATGACACGCTCGCAGACTGCCTTAACAGCATTACTGCCGATACCGGAAACTATGTTAAGATCTATCAGGATATCGGCGATGCATCGGCAACTGCAACTTTAGATACTATAGATGTAAAACACAATGTTATGATCGACCTTAACGGTCACAAGCTGAACAATATCAAGCTTGAGGTCAACAAAGACGTCACGCTTACATTAACCGGCACAGAGGGCAGTTATGTTACGCAGGTGTATGTTTGCAAAGGCGGATCTTTCGTAATTGACAGCGCTGCAAATGCAGGATTTAATACAATTTTTGTTGAGGCAGGTGCACAGCTTACTGTAAGCGAGGGCGCAAAAGTAACTACAGAGCAGTTGACTGTGATAGCATCAGTGGCTGATGACGGAACTACAACGACATCTGTAAAGCTTGCTACGGGAATGAAGTTAGGTGGGCTGTCATATCATAGCCAAAACAATTCCGGAGTTCTGAAATTAGGCAATCTTCTTGATGTTACCCGGCAGGCACTGCGACGTGAAGATAACGGCAATTATCTTGATCTTTATAAAGAATATGGAAGTATGGGTTATTCCGTTGCGCTTACTGTTGTAGAGCATACTGACGCTGACCACAAATACGGCAGTGGAACAGGCAGGTGCGAGGAGTGCGGAAAGCCCTGCGAGCATGGCGGTGATATAAACACGGACACCGGCATCTGCTCAATCTGCGGTGCGGTTGTGTCTGTCGCACTCTATACAGACAAGAACGGAAGCTTAAAGTATGTAGATACCGATGAGCTTGACTCTTTACTGAATGAATACAACGGAAGCGGTACGATAAAGCTGTTTAAGGATTATGATAATTCAAAAGCTCAGTATGACTTATACGGAGAACTTACAATTGACTTAAACGGACGCAGATTAAATATCCGGAGTATTACTCCTTGCAAAAGCGGAAAGCTTACGATCAAAAACAGCGGCAATCCGGTTATGCTCGGTTGTAATGTATATCCGACAAACGACGCTTCATACGCCGGCGGTACGCTTATAATAGACGGCGATGTAGTTTTAGACACTTCGATCTATGTATATGATTCGAGTACGGTTATATTGAAAGCCGGTACATATCCTGCCGGACTTTACGCAAGGGACAGCAAGGCATTATATGATATGCTCGGAGAGGGTAAGGCTTTCTTCAAGACTGACGGAACTCTTTTCAACGCAAGCGTTAAGGAAATATCAAGCAGTGTAACGCTGATAGTCAAAGACCACAGCCATACCTATGTTGACGGCAAGTGCGGCTGCGGATATGTTTGCCCTCACAGCGATGTTGACAGCGAAACGGGTAAGTGTAACGAGTGTGAATATCAGTATGCGGCTGTTATCGTAAAGGATGGGGCTGTAGCTTCCGTTTATGAAGAAAATGAGATGGGAGCGGCTTTTGAAGCGGCTGACAGTGACGCAAACACCGGCTGTACATTAAAAGTATACAAGAATTATGCAGGCAGCTATACAACACTCAGCCGTAAGTTCACGCTGTGGATCGCTGAGGAGGCCAATGTAGGTACGTTAACTGTTTCGGGAGATATAACCGTTACGGGATCGGAAAAAAATAATAGTATTTATGGCGATTTCAATGTAGTGGACGGCGGTAAGCTGACATTTGACGAAAACTGCGGCGCTAAGGGAACTGTGTCGGTAGGTGCAGGTACATTTGACTGCTATCGTTCACTCGGCATAATACTCAATATAAACGATGCAAGCAGTGACGTAATTCTTCACGACGGAGCTTTCCTAAAAATACGCTATAACGGCGGCGGGGACAGAGCAAACGCAGAAATACTGACTTTATTGGCTGAGAACCGTATGTTTATGACGTCTTCCGCTGTGCCGATAGACGGCTCAAAAACACTGTTGAAAGACGGTTTTGTAACACCTGTTATTGTAGCACCACATGAAGATCACAGTTACGACAGCACAACGGGCAAGTGCACGATTTGCGGTAAGCGGTGCGGTCATACGGATGTTGACAGCAAAACAGGTGTATGCTCTACCTGCAAATATCAGCTTACTGCGGGCATTTCGGGCGTGGGAACAGCGAAGTATTTCGATAATATAGATGACGCTTTTGTTGCGGCATTATCGGCGGAAAACAACGGCTGTACGCTGACATTGTATAAGAACTGTGAGATTACACAGAACGTAGAAATCGGCAATACAACGGTTACTGTCGATGTGAACGGATATTCACTCGGCGGAGAGGCGGATATAAGTGTAAATAACGGTGGTGTGCTGTACCTTAAGGACAGCAGGAAAAGCACCTACTACGGATGCATAGACGCACCTTTTAGTGTAAACGGCGGTACGCTTATAAACGGTACTGCAGACGGCGGCAGTTCAGCCGCAGATGTACTCAATTTAGTCATTAACAGTGCTAAGTGTGTCGAAATATACGGCGGCATATTTGAGAATGTTTATATTGCACACGCAAGCGGTGTAGCTTTATACGGCGGAAGGTACAACACCATCTGCGGCGAGGAAAGCAACAGCACGCCCGTAAACGTTCTGCTTGCGAAGGGCTATGCGTTTGCGATCTTAAACAGTGTCACACATCTCCCCGAAAGTATAGTTGACGGCAGTGCAGTGACACTCAGCAAAGGAATTAGAAATGTCACAGTTGTAAAGCATACTCATACATACACCGAAACAGAGACAAAGTGTGCGTGCGGTGCTGTGCTTTATGCAAAGGTGACATCAGCCGACGGTACTACTAACGAGTATTTTGACAGCATTGAGGAAGGCTTATTATATGCCGATAAGGCTGAAAACAAGGGCTGTGTTTTCACTCTTGTAACAAGCGGTAAGATCAATAGTGGGGTTACGCTGTCAAACGGTCAGTTTACTATTACCACAAGTAATTATGGTACTATCTATGATTACAACCAGACAATAACTATTGACGGTGCGGATGTTATTGCTGAAGGCGATATGTTCATCAGGTGCAAGGTTAATGTGAAGAGCGGATCTCTTACATTACCTGAGGGCTCAAGCGCCGGATTTGATAGTATTGCTATATCAGGCGGTACCGTAACTGTCAGCGAAGGCGTCAATGTTGACAATCATGCGGGTGCTGATAATTTATTTGTAAGCGAAGACGCAACTGACGCAAAGGTGACTATAGGCGGCGGTACTTACGGCCGTATCGTTCTCGGACAGCTTAAATTAAAGGACGTAATCGCAAGCGGTGTGCGTGTGATAAGCTACGACAATCCGACAGATCCGACTGCTGAGAAAACAGCAAAGGCTTTATTATACAGCGATATAGCCGAAAAAAATAATTTTGACTCCGAAAACAATACTGTAAGCTATTATCTGTTTACCAAGTGCGAGCATAAGAATGAGGACGGCAGTTATGCCTTTAATGAGGGCGGTATATGCGAATACTGTGGCTCTGAGTTTGCCGCAAGCGTAAGCTATACGGTTGACGGAAGTGCAAAGACAGAGCTGTTCGGTGATATTTATGACGCTTTTGATAAGGCTAATGAGGCAGGTACTGCTACTATAACGCTGTGCAGGGATATTGCAGACAGTGAAATTGCACATGAAATAAATGTTACGGGCAATGTAACGCTTGCACTGAACGGTAAAACACTGGGTGGTCGTTATGGCATAGCGCGTATATCGGTATCTGACGGTGGCACGCTTACTGTAAACGGCGATGGCAATATGGATACACCTATTTACGTTAATGAAAACTCAAAATTAGTCATTAACGGCGGTGGATACTTCAATTCTGTGTCAGTTAAAAAAGGAGGCAACGCAGAAATAGGCGGCGGCACTATACGAGGTCTGTCCGTTCGCGGTAACGTAAAACTCAGCGGCGGTAAATTCAACGACATCGAGATATTTAACGGCAATCTTGAATCTGTTCTGGCTGACGGTTATGCTTATAAAGTGGACGGCGGTGCATGGCTTTCAATTGCAGAACGTGCAGAGAGCGTTTATAGCAGTTTGAATAACAACGATAAACCGTTGAGTGTAGAAGAAGCGCCGATAAAGAGTGCAAGTATTTCGTGGGCAGGCGGAGAAGCGCCTGTTATATACCGTAACGGAGCGAAAAAATTAAAAGTCAATGTTACATGCGATGTGGCGGACACTTCAAAGCGGATAACCTATTCGGATTTCGTAAACGGCAATAATCGCAGTAAAGATTCTAAGCTTTCTGTTAACTGGTATATGGTATTCGGTTATAAAATCGGTGAGATTGTAGCGGAAGACGGTGAGGTTGAATATTACACTGTACTGAAGTGTGACGGATACGAATATAAGTCGAATGCACTTAAGTTTACACTTGTGACCTGCTCGCACCCTGAGGATAGCTTTAATAACGAAACCGACGGTTTGGTATTCTGCGGTATATGTGATTTATTGATAGAAGCCGAGGTAGTAGATGCTGACGGCAAGTCGTTAGGCTATGCGGATATATACGGTGCCATAAAGCTGGCGCAGGAGAACGAAGGCAGCACTGTAAAGCTGATTTCGGAAAGAGTACCTGCGTCCATTACCGTGACGGGCGGTAAGTTTACTGTTGACTTTAACGGTAAAGAGGCATATTATCAGTTCGCTGTCAACGGCGGTGACGTGACTTTCACTTCTTCAGCAGAACAAGCCGATGTAGAAAATCTGCAAAGCACAATCAAAGTAAACGGAGCTAACGCTAAGGTTACAATTGACGGTAAAATCAAGCTGGGAAGTGTAACAATATCAAGCGGTGCGCTTGCAGTAAACAGTGCCGAGAGTTATATTAAAGAACTGTCAATAAATGGCGGAAAGACTGTTGTAAACGGTGCAAATATTGATGCACTGAAAGCTAACGGCGGAGACACGGTCATCAATTATGTTACAGCCGATTCTTTAAGCGTGAATATCAACGGGTCCGGTAGCATCTCTATCGTAACCGGCGAGTTCGGCAGCACCACTTGCAAAACAGGCTTAGGTATGGCAATTGCGAGTGGAAGCGTAGTTTTCGGCAATAATATAAATGGCTTTACTATTTACACATACGAAGCTATTCAGACCATGACCAAAACCGATAGAATTTTTGTTGAAAAGTGCAGCCATAAGGACGGAAACGGCAGTTATGTGCTTGACGGTAATCCCTGTCCTTACTGCAATGAGGAAATTGTTGCAACTGTAAGCTATACTGCCGGCGGAAGCGAAGAGACAGATCTGTTCAGCGATATTTATGACGCTTTTGACAAGGCTAATGAGATAGGTACGGCTACTGTAACGCTGCAGAAGAACATCACGGACGATATTACAGATACGATAGCTGTTACAGGCAATGTTACGCTTGAACTTAACGGTAAAAGGCTCTCACAACCCGGTACTGATGTATGGTATTCCATAGAAGTAACGAGCGGTAAGCTGACCGTTAACGGCAGTGGCTTAATAAAACGTGTTGCCGTTTGCAACGGCAGCAATGCGGAAATCAACGGTGGTACTTTCTCTGACTTCATAATTAAAGACGGCGGTAACGCTGTAATTAAAGGCGGTCAATTCTACAGCTTACAGGTTTCAGGCGAAGGCAGAAACGTAGGACAGCTTCTTGCGGACGGCTATGCCTATTGGAGTTTTATCGATTCCGGCATCTGGTCTACTATTGCAGAGCGTGAAAAGCAGGATATAACTAATGTAGAAGTAAAGGAAGCGCCGATAAAGAGCGCAACGGCGACAGTAGATAAGACTGTACTGTACCGCAACGGCGGAGGTGCACGGCAGATCTTATTTAACTTCAATGTTAATACAAGCGACGGATACACGATAAGCGATGCCAATAAGGTCACAGTCGGTTTATATGTAGGCGATACCTTAATAAGAGAGCTCGACTTCGTCGGAAATTCATATACGTTTGCAAATGCAGATGAAATTTCCGATACTGACGGCACTGTAAAGGCACATCTTGTTATCAAGTTAAACGGATACGAATATGTGACCGATGATGTCGAATTTGAAATAGCGACCTGTACGCATCCGTATGACGCATTAACGACAGACGAGTATGATTACTATCGTTGTTCGTTATGTGATGCCAGCATAAATGCGATACTTGTTAAAACAAACGGCGACAAGGCATGCTATACCGACAATGTGCCCGAAGCATTTGAAGCGGCACAGCTTGAGGAGAACAACGGCTGTACATTAGAATTATACAGAGGTGTGAACAGAGACTGTGAGATCACACAGGGCAGCTTTACCGTTTTATTCAAGAAAACGGGAAGTGCATCTGCTGTGATCAAAGTAAGCGGCGGAAATGTCAAGATCACGGGAGATGACGGCTGTACATTATCGAAGTATCCGGGAAGCTCGGTGGGATATCTCATAGCTGTAACGGGCGGCACGGTAACGTTTGATGACATAACTATCAACGATGACAGTATCAGCGTAAGCGGCGGCAAGACTGTTATAAACGGCGGTACTTATAATAAGCTGAGCGTCAGCGGAGGTACGGTCACTATAAACAGCGGTACATTCAGCAGCATAGATGTAAGCGCAGAGGGCAAGGCACTGAAAGATCTGCTCGGCGAGAACAAGGCGTTTACGACAAGCGACGGAAAGCTGTTTGACGCAAGCAAGGTTTCGGAAAGCGATATGTCACTTACGGTAATCGACCACAGCAAGCATGAGTATGACGAAACAGGAAGGTGCGGCTGCGGTTATCAGTGTGCACACAGTGAGATCAATGCGGAAGGTGTATGCAACGAGTGCAATGCAAAGATGTATGTTGCAGTCACTGTAAAGAGTGAGACCGGAACAACGGTAAAATACTTTACAAAACTTACGGAAGCGTTTGAGTTTGCGGCAAAGAACGAAAACAAGGGCTGTACGCTGAAAATGCTCAGAGATTTCTTCGATAGAAATACTGACATTAACGTAAACGGCGGAAAACTTACTGTCGATATGAACGGCTTTGGTGTCTATTTCAATAGCTTTAACGGATCCGGAACCCAAATCACTATACGCAGTGACAGTAAGTGTACTTTTGGGGTTGAAAATGGATTTAGCATGGACGGCGGCACTGTTACTTTCTCGGGAGAGGTCAGCGTAGTTTGCCAGAATGTGAAATTAAATGCCACATACTTCTCCTCCTATGTTGAAACGCTGAAAATTGACACGCTGATTTTAGAAGACGGTGTTCTGCTTAAACAGCTGGCAAGTATCACGAATGCTAATATCGCTAATATAGACTGCTCAAGTGAAATTTATCTTTATCAAATTTTAGCGAGCGGCAGCCGTGTCGATTCTCAGCTGTACAGCGATCTGAAAGCAAACGCTTCGTCAAACTTCGATAACGTAAGAATAATAAGATGCGACCACCCGGACGGTGTGGGCAGAGATAACCGTTGCATATACTGCAATTCATTGATCGCTGCAAGCGTAAGCTATACCGAGAACGGAGCGGAAAAGACAGAATATTTTGTTAAGGAAGATCTGGGAAAGGCGTTTGCCAAGGCAAACAGCGTTGCAATTGCAACAATAACAATGCTGATGTCTTCCGCTTATGATACAGACTACCTCCCTGTTACAGGTGATGTTACACTTATTGCAAATGGCGATAACGCCATCTTGTATAATACAGTAAAGGTCGCCGATGGCGGTAAGCTGACACTTAGAGGCAACGCCAATATTTTCGCTGTAATTGCCGAGCCGGGCTCCAGGTTGACTGCCGAAGAAGCCACAAGAATCGCATATCTCACCGTAAACGGCGGAGATGTTAAGCTCAGCGGCGGACAATATGATAACATTACGGTAAAAGATGGCAAGATAACAGATATTCTCGGCAACGGCTATGCGTATAAGAAAACAGAGGGCGGTGCATGGCTGACGCTTAAAGAACGTGAGGTGTCGGAAGCAAGCGGTGTTACCGTTGCTAAGGCACCGATAGTACAAGCAACGCTTAGCACAGAAATAAACAAGCTGTATCGCAACAGCAACGCAAACCCCACGCTGAAGTTCAACCTTGCTCTTGCTCACGGCTCGAACCTGAACGACTCGTATGTAAGTAAGAGATACGGTATAAACTCCTATGTAAGCGGAGATATAATTTATAGCAGCTTAAGCGCACTTGTAACTGACGCTAAATTGTCGGCAGACGAAATAATTGATAAGGCAGGCGACAGCGATGTTGCCGAGATATACTTCGTAGTTACTACCGGTGACGGCTATGAAATAAAGTCGAACACTGTAAGTATAGACCTTGTTGATTGTGATCATTCTCAGGTGGTCGATCCTACAGCGGACAAGGAAACCGCAGGTAATATTACCGAGCCGACATATTGCGAGATATGCGAGAGCAAGTTCAATGCAAAGATAACAAAGGGCGACGATGTCAGGTATTATAACGATCTTGACGAGGCTGCGAAAGACGCTCAGAAGAGCGAAAACGAGGGCTGTATCTTATATCCGCTTTATAACAAGAACGGATACGGCGGTCAGTTAGTCATAACCGAAGGTAACTTCACGCTCAAGTACGCAGTTCGTACAGCGTTCTCACGTCCGATCATCATAAACGGCAAGGCAAAGCTGACGGTTACGGGACGTTGTGCGGTGACAGCGTTTGAGAATCAAGACGCATTCATAGTGAGGGGCGGTGATGTCACATTTGACGGGCTTGCAACAGGCAGCAATGTGACCATAAACGGCGGAAATGTTACAATGGCCGCAAACAATATAAATTGCCTTACTATAAACGGCGGTAATGTATCCATTTCGTCAGGTGGGTTTGCCGAAATCGTAACTACGGTCAGTGATAAGGTGATAGCCGATTATATCGATCACGGCTTCTGGGTACAGGACAGAGGAACAAAAGAGTGGATAGATATATACAGTCTTAATAAGGCAACGGCATCATCGACAAACGGATTTACGGTACGGTTGTGTCCGATGCAGATAATCAAGCCGATTGATACTGTATATTACACCAACGGTTATTATCCCGACGGTATACCGTCACTTCAAATAAGTGCAGTGCCGTGGTATTCAGGCGAGGTCGACGCAAATGTTGCTTATCAGTGGATTGTCATTGATGAAAACGGCAACGAAACAGAGATAGAGGGTGCTACAGACAGAAAGCTGTCGCTCGAAAATCTCACAACGGGCAGGTACTACTGCCGTCTTACCTACAGCAATGCTGCAACTGCGGGAGTTTCGATGAAGTCGGACGTTGTAACGGCTACGATAACCGAATGCAAACATTCCGGAGGAGAGGCTACCTGCACCGAAAAGGCAAAGTGTGAAATATGCGGAGCGGAGTATGGCGAACCTCTCGGTCACAACTATGTTGTAATCAAAATAGTTGAGCCTGACTATCGCAACGAAGGCTACAGCGTATTTGAATGCACAAGATGTAAGGATTCATATATCGGAAACCGTGTTCCCGTAAAGCCTATTCCCGACGTGGAAGAAATAGCGGTTGAAAAGACAACATACAATGAAGTCGATATAAGCTGGAAGAATATAAGCGGCGTTGACGGATATTATGTCGAATGCTATGTCGGCAATCAGTGGAAGCAGATAGGCTTCAGCACGGACGGCGACAGAGTAGCGGCAAAGCTGAGCGGTCTTTCTGCAGGCCTTAAATATAAGGTAAGGATAGCGGCTTATGCAGGAAGCTTCACCGCCAAATTCAGATGTTTCTATGTTGATACCGTTCCTTCTCCCGTATGGAATATAAATACGGTGAAGGCTACCGATGAAACGGTAAGAATAAGCTGGAGCAGAAACGCCAGAGCGGACGGCTACAAGGTAGAGTGGTACATTAATAATCAGTGGTCCGTAAAGACTGTTACCGGCAACAATAATATATCGGCGGTTATAGACGGACTTTGTGCAGGAACACGATATAAAGTAAGGGTAAGCGCATATAAGGGCGACCTTTACAGTCCGTATACATACGGCTATATCGATACGCTCCCGTCAAAAGTTACGGGTATTACGCAGACAGTAACATCTTCTTCGTTTACGCTTAAATGGGATAAGAACGAAAGTGCGGACGGTTATACCGCTCAGTACTATGCAGACGGCAAGTGGAATGAAAAGACGCTGACCGGCAATAAAAAAACTACCGTTACAATAGGCTCGCTTAAGGGCTACAAAACCTACAAGGTCAGAATAAAGGCTTATAAGGGTGAGCTTGAGAGTGCATTCGACGATATTTATATCACTACCGCTCCGACAAAGGTCAGCGGTCTTAAGGTAAAGAGCGCAGTTGACTCAAAGGCAGTTGTTATATGGAATGCGGATGCAAACGCTGACGGATATAACGTAGGATATTATATCGGCGGTAAGTGGGTCGAAAAGACCATAACCGATAATAAGACAGCAAAGGCTGTGCTTGGCGGACTTACACCTTACAGCACATGTAAAGTAAGGGTAAGAGCGTATAAGGACAATCTGTACGGCGATTACAGCTATACTACGGTTACTGCAGTGCTTTCACCGGTAACCAATATCAAGGTTGTATCGGCAAAAAGCAACTCGATAACCGTTAAGTGGGGTAAAAACGCCAGTGCAGACGGATATAAGGTTGAAATTTACAAAGGCGGCAAGTGGGTCAAAAAGACGTTAAAGGGCAGTACGAATGCTACTGTCACTATTGGCGGACTCAGGGCCGGAAGCGTGTATAAGGTAAGGATTGCGTCTTATAAGGGTGCAAATACAAGCACTTATACTTATGCAAATGTGAAGACAGCCAAATAAGCTGACAGTAAAAAAAGAGAACACCGGGCGACCGGTGTTCTTTTTTGTGTATCAGATGCGTTTTTACTATAAGAACAAACTGAGCCGTAAGCAAGAGTGCTTACGGCTTGGTTTGTTTATTGCTTTTTATGATACGCCGTTTTGCTGTCCTGCGGTAAGCAGAATTTTGAAAAAGGCGAATCCGGAGCGGCTTACAGCCGCCGCTTACTTGAAGTATCTGTTCAGCAGACCCTCGAAAGCTTTGCCGTGACGGGCTTCGTCCTTAGCCATCTCGTGAACTGTGTCGTGGATAGCGTCAAGATTCAACTGCTTTGCTCTCTTTGCGAGGTCGAGCTTGCCCTGTGTAGCGCCGTGCTCTGCGGCAACTCTCTTTTCAAGGTTTTCCTTAGTCGATGCGCTTACAACATCGCCTAAAAGCTCTGCGAACTTTGCAGCGTGTTCAGCCTCTTCCCAAGCTGCCTTTTCGTAGTAAAGGCCTACCTCGGGGTAACCTTCTCTGTGAGCGGCTCTTGCCATAGCGAGATACATACCTACCTCTGTGCATTCGCCCTCAAAGTTAGCCTTTAAACCTGCGATGATCTCTTCATCCTCAACTGCCTTTGCAATGCCTACCTTGTGCTCGTCTGCAAATACAAGCTTTTCGCTTTCCTTAAGCTCTATGAACTTGCTGCCGGGAACCTTGCACTGGGGGCAGAACTCGGGAGGTGTATCTCCCTCATGAACGTAACCGCATACCGGACATACCCACTTTTTCATAGTAAATTACCTATCCTTTCATAGTGATAAAATCATTATTTTCTTATTGTTTTTAGCGAAATCAGTAACGTTTACTGATTTGTTGGTTTTATTATAACCGATACTTCGGCGTTTGTCAAGAGGTTTTTGAAAATTTTTTTGTAAAAATTAGGTTAGTTAGGACTTACTAAAAAGGGCGAGGTTTTGGAAGGGTTGGTGAGGGGCGAGTTGTGATTGTGAACGCTTAGAAGTTTTAGGGATAGAAGTTCTATCAACTTCAATCCCCACCGTCTTGACGGCAGACCGACTTAGTAATTATAAAAGTCGGATATATCGCATAAAAACGCTGTAAAATTAGGCTTGTGCCTTGCCGTCAAGCCACCTCCCCTTTTTCGAGGGGAGGCAAGGGTGATAGCGATTTGCTACATTTTGCGAAACCGGCAAAGTGTTTATAAGCCAAGTTTGGCGTTTGCAGTTTATATGCGGTTGTGATGAATTGTAGGAATATTCGTAGGGGAGTGTCTGTGTGTGCTTTTTGGTTTCGCTTCCGTGCGAAACTTTGGGCACACACTTAAGGCATCCTTGCCTTGCTTGCACCTCCCGAAACATCATTGCAATTATCAAAAATCAAGTTAATATATAAAAATGAAAATTTGATTGCAATCCGCTATTGATGATTGATAGATTAAAAACGCTGAGAAAATCAATAACTACGGTGCAACGGGAGGGGCAAGCCCCTCGCCCTACGAAAAGTGGGTGGGATAGTGCGGATACAGAATCATATCGGAGAATACAGATGTTAGCATTACGAAAAGTGAGAGGAATAATGCGGTTTTGGAAGTTTAGGGCGGCGAGGGGGATTACCGTTTTCAGCCGATTAAATACCGTTTGTGCCTTTTTATTGCAATTGCAGTGAAAAACGATTATAATTAATATGTGAGAATATGGTTATAATTACGGCTAAGAGAAAAGGAGAGCTTATGAGAAAAACAAGTGAAAAGATATTACGGGCACTGCTTGCGGTATCGGTACTTGCAACGGCTGTGCTTTCAAGCGGTTGTCTTGACGATGAGGAGGAGATTTCCGACAGCACGGCAAGCGACAACAGGCAGACGAGTGACGGCGGCAATTCGGAAAGCAGTGAAGACAGTGATAATAAATATGAGGGAAGTGTTACGGGCAGTCGTGCGTCAAAGCTGACGTTCAGCGGCTCGGACGGGATAAGCATTGCAAGAAAACAGCGTGAAGCCGAAAAGCCTATGGGTGAGGACGGTACACAGACGGTATTCGTGTATATGTGCGGAAGCGACCTTGAAAGCGAGAACGGGCTTGCGAGCGGCGACATTGAGGAAATGATCGCAGGGTCAAAAAGCGAGAACGTGAAGTTCGTCATTCAGACGGGCGGTGCGGGAGCGTGGGCTGATACATACGGCATCTCTGCCGAAAAGACACAGCGTTATGTTGTAACGGGCGGAGAAATAAGCCTTGTCGAAGAAAAAGAATCTGTCAATATGGGCAAGGAGGATGTGCTTGTCGATTTTCTCGGCTGGGGTATAGAAAACTATGCGGCGGCTAAAATGGGGCTTATCTTCTGGAACCACGGCGGAGGAAGTATAAGCGGCGTGTGCTTCGACGAGCTTAACGAGAACGATTCGCTGTCGCTTGAGGAGATAGACACTGCGCTTACATCAATATACGATAAGATGACGGATAAGTTTGCGTTCATCGGCTTTGACGCTTGCCTTATGGCAACGGTCGAAACGGCGAATATGCTTGTTCCGCACGCTGACTATATGTTTGCGTCTGAGGAAACGGAGCCGGGCTACGGCTGGGATTATACCGAGATAGCAGGCTTTATGGAAAGCAATCCGACAGCGGATACAGCCGAACTCGGAAAGACGGTCGCTGACAGCTTTATGGCATCGTGCGAGGCTATCGGTGCAGGCGGCGAGGCTACGCTTTCGATAACGGATCTCAGCCGAATAGACGAACTTGTAAAGGCGGTGAATGACGCCGCCGAGGAAATGAACGATATTTCTTCTGACCCTGCACTGCTTGCGAATGCGGTAAGAAGCATCTATACCGTAAGAGCATACGGCAGTAACAACGATACAGAGGGATATACCAACATGGTGGATCTCGGCTCTATGATAGCGGCTGCGGTATCGGACGACAAGGCGGACAAGGTTATGTCGGCGCTTGAAAAGGCGGTAGTGTATAACATCTACGGCGAGGACAAGGACGGCTCAACGGGGCTTTCGACCTACTATCCGTTCGGCGTTTCAGGCTCTGCCGAGCTCGCCACATTCGGCAAGGTGTGCGTAAGCCCGTACTATATGACGTTTGTTGACAGAATCGCATACGGCGCACAAAACGGCAGTACGGACGGGTACAGCGGTGAAAAAACATGGCTTGCGGACGGTGCGGTGTACTGGAGCGACGGGGATTACTCCGACTATGAGAGCAACTGGGAGCATTACAACAACAAGACCGACAATATGGGCTTCTGCGGTGATAAGAGCAGTGTGCAGATAGATGTCGGACCTGTGCTTGACGATGAGGGAACGTTCTACTTCAATGTTACGGACGATACTATAAACAACCTTGCGAGCGTAAACTGCTCGGTTTACCGTGTTGACGAAGAAACGGGTGAGCTTATCGAATTCGGTGTTGACCAGAGTACAAAGGTCGATTTCTCATCAGGACTGGTCGAGGATAATTTCAGCGGGCAGTGGTATATGATTGAGAATAATCTTATCCCTATGTTCATAGTGGAGAAGAACGGAAACAGCTCGGTATACACATCACCTATAAAGCTCAACGGCAAGGAAACAAATCTGCGTATAGCTATGACGCAGGACGGCAATGCGTATGACATAACGGCGCTTGGAACATGGGACGGTGTAAACGAAAACGGCGAGTCGGCAAGAAGCGTTGTTCCGCTTAAAGAGGGAGATGTCATAGTGCCGATATTCAACACCTACGACAGCGAGGGTAACTTTGCAGGCAAGGCGGAGGGTGATGAATGCACCTACAGCGGCGACAATATGATAGAGTTTGTCAATCTGCCTGCAGGCGACTACAGATACAGCTTTGTTATAAACGACATTTACGGAAATGTGTGCTATACCGGCTTCACGGTGTTTACGACCGACGATGACGGGAATGTGTTCTTTACGCCGGAAGAGTAGTAAAAACAGCAAGCTGTATCGATCACGCATTTTTCTTTTACAAAAAAACTAAGAGGAGAACCCTATGCCAAACCGGATCATCACAGATATTTCAGATTATATCTTTGTGTCAGGAGAACCTCAAAAGGTCGATGCGATTTTTCTGCCGGGCGGCTCACACCCCGAACAGCCCGAATATGCCGCAGAATTATACCGACAAGGTTTGACTGATTGGATAGTCCCGTCAGGAGGAGTAAGCGTTAAAGAGGAAAAATGGCACGGCATCCGCTCAAAAGCGGAAATTTATAGTGGCGATTACCGGTCAGACTGCGAGTTTTTTACAGATGTACTCGTAAAAAACGGCGTTTCGCAGACTGCGATCATTGAAGAAAGCAAGTCGGGGCATACCCGTGATAACGCATTTCTCTCTCGTAAAGCCGTTGATGAAAAGGGCATAATGATAAAAAGCGGTATAATTGTTTGTAAAGCCTTTCATGCTCGCCGATGCTTAATGCTGTATCAAATGGCTTTCCCGAATGTTGATATGACGGTCTGCCCCGTACATTGCTATAACATCACCAAAGAAAACTGGTATACGACCGAAAAAGGAACCGATCGAGTGCTCGGTGAGCTTGCACGGTGCGGAAATCAGTTTGTCGGCGATCTCAAGACTTATCTTGATCTGATATGAAAATACTGTGCTGCCTTCAGTAAAAACAGCAAGCCGTATCAAGTTTCGGCTTGCTCGTTTGTGATAAAATGAATACAGTCGAAAAGATGGAAGAAAGCTGTACGGGAGAAAAACAGATGAACGGGATAAACGAATGGTATATGAATATTCAGAATATTGTTGACGACATAGACAGGTGTATCAGAAGCGGCGAGGACGAAAAGCTGACGCTCGGCAGGCTGTCGCAGACGCTTGGCTACTCGGAATACTATGTTTCAAGGAAATTCGGCGAAATATCGGGAATGAAGCTCAGGGATTATATGAGATACCGCAGGCTTGCTTTTGCGCTGAGGGAGTTGAGAGATACCGACAAGGGCATACTTGACACCGGCTTGATTTTATGTTATATTATAGATACAAAAAGAGGGAAACGACAGACGGTCGCT
>OLNP01001666.1_pt1 | contig 18261 bp, 16 predicted proteins | sample 1671951 | NCBI WGS metagenome assembly OLNP01 (sample SAMEA3136629, study PRJEB25190) | human gut metagenome | biome: human gut; feature: human-associated habitat; material: faeces | place: Austria | collected 2013
AGGCCAGCTGATAGGCGTGGCGCATGTCGTCCTGCTTTTTCTCGTCGCGGGAGAGGATACGAATCTCGCGGATGTCCGTGGTCAGGAAGCGGTCCAGAACCGCATGGCCGAAGGAGCCGGTGCCGCCCGTGATGAGGAGGACTTTGTTTTCAAACAGAGGCATTTTTCTGATACACTCCAATCAATTTTTTGTCTTGGGGAAGGGGTTAGAAAAATGCCCTGCCCACAGTTCTTTTAGGTTTCTTGGATCAATCCCCTCAATAATCAGATATCCAACAGGACGCAGGGAGGGAATCATAAAACACAGCACAAAATTGACGAAAAGCTGTGCTGCTACCGAAGCAATTGCTGCTCCATTGATACCGATAAGCGGTATCAGGATATAGTTGGCTATCACATTCAAAAGAGCCCCGGATAAATTGATTTTCCATAGCATCTTCTGCTTCTGTTCTGCCAGGATCCATATATTGCGAACGGAACCCATATAGGAGAATGCTGTGTACCAGGTGATGATTCTCAGCGTAGGTATCGCCGGGGCATATGCGGCTCCGTAAATAATCCGAATAACAAGCGGTGCTGCTATGGTTAGCACAATGCTTTGCAGCACCGCTAAATATATGATAATAGAATAGAGTCTGGCTATATGTGGACCGTAATTGGGAGAGCTTGTCTTCTTGGCTTCTAAAATAGAAGGTCGCATAGAATCCACAATAGCCGCAAACACGAATTGACTTAGTGCTGCGCAACTCACCGCAGCTGAATAATAGCCGTTGGCTTCTTTCCCCAGCATCAATGTGATCATGACCCGATCTGTTAGAGAAAAGAAAGTAACCATGATGCCGGATACAATATAATATCGGCTTCTCTTAAAAAGTTGTTTCGCAAGTGGAAATGATACTGTCAGTCTTTGCTTTGAAATTCTTCTGTAGATCCCGTACAGAGAAGCAGAGATCAACAAATAGTCCAGTGCCTGTGAAAATGCAAACCAGTATACGCTCTTTTGCGTAATCAGTAGGAAACAACGATAGGCTGAAACGACCACATATGCGGTCAGTGAAGTGATCGCGATGTATTTTGACAGCAGCTTTGCCTGGAACCAGTATTGAAGCATTTCGGTTGCCTGGAAAACCAATGAAATGCTGTACAGCGCACAAACAAGCATCGTTTCCGGGTCATTTGGATTTGCAATCGCAGTAAACGCAATCACTCCGAAAATCCCCAAGAAGCTCGTTGCCGTACTCATAAAAAGCGATGTTCCGAGCGTCTTTCCTTCACTGTCAGGCGCTGCAATAATTTCGTGGACAAGGGTCGAGCGAAGTCCGAGCTGTACAATCGGAACCATAAAGCTGACAATTGCTGCAGCATAATCAATGATTCCGTAATTCCCCGGTCCGAGATACCTGGCAGAAAGTGTTCCAATTACGAAGCTCAATAAGGACTGCACAACTTTACATGCAATCAGCCAGGTCGCGTTCTTTACAATTTTTCCGGATTCTGTTGGTTTCTTCATCATCACAAATTCCACCCGCAGTCCCCACAGCAGCAGGGACTGCGGGCTTCATTTATCCTATTTGTTACGAGATAATCATTTTGCCATCTTCTCCAAAGGTATAGGTACCCTTCGGGAGGAGATCATTGGTTTTAGAAACATAGTAGCTGCCGACCGCAAGGTTTGCACCGCTGCGGACATAGATGTAGCTGCCGTCGTCAAGCTGTACGAGGCCGGTATTGACCTGACGCACATTGTTCACATAGTAGAACAGGTACTCGTTTCCATCGCCGAGCTTCTCACGGTAGATGCCGTTCTTGATTTCCATTTTGCCGTCCGCACCAAAGGTATAGACAGCATTCGGCATGAGACCATTGGCCTTTGTCACATAGTAACTGCGCCCGCAAACCACGGTACAATCGCTCTTGACATAGTAGTAGGCATCATCAATTTTAACCAAGCCGGCATAGTTCTTTACGCCATCCTTGTAGTAATACTTCGTGCCGTTATCTTCGCGAATTCCCTCAAGGAACATCGTACCGTCAGCGTTGAACCAGTACCAGCCGGCAGGTTTCAGTCCATTGGCCTTGTCTGTAAAAACATAGTGCTTGGCATCCTTTACTGCTTTTAGGTTGCTGGCGATATAGTAATAGTTGCCTTCCCATTCAATCAGACCGGCCGCTGTTTTGGCGCCGTCCACATAGTAGTACAGGTCGCCATTTTCCTCGACCAGGCCGCTCTTAATAACCATCTTGCCGTCCGCATCGAAAGTATAATAACCAGCAGGCTTCAGATCGTTGGTCTTGGTAACATAGTAAGTGCAATTCTTGACAGCCTTGAGATCGCTGGCGATATAGTAGTAGCTGCCGTCCACTTCGACCAAGCCGGCATAGTTCTTCACATAGTCGACATAGTAGCAGAGGTTGCCGTTCAGATCTTCATGGAGTCCTTCCAGCTTCATCAGCTTACCTTCGGCATCAAAGGTATACTTAGCTGCTGGCAGCAGGTCGTTGGTCTTGGCCACATAGGTTTCAACGCTTGTGACCATACCGTTGCGCTTGAAGTAACGATAATCATCGCCGTCCTTCACCAGACCCGCGTGCCATACCAGCATACCGTTGTTGATCCAACGGGTGACGCCGTTGTCATCGTACACACCGCACTGATCCTTCTGGAACACGCCATTTTCGTCAAAGACGAACAGCGCACTCTCACGGTCCGGATAGTCGTAATTGTCAGGATTTCCTTCCTTCCCGGGGACATTGACTTCGGCATCTTCCGCATCGGGGCCGTAGCCGGGCAGCAGCTCCGCCGCGGGATACGGTACACGAACCATTCCGGTGACGGGCTTCTGTTCTTGGTAGAAGGAATAGCTGTCTCCATCTTTCCGCCAACCATTGTGGTAGATCACTTCGCCGCTCTTCAGCAATTCGTTGCATACAGAGCAGTAGGTATCGCCGGTGTAACCGTCCTCGGTGTCAGTGACTTCCTTTATATTCCGAATTTCTTCAACATGCCCCTTGGCAGGGATAACTTCCTGTGCAACAAGAATCTCATTGCAGACGGAGCAATGCTTGCCTTCCGTCTTGCCGCTTTCTGTGCAGGTAGCCGCAACAGCTTCATCGATTACTTCCGTATGCCCCTTAGCAGGAATCTCTTCCTGCGGTACAAGCACTTCATTGCAAACCGAGCAATGTTTGCCTTCGGTCTTGCCGGGCGTGGTGCAAGTAGCTGCAACAGCTTCGTCGATTACTTCCGTATGCCCCTTAGCAGGAATCTCTTCCTGCGGTACAAGCACTTCATTGCAAACCGAGCAATGTTTGCCTTCGGTCTTGCCGGGTGTGGTGCAGGTAGCTTCAACGGCTTCGTCGATCACCTCGGTATGACCCGTAGCCGGAATCTCTTCAATTCCGGAGATCGTTGCGCCGCAGACTGAGCATTTGACGCCCGCCGTATGACCGGCTTCTGTGCAGGAGGCAGGCTGTTCAGCGACATCAACAGGCGTATGACCGGTTGCATCAAGCACTTCAGTCTTGGTTTCGCTGCAAACAGTACAAGTGTAAGTCTTGACACCGGCATCGCTGCAGGTCGGGGAAGTCGTAATTACGCCCTTGTCCCAGCTGTGACCCTTCGCAGGGATAACTTCCTGTGCAACAAGAATCTCATTGCAGACGGAGCAGTGTTTACCCTCAGTCTTGCCGGGTGTGGTGCAGGTAGCTGCAACAGCTTCGTCGATGACCTCGGTATGTCCCTTGGCGGGAATAGCCGTGCCGGTGCCTATTTTCTCGCCGCAATCCTTGCAGTAGGTGTCGCCGGTGTAGCCGGGCTCGGTGCAGGTTGCTTCCTTGGCATTACGAAGTTCTGTGTTCTCATGTGCGCAAGGCGTGCCGCCCCAGACACCGCTGACATAGTTGATGGTATCGCCGGCGCTTGCGTTCGCAGTTTCCGTGTAGGTGCCGTCGGCGTTGTGCAGCTTGGCGGGCGTGATGGGGATGGTCACCGATTTATTCCCGTTCGCATTATACTGATAGGTCGCGGTTCCTGTGCCAGGTGTACCGTGCTGAACATATTTGCCGGTTCCGTTGCTGGAGCAGATGTCTGCGCCGCCCTTGGTGGTGTAGATGGCACCAATAGCCGTCAGACTGCCGTTTACATTCACCTTGGCATCCTTCAGATCTGCATTGGTGCGGTTATAGGCTTTGCCGGGCGCATAGGCAACAGACTTGAACTTGCAAGGACCCCAGACAAAGTTATCGGAGTTCCATTCGTCGCCGTCATAAATGTAGACATTTTTTCCACTGGAGACCGTCAAATCAGCGCCTTCGGCAATGCTCACCTCAACACCGGTCAACAGTGCGGTATCCTGGTTGATGGTAACTTTGCCGGACTGGATATTGATGGAAATATTGTTGGTAATAGGCAGTACATAGCTTGCAGAGTCAACATTCATTCCAGCAAGAGATAGTGCCAGCGTATTCAGTTCCGCCTCACCGTTTACGGTCAGAATCAGACGATCCGTCTTTTCATCGTAGTCTTTGGTGAAGCTGCCGGAGACAACTTTGAACATACCGTCGTTGCCAATAAAATTGATGGAGGTGGTATATGTGGTACTCATTGCATAAACGCCGCTGAAAACCTTCTCGTTGGCGCCCGCATTCAGCGTCAGGGGAACTTCGATATTCTGAACGAAATACTGGGAGAAGGGGAAAACCTTGTTACCCATGTTAGAGGAGACGGTACCACCGCGGAAGTCTGCGATTTGATAGAACTCATATACGGTTGCGCCGGATTCAGCCAGCACAGAACCGCTGCCGGAGATAAAGCCCCATGCATAGAGATTTCCGCCGTTCTTCACCGTGATAGAGCTGTTATCCGCCATTTTAATATAGCCATAATCGCCCACAGGACGACCCTGCTGACTGCCGCCAGCTGCAAAATATCTGCCGCCCAGGCTGATGGCACCGTTGACGGTGATAGAAGTGCCCTCACTCATCGTCAGCGTCCGGAATGCCTTAGATGCCGGAGTTGTCCGAATTGCTGCGGGAGCATTTGTATACAAAGTCCCAGCTGCATCAAAGGGAATCAGCAATGTAATACCCGTCGGGATGGTATAATTACCGCTGATTGAGCCATCGGTAGCCAAGGTAATCTTGGACTGTTTATTTGCCTGCGCATAAGCAACCGCTTCGTTCAGGTCTGCAAACCGCTGACCGCCGGTCTCAAAGAGGGCTACAACTTTGCTTACAAATTTTGCCGTAATGGTGCAGTCGCTCTCAATGTTCAGCGCAGTGCTTGCGGCAGTTGCTATGCACTTGCCGGTGGTCAGATTGTACCAGCCAAGGAACTGATAACCCTCTGCCGGGGTTGCCACCACCTGATAAGCCGTCATGGAGCTTTGTGTGTTGCTGTATGTCTCTGTGACAGTCTTGCCATCTACTGTATAGGTACCATTTTCGGCAGGCACAAAGGTCGTGGTCGCAGTTACATCAGAAACCAGCGCCACATTGGTCATGGTAATTTTTGTGGCTGTGGTGCTACCGGATTTGATATAAACCTTGATGCTCTCGCCAACGGCAAGCTCTTTGTTAAAGGCACCATTTGCAGTGACGGCAGTTCCGTTCACTTTGATCGTACCGCTGTTCGCCTCAATGGCATAATTAAACGACAGTGTGGCTTTTGCGGTTTTGTTGTTTTTGATGGTTAGTGTGGATTCATAATGTGTGGAATCGCACATTCCTTCAACACTGACAGCTGAACCCGTGATCGTTGAGCCATTTGCGTTCCATGCGTCCTCTGCCGTTCCGTCAAAGCTCAAACCAATGTTGGCATCACTCAGACCTGTCACAGCACCATTCGTGGCTGCAAATGCAGGTAGCGTAATGGCAGGCACTAATGCCAGCACCATAACTGCCACCAGCAGCAGAGATAGGAACCGTTTGGATATTCGTTGAATCATGATTGTTTTCTCCTTCTCGGTTTAGATTTTGAGGTTTTCATTTCAGCGTAAATGCTTACGCCGAGTAATAATGTAATGAGTGCCCACAGATGTGCCCGATGGAACAGTCCGGAAATATCCGACTCGCGGAAGAATTCGATAATAAACCGAAATGCTCCATAGCACATCATGTAGACTGGGTAAGCGCGTCCTTGCAGCCGTTCTTTCCAAATTCGCGGACACAAGACGGCGAGCAGGATCAGGTAAAAGACGATCTCCGCCTCACGCGTTGGGAAGCGTATCCCGTTTGTCCCCGGAATCGGAAGCCCGCGGCAGCAGCCTGACAAAATGCAGTTGATTCGGGCGCACATGACCGTAAAGACCATGCAGGGGGTAAAAACATCAAAGACTTCCTTGGGCGGTCTCTTTGAAATTTTTGCACCGAGCCAATACGCCAGCGGCATCAGGAACACGCCACCGAACAGGCTCATGTTTCCAAGGCTGGCTTTGTCAAAGCCGGTTTCAAGGAACGCAAACGCCTTCACTGTCAAAACGCCGTAGACCGTATGTGCAATCGCAATCATGATTGCTACATACCATGCCATATTCAGCCGTTTCCGCAGCAGTGCGAGCCATACCGCGGTAAATGCTGCGCCGACCGACAAGAGAATCAACAGTGGTATTTTATCTTGCAATAGAATCACCGCCTTTCGCCGAAACCAAAAGCGGAGAGTCATCGCCTTCGGTGGTTTGAATATGCCGTTCGAGCTGATCTTCGGAGAAACGATTCTTTATAAAATGTGCCGGTGCGCCGCCTACAATGGTGTATGGCGCAACATCCTTTGTTACAACGCTGCCTGCCGCCACAATCGCATCTGCACCGATGTGCACACCTTTTAAAATAATCGCTCCTGCTCCGATCCATGCCCCTCTTCCGATCACCACATCCTGATCATCTTCTGCGGTTTTATCCGCATCCGTCAGTTCTATGATGTGCTTACCGATGATGTCCTTGCGGTGATCTCCTGTAATGATCGTGACACCGGGACCAAACAAGGCATAATCCTCTATGTAAATTTTCGCCCGTGTTGTCCAGAAGCGTGCATTTACTCCGATAGAGGCATGGTTTCCAACATGAATGTTCGACAGGGGGAAGAAGTCACCGCCCGAATCAATATGCGAATCTTTGCCGCACTCGGCAAATGAGCGTTTGATATCCGGCTCAACGATTGCGTGGTATAAAACCGCTTTCAATTTACGAATGGCTCGGTATATCATGATTTCTTCACCCCCTTCTCTCCGGTATCGGTGTATTCCGTGAATGGTCGGTGCAAATCACATATCACATAGCGATGATGCCCATACTGCTGATCCGGCGGTATTCCGCCTCGCCAGTCTCCGTATTTCTGGGTGAGATAGGCATCATACTGAGCCGGAACACGAACCGGAATCCCTTCAAACTTCAACCAGACTCCGTCGCCATATTGCTCTTTGGGCGCATATTCCAACGGAGAAGTTGAGTTCGCATGATTGCACCAGATATCACTGCCGTCAGTAGAAAAAGAGGAAATAAAGCGGTCAAATGCTGCTGTTTCCGCAGCAGTATCATGCTTATACCCGAAAAGGCGGAAGAGCAGCCAATACCAATTGGTCCGTACCATACCGAGGCTTTGTGGTGATAAGCGGTTATAATTCAGTCTGACACGCCGCGCTGCCTCAAAGGCAGCCCGCTTTTTTCGGAACATTTGGTGCTCGCGTTCGGTTCGCCACTGTCCATCTAACGGGAATATATCAATGAACACTCCATGGTTGATTTTCAGGCGATCCGCCATCATCTCTATGTAGGTCGTTCTGCTGTCGCGTAATTTGCTTCCGAGGAGATAGTATTGGGGTTCGGAATGATAGTTCTGCAGGAAGCACCATTCCGGCAATATTTGGGGAGCTTTCCTGCAGAATATTTCGTAGTCTTTTCTCGGAAGTGCAACATCAATGTCATCATCCCAGGGGATGAACCCGCCATACTTTACTGCGCCGAGTGCGCTGCCGCAGACGAGATAGTAGGTTAGATTCAACTGTTCGCATATAGATAAGAACTGTTGCAACAATCCAAACTCGATTTCTTGCAGTTCAGTCAATGGGGTTCACCTCGTTTCTACTTCTTCTTTCCGAATCTCAACAATCTGAAAAGCACATATATTGCAAGCGTGTTCTCAGAGTGCAAAGCAAAATGCAAAACTCTTCGTTTATAACCGGATGGCTTTTCCGAAGCAACGGCGGAACGGTATAACGCCGTCTGACAAAATTCACGCCACCACTTCTTGAATTCCGTATAGCTTCTGTCGATGATAAACGGATTGGCAATAATGATAATACTTGCGTCAAACGCCCATCGGGATAATGTCCTGTCAGTGATTGGCAAGGGAAAGCGCCCCTTTTCAGACATGACCCCGAAGGTTTTTTCGTATGGCTGCGTGTAATCCCTTGAGGATAACATGGCAGATCCCGGTGCAATGGTATAATGGTAACTGGCATCCTTACTAAAGTGAATCGACCGGCAATGATGCAGATACTGAAAAACAAATAGCATATCTTCGCCGATAGACAACTCCGGCAGGAATACGATATGCTCTCTGCGAAGCGTTTGTAGAGAAAACAGCTTGTTCCAGACAGAAAAAGCAATTCCATATCTGAGCTGCCCGCAAAAATAGGAATCGACCCAGTCGCCATCCAGCATAAAGGTTTCAGGCATAGGACTTAGCGCAGAACCGTTGCGGTCACTGCGAACGACATCAATCACAGGGAGCACGCCGGGACTGTACAGTGCAAGCAATGTCTCCAGATAATTTGCCGATACCGTATCATCACTATCAATGAAGCAAAGCAGTTCCCCTGAAGCAACTGCTATTCCTGTATTTCGTGCAGAACTGACCCCGGCATTTTCCTGACGAATCAGATGGATACGCGCATCTTGCGCAGCTTTTGCCGCCACAATCTCTGCTGTTTCGTCTGTGGATCCATCATCAATAATCAGCAATTCAAAATCCGGGTAGGTCTGCCGCAAAACTGTGTCTATACATCTTTCGATCACACCCGCAGCATTATAAGCCGGTACAACAATACTAATCATTTTTGAGGACTCCTAACACTGTTGTAACAGCCGGTCATATACCTGCTGGAGCTGCCAATCTATGTGTTCATCGGAAAATTTACTGTAATCCACCTGCTCTGCACGCCGCTTTATTTCGGCACGACATTTATCGTCGCTCATCTTGCGGAGGCCTGAAGCAAGTGCATCTGTCGAAGACGCCGCAATCATCAGCCCATTCTTTCCGCTCTCGATAATCTCGCCGTTTCCGCCTACATCCGTCACAAGGCACGGCAGCTTTGCTGCGCATGCCTCCAAAATAGAAATGGAGAGATTTTCATGCAAAGAGGGAGAAAGAAAGAAATCAGAAGCATTCAGGTATTTTTGAATCTGTTCCTGCTGCCCGGCGAAAATCACCCGCTTCGCATGCCGTAGGGCGGCACATTCAGACTGCATCTCCTGCAGATAATCGCCGTTTCCTACGATCAACAGGCAAAGCTCCGGCGGCCAACTCTCATCCAGCCGCTTTAACGCATCGACCAAGTAGGACAGTCCCTTTTCTTTCGTGACCCTGCCGACATAGATGCCGATTCTTGCATTCTCCGGAAGGTTCAACTCCTTACGCAGTGCGCGCTTTTCTTCTGCACTGCAATCGGGATATTTCGGCATTCGGTTATACACAAACGGAAGCATTTTCTTCTTGTATCGTCGAAACACATCGCGCTGTGACGCCTGCTCATAGACGCAGGAAATTCCATCCGATAAGCCAAAGATTATAGGTTCCACCACATGTCTGCATACCCAGCGCTTTATCGGCGAGTAGTACACCAGGTCGCTGAACATACCATGAACGGTCACCAGGATCTTCCCGCGACCGGAAAGCTTTGCGCCGAGAACTGCATTTAGGCTTTCCATTCCTGCTCCACGGATGTGGACGATATCCGGATCCGCTTTGCGAATGGCTCTGCTGTAAAAGCGGATATCTGAAAGGCTGATCCCGCAGTGGCAGTTGTCCAACACCACCGGGACAAATTCAAAGTGGTCCGACAGCGTTTCCCGACTGCTCAGCGCTTTATATTCTGTTTTCAATCCGCCGTTGCTGGCGGTCATTACATACTGCTGAACAACTCGGGTCCTTGGCATGTTGAGCCTCCTCGGTACAGTTCATTTTGATTATTTTTTCTGCAATGGCAGATGCCAAAAGATTTTTTGCGGCATATTGCAGAAATTGCATATGCCTTTTTTCTATTTCTTTCTTCGGCGCCGATATAGCTGCCTTTAAGGCATCGGAAATGGCGCAAGAGATATCCCGGTTTGGGTCAACGACATACAAAAAATCTTGATAACACTTAGGCATACCATCCAGAAGGAAGGCAACCGTTGGCTTTCCGCTTGAAAGATACTCTATGTCCTTGGAGGGGAAAGAGTATTTCGTATATTCCTCATTGTTCGGTCGGGGATTTACAAGCACTGCGGCAGAGGAAATGTATTCCTGCACCTTTTCAGGCGATACTTGCCCCGGAAGAATGATTCTCGAATCTTCCATGGCACATTTCTGTAGATATTCCACTGCGTCACCGTTCCCGCATAAAATCAAGCGATAACTGCTGTCTTGCAGCAGGGAAAACGCTTCTACCAAAGAGCGGATTCCAAATCTGAAATACAACTTGCCGGCATATACGATATTGACGGTTTCTGCATGAGCGGTACTATTACGATTTTCGGGAATCGAATCTACGATTCCCTCGGCAACAACATATGGTCGATCCGTTAACTGCAACGCTTTTGCCATAGCTTCTGTCAGAACAACAGATGTATCGACGCATTTGATATGTTCCTTAATTGATTTGATATCGAACCCTTTAAAGAAGTTATAGAGAAAACCTCTTTTTGCTTCGAGGTTCATATATTGCGGAAGATCGGGAACAATAAAGCAGATCCTGATTTTTGGGTTCAGCTTTTGGGCATAGGCTGCTGCCGCTAGAAACGGATCGTGTGCGCTGTATACAATGATCAACTTTTCTTCATTGCCATCCAATGCAAACGCGCGAACTGCCTTTTTCAAAGCGCGCGCCCTGGACAAATTTCGGAAGCCCCAGATGTTGTTAAACGAAACATACCGGCATATATACTGAGGGTTTGTGAAACCGGAAAAACGCAGACTGCGGCTTTGATTCGGATAATGCCCGATAAAAGGGGCGGAGATTACTTGGGTGTCAGTGACCTCTTTCAAGCCGCTGATCAGCTTTAACTGCATTTGGTTTGCTGAGAATTCTACACTTTTCTTTGCCTGAGCAATCACTTCGGCTTCATTCTCTTTTGCAAAAACACCGCAAAGGAACAGTACATCCATGTCAAACCCTCTTATACTTTCTGAGGCCTCGCGCCGTATAGGATAGAAATACGGAGAGTGACTTTAGCAGAGAGAGTTTTTCAACCTTGCGGTAGACCTCCCATCTGTTTTTTGCCGATTGGACCTTGCTATGTGACCTTGAGCCTTCCACTATCCGATAGTCTGCCAATGGCTCGCAACATGCCGATGCAGAATAGCCCTTTTTGAGCAATTGAAGCCAATACACCAGGTCTTCGTGATAATAGTCAGCGGAAAAGCGGTTATTATCGACTACGTTTTTAGCCAAAAGAGTGGTGGAGCAGCTAAATACGCTTTCTTTCAGCATATCGTCATAGGATGTCTGCGCTGGCACAATATAGTCGGATATTTTTTCCCCATCACTGCTGATTAACGAGTACGAGCAGTAAATGATTTCCGAGCCGGAATTCAACGCGACCGCGAGCTGTTTTTCAAGCTTGTCGCTATGCCATATGTCATCACTGTCTAACAGCGCGACCCATTCGCCTTCGGATAATTCCAAACCTCGATTTCTGGTTTTAGCTGCCCCCAAATTGCGAGTGTTCCGAAAAAGCCGAATTCTATCATCTGTGTTTACAAAGGCTTGAACAACATCAACGGTATGGTCTGTGGAGCAATCATCAATAACCAGCAGAATCCAATTGGTATATGTCTGAGATTGTACCGAGCGAATCGCTTCACCTATGTATTTTTCTGCGTTATACGCCGGCATCACAACGGAGACCAATGGATGCTGTATCGCTGCCTGCACGTGACAGGTAGAGGTTTTCTGTAGTGTTTCCATTAGCGCGCTCCTTCGTGTGTAAAAATTAACGACACCGTTTTTGCAAGGCATTTGATATCCATAAGCACTGACCGTTTTTCTATGTACTCCATGTCATAGACGATTTTTTCTTCCGGCTCCAGCTCATAGCCACCATTGACCTGTGCATATCCCGTTAATCCCGGTGTTACGACTAGCCGATTTGAAAATCCCACGATGTATTTTTCAAACTGCTCGTAGAAATACTGCCGCTCTGGTCTCGGCCCGACAAAACTCATATCTCCGACCAAGATATTCCAGAGCTGGGGGAGCTCGTCTAGCCTCGTCTTGCGCAAGAATGCCCCAAACCGGGTACAGCGCTTATCTTCTTTATCCGCCCACTTGGGGCCGTTCACCTCCGCATCATGATTCATTGTCCGAAATTTGTAGATTACAAACGGTTTTCCGCCCTTTCCAAGCCGCTCCTGCTTGAAAATTGCACCGCCTGGCGAATCAAACACTATGATCAATGCGATAATCGCCATTGGAATTGCTAATACTATAAGTCCTATCAAAGCGAAGAAAAAATCAAAGAGCCTCTTCACAAGGAGGTATGACCATCGTTCTTGAATGCGGGGAAACGCAATATGAACGGTAGCATGTTCTTTGGCTTTTTCAGTGATTTGATAGGAAGCCGTGACTTCCACCATAATTCATCTCCATCGTGTCATTCTAATTCCTTTTCGCTGTCAACTGTCTCCACCCAATCTTCTCTTGCATTGGGGCGGACGAAACTGTACACCTGCTCAAAAGTCCATTTCGTTGTATCTTCGCTGTCCTTGATCTCATCAGACAGTACTCGGGCTGCAAAAGAAAGCATCGTGTCAAAAATCTGATGCAGCAGCATGTCCACATTTGTGTCAGGACGAAATACCGGTCGGATTTCATCAAACAATGAATGGAAATACTTCAGATGCTCATCATATGCATGTCGTCGGCAACTGACAGAATAGTAATATTGCAGGTAAAACCGGCAATCATCTGGTTTATGGAGAATGAATTCCCAGCAAGACTTCCACAAAAGGAAGCAACGCTCTTTCCAATTCAGTCCGCGTATCCGCATAACCGGAAGCGATTTTCGCACATGCTCAGCCAAGCACACATCTTCCATATGAAATGTTGCTTGAAGAAGCGAATCCTTGCTGTCATAACAGCGATAGATATACGCCTCATTGATTTGTGCATCTGCCGCGATCAGCTTTGTTGTCGTCCGTTTCAGACCATACTGTGCAACAATTCGGACGGTGCTGTTGAGCAGAGCCTCACGCACTTCATTTAAATTTCTCATACAACAGGCCCTTCCATAAAGTAAGTGATCACTATACGAGTTTCAAAAAAGAAGCGGCTCACAACAAGGGTGAATCGATAAGCCGCACTAATTTGTTCAAAACGCTTCGTAGAGTATGTCACTCAATGGGGTGCGCGAAGAAGCAGATATTCTGCACCCCCAAAGCATTCACCTCCTCAAAGAAAAAATGCCTTGAATCACTGCATTTCATAGAGTATGTCACTCAATGGAAGCACGGATTGAAAGGCATAAAATCCACCGTATTCAATTGCTTTTAAGGAGAATGACACACAACTTTGACTGCTGATATTAGAGTCCAACCACATTTAATTTGTTCATATTGGATCGTTTCAGCTCCATGGAAGAATGGACATACCGTTCCAATGTAATCGTAGTGGTAGAATGTCCTAACACTTCGGAAAGAGATTTTATTTCAAAACCAACTTCCACTGCGCGGGTTGCGAATGTGTGCCGAAGCGTATGTGCGTGAATACCCTCCAGCCCACATGCATGAGTGTACTTCTCAATGCGATACTGTAATGTCCGCGGCTCCATATAGTCAGTCGTTCCCGTCAGTACATATGCCCCCATATTACCGGGATCCATTTGTTTGCAGAGATCTGCCAAATAGCTTATCATCGGGATTGTTCTCACTGAGGTGTCGCTTTTGGGCGCACCAATAACAATCCTTGTACGGGTTTCTCCTTGCATATCCGTATCGTGAAGTCTTTGCAATGTTGCGGCAATCTTGATGGTCTGTTCGCGAATGTTGATGTTACACCATTGCAATGCACAGAGTTCTCCTATGCGCACGCCAGTGGACAATGCTAATAGAAGCCCGAATTTGCAGCTATCCATGTCTGTCAATAGATAACTCATAAATCGGTTCTGCTCGTCCCGTGACAATACGCGCATTTCCTTTCGGCTCTCTTTGGGGTAATTGATTTCGATTACCGGGAAGACCCCTGGAAACAGAGTCGCCGTGTATTTCAAAACGCTGTGCAGCACCACCAGAATGTCGTGGACAGTTTTTACAGCCAATCCATCATCAAAAAGTAACTCGTGAGTAAAATCATCGATAACACCTGTACTGATGCCAAGCGGAAAGCATCCGCCAAGCTTTGGCTTGATATGCTTTTCAAGCACTGTGCTATATTTGATGTATGTGGATTCGCGGATTTTTCCTTTTTTCAGGCGAAGCCATTCGTTGCAGTAATAAGCAAATCGGTGCTTTGCCGTATTGGTTGGAACGGCCTTTCCATTCACAAGTGCGGCTTTATACTTCGTAACCTTTTCCTTCGCTTCACGGTATGTTTTTCCGTAGCAAAAGCCATATTTGATTTTTCCGGAAAGCTCATACCCTTTGATATAGCGTGCCTCCCATCGACCATCTTTCCTGTGGAAAATGTTTTCTCCTTTTGCCATTTTAATTACCTCCGGTAATATTTTTTCACCCGCAAATGGGTGTACCTATATTGTAACGGATATCTGTAACAGATTCCTGACTGCTTATTTGACTGCGCTGACCTCGCCCAAAGAGCCGAAATTGACACGAATTGGAACGCGATGATTCCTTCTAAGTTGGTTTATTCTCTAAAAATATCCCCAAATTTCGCGTTTCCTATTGATTTTCCGACAGATGCGTGTTATAATACTTACGTTTATAGAGTTTGAATTGCACTCGTGGAGTGACATACTCTACGAAATATAAAGCAAGCAGCTGCAATGATGTCCATCTACAGTTGCTTGCTTTTTGTCGGGTTGTTATATTTATCTTGTTGGTAAAATTACCTTTGCGACAATATCATCGTTCATTACAAAAGGATATTCCCAGTAACGAGAATCGTATGAACATTGACCATTGTCCCCAAGCACATAAAAACCGCCTTCCGGAACCACCAGATTTTCTCCGTTACTTTCGATCAAATCTCCTTCTACTGCTTCGACCCGCTTGACGAGATATTCCTTGTTATGTTGGAACACAATAATGTCCCCTTTTTGAATGTCTCCCCAAACACGCACTCCGAGGAGCAAACTTCCAGTTTTCAGAGCAGGCTCCATAGATGCTGTCGGAACATATCCAAGCAAGAAAACGAACCGAAACAGAATTAAAATCAAAAGTGAGATTGTCATCGGAAGCAACGACAATCTCACTGCATTTTTTATTTTTTTCATAAGCACCATCAAAAATAGGGACATCGAGATGCTATTTCTCGATGTCCCTTACTATATTACTTATACTCCTTTCAGAGCCAGTATTTCCGGCCGGCTTTTCAGATACTTCCTCGCCTTGGATACCCAGGCGCAAACAAGATTGGCGGACACCCCAAACTCATTTCCGATTTCCTTGCTGGAGCGCCCCTCGGCCATCTGAATCATTGCATCTATTCCTTTTATCACACACGGAGATGCTTTCTGCTTTGCTGCTTTGAGCGCAGCCTGCACATCCAGCTGCGTTGCAACATCTGCAATCGATACGGTCGGATTTTCTGCAACCAGGGGAATCATATCGCTTGAAAGCTCCGTTGCCTGCCGCCTGGTCGAGTAGATCAGCGCATCGCAAATTTCATTCCATATCAAGCGATAGGCATAGGTAGAGAAGGTCCCGCCTTTATCTGTTGCCGCAGCTTTGCAGAGGCCGATGCAACCGATTTGAAAAATATCATCATATGTATAGATGCCCAACTGATATGGACCGTGGACCTTATCGTTGATCACTTTCTGGACCAGCCGAATATTCTGCTCCACTTTCTCCCGCTGTTCTGCTGTCAGGATCATGACGCCAGTGCGCCTCCTTTCTGTGTATAATATCGCCCCCGCGTTTTGGCTTTCTGCCGTTCTAAGAGCTTTCTGCTTTCTTCGATCACCTGTTTACAGTAATACTCGCCAAGATACCCAATGTGAGCTTCGGAAAGCGGCGCCATAATCAGGTCGGCCAGCCACTGGTATGCATCCTGCTTACTCATATAATCGGATTCATAAAGCTGGTCAAAGTAATGGTGCGCTGTACGGCGCAATGTACGCAACTCGTGATTGGCCATACTTCCTACCGGAATATTAGTACCGGTGTGAACACGAACATAGGCATCGCACTCTGGATAGTGCGAACACACATATAGCATCGTTCCTCTCGAATTATCGCGATAGATTCCGTCTGCGCTCCGATAAATAACCGGACTGCCGCAATACGGGCATCGCATACTGCTTCGGTTAAACCCCTTTCGTTTTTTCTTTTTATTCATAAATTAACCTCCGAGTTCTTAAAGAAAAAGCCGGAAGGTTGCTAAGCGCATACAAAGTCTGTTGGAAAACATATCTCCCCAACACTCAACCTGTAAGCATCCAAGCAGCCTTCCGGCTATCATATTCAATTGCCTGCGTTGTTGTGGATTTGCTCAGTGCACAAATCCGTAACGATTCCTTGCCTCTTCCCGAGACGAAGTCTGACGCCGTACCATAGACGTATCGAGAGCCTGAACGCAAGCTCCTGCCACGCCTATAGTATATCAGAACGGAATGCAAAAGTCAAGCCTTTGCGGAATATTTATTTCATATCGCTCAGCTAATATTCCTATAAGTTTTGCATTTTCTCCAAACTGAAATGGAATCCTTATTCCTCGTCTTCCTCATCATCCGGCGCCTTATTTTCACGCTTTTTCTTGAGGATCTGCATGACGATCAGCGTGCCGATTGCAATAACCATACCGCCTGCAAAGAGGATGATATGCAGCGTCGGAATGCCGGATTCGGCTTTCTCATTTGACTCAGGGCTTTGCTCTGTTGTGGCAGGAGCCTGCGTCCGGTCTGTTGAGTCCGCCGTATCCTCCGGTTCCGGAAGCGAAGTTGAGGAATTCATACAGGTCAGAATGTACTGGGAGCTGCCGCCGATCTCCAGGCGGAGTACGCCATCCGTCCCGACCTTGACGGTGCCGGGGTAAACCCCGGCGTCCGTCTTGAGCTGGAACTCTACGCCCGACCATGATGTGCCAAGCTGGATTTCCAGTTGTTCTGCTTTTACTACCTGCAACTCGCTGCCGTCCGTGCCTTGCTGCGCCGCATAAACCGGTGTGACCGGAATGCAGAGAATGCAAAGCAGCGACAGGATCAGCAGAATGCCTTTTGTTAGTTTTGCTTTCATTGCCTTACCTCCTTGGTCAGTCTGCAAGATGCTTCTTCTTGCGGGAATAAAGGATCGTACCGATCAGGACGCCAAGGCTTGCGAGCATCAGACCCACCCACAGAGCCATATGAGAATTGTCACCGGTCTTCGGGCTGTCCGGATGATCGGTCGTGACCTTATCGTTATGGACATTGACTGTCAGCGTTTCATCAGTAGCCAGCTCGATCTCAAAAGGATTCGGGCGTTTATACCCGGCGCTGACGCTGTCCTCAACTTCCGTCACGGTATATTTGCCGATGCGCAGGTTTTCAATGAAGATCTCACCGTTTGCGTCGGTCGTGAAAACTTCATCGTAGTTCTCACCCGTGATGCGGAAGCTGAAGCCTTCCACACGGCCGTCCGAGGAGGTCTTCACGATTTTCAAATTACCGACCATATGGTCGTTGATGAAGCCGATGCCGGCTTTGTTCTCTACTTTCACCAGCTCACCGTCATTTACGATCTCGAAATAGTGGTATCCGTTGTCCTTGACGAAATTAACAGGTGCCTGCTTTTCATAGAGGAAGTATCCGCCGTAACGCAGCTCAGCGAGTTCATACAGACCGGGCTCGCATTCTGAAAGACTAACTATTAAAAGTCAAGCCCGAAATGCGGAGGAGCGGCAAAAATTT
>OLNP01001700.1_pt1 | contig 17939 bp, 17 predicted proteins | sample 1671951 | NCBI WGS metagenome assembly OLNP01 (sample SAMEA3136629, study PRJEB25190) | human gut metagenome | biome: human gut; feature: human-associated habitat; material: faeces | place: Austria | collected 2013
GTCCCGAGGGGCCGCCGCCCACAATGGCCACGGTTTTGCCCGAGCTGGGGGCCCGGGGCGGGGCGGGCACCTCTCCGGCGTGGTCCACGGCGAAGCGTTTGATGCCGCGGATGTTCAGGGGAGAGTCCACAATGGTCCGGCGGCAGTGGGTCTCACAGGGGTGCTCGCACACCAGGCCGCAGACCGAGGGAAAGGGGTTGTCCTTTCGGATCAGACGGATGGCGTCGTCGTACCGCTCCTCTCCCACCAGGGAGATGTACCCGGGGACGTCCACGTGGGCGGGACATAGCTCCACACAGGGGACGCTCTTAAAGTTGGCGGTGCAGCTGCCCTGGGTCACGTGGGCCAGGTAATCGTCCTGGAAGGCCACATACCCGTCCAGGACCATTTGGGCGGCCTCGAATCCGATGGCGCAGTCGGCGCTGTCCACAATGGACTGCGCGGTGCGCAGGATGGTGTCCAGATCGGCCTGGCTGCCCTGACCGTCCAGCAGCTGGTCCAGCAGGGCGGCCAGCCGGTCCAGGCCGATGCGGCAGGGCACACATTTGCCGCAGCTCTGGGCCAGGCAGAGTTTCAAAAAGGCGCTGGTGAGCTCTACGGGACAGTTTCCGCAGGGGGCCGCAGAGATGCGGCGCTCCATGTCGGCGTAGAGATCGTCCACTGTGCGCTGGGAATTCTCCCATGGGGTGATACGCAGTCTGCTCAAAATCAGTGGTCTCCTTTCCTTTGGGTGGGATAGCGCGTTTGATTGGAAACCGATTATTTTTGTCCCAAAAGTCCAAAATATCGGGAAAAAACAAGGTAGAATTCGGTTATACGGCGTATATCATAATCGGAAATGACGAAAAATGCAATAGAAAATTTTAACCTTACCATTTTTGTGGAAAAAGAGAGAGGAAAGCAACAAAAAGGAAGAAACCAGAAAAAGAATTGCTCAAAAATCCGTATAGAGGGGATAAAATGAGTAGAAATAGCATCGGCGGGGAAGATTTTTCACAAAAAGAGAGCATGGAAATCCCGGGGCTGCCGGCCTACAATACAGGCAAGGGGCCCGCAGGCCCTGTTCTCCAGCGATCTCTGACCAGCAGGTTTGCCGGAAGGGATTGACCGTGGCGGGAAAAAAGCGGTATAATACGTCGTTCTTAATCAATTACCCGTTGTCAATCACCCGTCGAATCACTCCGGCGGAACCAGCTGATAAGGAGGAGCAAAATTATGCAGGAGTATCAAAAGGGGACCCAGTGTCTCCACGCCGGCTATGTGCCCGAGAGCGGGGAGCCGCGAAACATCCCCATTGTGCAGAGCACCACCTTCCGTTACGGCAGCAGCGAGGCCATGGGGGCGCTGTTTGACCTGGAGGCGGAGGGCTATTTCTACACCCGGCTCCAGAACCCCACCTCAGACCGGGTGGCCGCGAAGATCTGTGCCCTGGAGGGGGGCACGGCGGCGATGCTGACCTCCTCCGGTCAGGCGGCCAACTTCTTTGCCGTGTTCAACATCTGTTCCGCCGGGGATCACGTGGTGGCCTCCGCGGCCATCTACGGGGGGACCTTCAACCTCTTTGCCGTTACCATGAAGCGGATGGGCATTGACTTCACTTTCGTGGACCCCAATTGCTCTGAAGAGGAGCTGAACGCCGCTTTCCAGCCCAACACCAAGGCGGTGTTTGGGGAGACCATCGCCAACCCCGCCCTCATTGTTCTGGACATTGAGAAGTTTGCCCGCGCCGCCCACGCCCATGGGGTGCCTCTCATCGTGGACAATACCTTTGCCACCCCGGTGGGCTGCCGGCCCTTCCAGTGGGGGGCGGACATTGTCACCCACTCCACCACCAAATACATGGACGGGCACGCCAACTGCGTGGGGGGCGCCATTGTGGACAGCGGGAACTTTGACTGGACCCGATACCCGGACCGCTACCCCGGCCTGTGCACCCCGGATGAGAGCTACCACGGTGTGACTTATACCGAACGGTTTGGTCTGGGCGGGGCCTACATCACCAAGGCCACGGTCCAGCTCATGCGGGACTTCGGCGCCACCCCCGCACCCATGAACGCCTACCTGCTCAACGTGGGTCTGGAGACCCTGCACCTGCGGATGCCCCAGCACTGTGCCAACGCTTTGGCGGTGGCGAAATTCGTGCAGAAGCACCCCAAGATCGCCTGGGTCAATTACCCCGGTCTGGAGGGGGACAAATACCATGACCTGGCCCAGAAGTATATGCCCAAGGGGACCTGCGGTGTGGTGACCTTTGGCGTCAAGGGGGGCCGCAAGGCGGCGGAGACCTTTATGGCGGGGCTGAAGCTGGCCTCCATCGCCACCCATGTGGCGGACGCCAAGACCTGTGTGCTCCACCCGGCCTCCTCCACCCACCGGCAGCTGTCCGAGGCGGAACTGGCGGCCGCCGGCGTCTCCGCCGACCTCATTCGCCTGTCTGTGGGCATTGAGGATATCACGGACATTCTGGCAGATTTGGAGCAGGCCCTGGACCAGGTGTGAGTTTGCTTGTCCCACGCTTCTCATTTTATGGATAGGAGCGATTGCAATGGTGTCCAAAAAAGGCGTAGCTATGGTGGTGGCCGCTGCCCTGCTGCTCAGCATCGGCGGTCTCTGTGTGAAGATGATTCCCTGGCAGCCCCTGTCTATCAATTCCTTTCGGAGCTTTATCTCGGTGGGAATTCTGCTGGTGTTTGCCCGGTTAACCCGGCGCAGACTCCGGTTGACCGGGGGAGTGGTTTTAGGGGGGCTGGCCGTGTGCGGAGCCACGGCCCTGTATACCGTTGCCACCAAACTGACCACGGCGGGCAACGCGGTGCTGCTCCAGTTTACCGCGCCCATCTTTGTCATTCTGTGCAGCTGGGCGGTCTTTCGGGAGCGGCCCAAGCGGCTGGACCTGGCGGCCTGCGTCTGTGTGTTCGGCGGGGTGTTTTGCTTTTTCCTGGACAGCTTGGGAAGCGGGCGCTTCCTGGGGGATGTGATCGCCGTGCTGGCGGGGATATGCTATGCCTGGGTCTTTCTGCTCAACAAGATTCCGGGGGGAGACCCTCTGTGGTCTACCATCCTGGGACAGAGCATGGGGGCGGTAATCGGTCTGCCCTGGTTGGTGCGGGAGACTCAGTTTGATGGGACCACGCTGTGCTTTGGGATTCTGCTGGGGGTGTTTCAGCTGGGGCTGGCCTATGCCCTGCTTACCACGGGAATCCGGTACATTCCGCCTGTGACGGCCTCCCTGATTACGGGCATTGAACCGGTGCTTAATCCCATTTTGGTGGCACTGGTGCTGGGGGAGACCTTGACCAGGCTCTCTCTTCTGGGGGGCGGGATTGTCTTTGTCAGCGTGATGCTGTATAATGTGCTGTCCGTCCGGGGGGCGCCGCAGTCCCCCAAAAATGCGGGGCAGACACTGCCGCAAAAAGAGGAGAAATAGTATGCTTGAAATCCTGTATCAGGACCAGGCCCTGGTGGTCTGCGTCAAGCCCTTTCGGGTGCTCTCCACCGACGAGCCCGGGGGGATGCCCGACCTGATCCGACAGGCCATCGGGCAGCCCCAGGCCAAGGTGCGGACGGTCCACCGCCTGGATCAGGTGGTGGGGGGACTGATGGTCTACGGACTGACAGGCCACGCGGCCTCGGAGCTCTCCCGGCAGATTCGGGAGGATCAGTTCCAAAAAGAATACCAGGCGGTGGTCCACTGGCGTCCCCAGTACGATGCGGGAACCTATATTGATCTGTTGGGCCGGAATGAAAAGACCCGGAAAACCTATGTGGCCAAGGTCCCCGGCAAGGGGATTCAGCAGGCGGTGCTTCACTACCGGCTGCTGGACAACCGGCAGGGATTTTCCCTGGTGGAGATCCGCCTGGAGACCGGGCGAACCCACCAGATTCGAGCCCAGTTTTCCGCCCGGGGAATGCCCCTGGCTGGGGACCGGAAGTACAGTAAATACCCCGACCCCCCATCGTGGCAGATTGCCCTCTGGTCCAGCCATCTGGCCTTTACCCATCCGGAAACCGGGGAGGCCATGGACTTTCGTCTTTCCCCGCCGGCGACGGAGCCCTGGACGCTCTTTCAAAATACACTATAAAAAATGATACGCCGCACGGCCTGCCGCAGTTCTCAAAGGAACCGCGGCAGGCCGTGCGGCATGTTTGGTGGGGGCGGGGATCAAAAAACCATCTGAACCAGGACCATATAAAAAATGGTTCCTCCGGCAATGCTCAGGAGAATATTTTTCTTCCACCGGTGCAGCAAAGCGACGACCAGAATGCCCAAAAGCTCCGGCAGGCCATGCCAGCTGGTGAAGACCGCGTCTTTCAGACAAAAGACCACCAGCAGGCCGATGACTGCGCTGGGAAGCACTGTGCCCAGGTAACGGATAAACGCCGGGGGCTGTTTGCCTTCAGGGAAGAGAAGGAAGGGGAGAAAGCGGGTGGTCATGGTACCCAGCACCACGGCCGCCACAGTGAGAACCTGCTGTAAAATTGTCATGGGGACACCTCCTGGGGGGATCTTCTGCGCAGCCAGAGAAAGCAGAGGATGATCAGGCCCATGGCCGGTAGGAGAAAATGGTCACTGCCCAGGACCAGCAGACACAGCAGGGTACAGCCCACCCCGATCAGGGCGGGGCGGTGGTCTTTCCGCTCCTCCCACTGGTTGAGAAACATGACCACGAACAGGGCGGTCATCACGAATTCAATGCCTGTGGTGTTAAAGTGGATCAAGTACCCCAGCAGGGCGCCCAGGGTGGCCCCGGCCACCCAGTAGAGCTGATTGAGTACAGTGACAAAAAACATAAACCAGCCCCGGTCCACCCCCTCCGGGGGAGGGACCGCGCAGTGGATGGAAAAGGTCTCGTCGCACAGCCCGAAGATCAGATAGGGCTTCTTCCAGCCCAGGTTCTGGAATTTGTCCAGCATGGACAGGCCATAGAACAGATGACGGGCGTTGACCATCAAGGTCAGCAGGAAGGCGTGGAGCGGCTGGAAGGTGGGCATGAGCAGGAGGTTGGCCGTCACGAATTCCATGGAGCCGGCGAAGATGAACAGGCTCATCAGCATGGGATAGACAAAGGAAAAGCCCTGGCTGCGCATGAGAAATCCATAGGACATGCCCAGAAAGAGAAATCCCACACAGATGGGTAAGGTGTAGGGGAGCGCGGCCCGGAAGGCCTTGGTTTTCATGGGACATACCTCCAATCCTGCTTGCTTTTTTGCGGCGGGTCCGGTATAATAAAATTATTATACTGTACAAAAATCCAAAACATCGAACAAAAGACTGCTATATCTTACAACTGTTCGATTTTTTTGTCAAGAGGCCGAAGGAGGATTTTGCATGGATTGGGGCAAGCGCATTGGGGCAAACCTAAAGCAGATGCGAACAGAACGCAATCTCACGTTGGGCCAGCTGTCGGGCCTGGCGGGGATCAGCAAGGCGATGCTCTCGGAGATGGAGAAGGGGATGGGAAATCCCACCATCAACACCATTTGGAAAATTGCCAATGGACTGAAGGTGCCCTATACCCGGCTGCTGGAGGGAAGTGAGCCCGGCCCCACCCTGGTCCGGCGGGAGGAGCTCTCTCCCCAGACCGAGGGGAACGGCCACTATCGGGTGTACTGCTATTTTCAGGGGGGGCCGGAGCGGTCCTTTGAGCTGTTTTACATGGAATTGGACCCCCATACCGCCAACACCTCCCCAGGCCACTTGGCCCAGGCACAGGAATATATCACGGTTTTGGAGGGGGAGCTGACAGTGGAGACCGGGGGGAAGTCCTACCGGCTGGGGCCGGGGGATGCGCTGGGCTTTGACTCCACGGCGGACCATACCTATCGAAACGCCGGGGACGAGCGGGTCACCGGTTTGGTGATCAATTACTATCCCGGCTGAAAAAAAGAAAAATGTTCCAGCATGGCGGCCGGAGGGGCGGGACATACTACCTTACGGAGACCGGAAGGGGCAATGCCTCTTGCCGGGCTTCGAAAATCCAATGGACCACGCAGTTGTGGTTCCAGGAGGTTCCCTATGAAGGTGATCGACAGAATCGCCCTGGTCTTGGTCATCATTGGTGGCTTAAACTGGGGCAGCATCGGGATTTTCGGCCTGGACATCGTGGCGGCCCTCTTTGGCGGCTCCGCCAGCGGTCTGAGCCGGCTGGTGTATATCCTGGTTTGCCTGTCTGCCATTTGGTGCATCACTCTCTTTTTCCGAGAGGATCGCGTGGAGCGGACAGCGCGCGGGAATGCGTAAAATCCAACCCAACCCCTTGATCGGCGGAGAAACAGAAAACGCTTATGTTAGCTCTGCCATCCAGGAGAGAACAAACAGAGGAACGGTGTTTCAAAACATCGTTCCTCTGTTTTCTGTTCTCGCGCAAAAGAAAAAACAAACTATACAAATAAGTTTGACAGAGAATGAGAAATTATGGTAAACTGTACATACGCAAAGAGAGGAAAGAGAGAAGCATTTGTGTCTTGCACGTATGGAGAGGTGAGATGATATGGTGAAATTTAACTGGTCAACCTTTTGGATTGTTTTGGTATCCTGCTTTTGGACGATGATACTGGCCTTTTTCGTCGAGCTCTATCTTGTAGGGGCAATGATGATCGTTATGGCCATTGCCATTACGGGGGTTTGGTGTATTTCCTTGCTCCGGCGCATTTTGGCGCTTCTGGAGCAGAACCAAAACATGAACGACGAGGCGGGGCAAGCCAGTGAGAAGCAATCTGCACAGGCAGAATGATGCAAACAGGGAGACGGCAGGGTGGCAAACCCGCCGTCTCCCCGTTTAGAAAGGCCTTATTTTTTTCGATTTTTATAGGTGGAGGGGTAATGATCCGTTTTGGGGTCAATCTTCCGAATCACCCGGGCGGGGACGCCTGCCGCGATGGTGTAGGGGGGGATGTCCTTGGTGACCACGGACCCGGCCCCGATGATGGCGCCGTCCCCGATATGTACCCCCGGAACCACCGTAACGCTGGAGCCGATCCAGACGTTCTTCCCGGTGACGATGGGGGCGGGGTAGGTGGTGGAGCGCTTCTCTGGGTCAAAGTCGTGGTTCATGGTGGTCAGCACCACGTTGTTGCCCAAAAAGGTACCGTCACCCAGGGTGATGCCGCCCTGGTCCTGGAAGTGGCAGCCGGTGTTGATAAAGACCCCTTTGCCCACCGTGGTGTTCTTGCCGCAGTTGGTGTAGAAGGGGGGAAAGAGGCGGAAGCTCTTATCCACGGGCTTGCCAATGATTTTGGAGAAAATCTCCCGGATTTCCTCCCCGGTGTGGTACTTGGCGTTGAGCTCACAGGTCAGGCGCATGGTGACCTCATTGATTTCCCGCATAAAGCGGTGCATCTCGCCGCCGCCCTCCACGGGTTCGCCGGAATTCATACGGGCCAGATATTCTTGCAGATCCATCAGGATACCTCCTTTGAGACGCGGGGGCGGAGCGGCGTCTCCGCCGGGGCGGGGGCGTCGTTATAGGGACGGGGTCAGGCCAGGGAGTCCGGCCCGAAGCCCTGGGGGAGAAGCTGGCGCAGGGTGTATTTGACAAAGGTGTGATCCTGCCGGGCCACCAGCACCTCCAGGTCGGGGGCAAACTCATAGAGCATCTGCCGGCAGGCGCCGCAGGGCCAGCAGTAATCGGCGCTGTTGCCCACCACTGCCAGACGGGTAAAGGACCGGCAGCCCTCACTGACGGCCTTGACCAGGGCGGTGCGCTCGGCGCAGAGGGTGGAGCCGTAAGCGGCGTTTTCCACATTGCAGCCGGTATATACGGTCCCGTCCGTCCCCTCCAGCGCGGCGCCCACGGGGAAGCGGGAGTAAGGAACATAGGATTTTTCCAGCATGGTGAAGGCCAGCTCCACCAGAGCCTGATCGGTCATAGAATATCGCCTCCTGGAGAGGAGCCCGTTCGGGCTCTCATTGGATGTGAATATGGTTGTTGATGTGGTCGGCGCAGTAGCAGTAGTAGCCGTTGCACCGGGAGCAGTAGCGGAACTCCATTTGCGGGTCGGTCAGGTCGGTCTTGCCGCACACGGCGCACTTGTGCAGGTATTGGGTTTTGGTCTTGGTTTTGGCGTCGTGGAAGTTGACCACCTTGGGGCCGCTGCCGGGATGGTTGTAGGCCTGCCGGTACTGGTTCTGCCTTGCCCGGTTCTTGGCCCGGCCTTTCCAGTAGGAGAACTGGCTGCCGATGTCCGCGGCGAAGAACAGAAGGTAGTTGAGCACAGCCACAATGGGAATCAGCGCGTACAGGAAGTGCCCCGTCAGCAGATACTGGAGGACCGCCAGGGCAAAGTAGGCCGCGTCAATCCAGGCCAGCCACTTGGCCTTGACCGGGATGATGAAGAAGAGCAGGAACTGCAAGTTGGGATAGAGGGTGGCAAAGGCGAAGAACATGGACATATTGACATAGTACATGGACGCGGTGCCCACCAGAAAGCCCACCAGAATGTTCAGCAGAATGCCGAAGAAATAGAAAATGGTGAACTTGTTGGAACCCCACTCCCGCTCCAGGGCGTTGCCGATGAAGTAGTAGAAGTAGAGGGTGATGGCAAACAGGAAAATGTTTCGGCTGGTGGCGGGGACAAAGACAAAGGTAATGATCCGCCAGATTTGCCCCTGTAAGATCGCATCAGAACTGAAACTGAGCAGGCTGGTGGCAATGGGATAGCCGCCGGTGCTGAACAGGTCCAGCAGAAAAACCAGCACATTGCCGATGACGATATACCGCATGAGACCCGGGATGCTCAGACGGGGGTGCTTGTAGCAGAAACGGTCCAGCCACTGTTGCATGGCGCGCAAAGAAATGACCTCCTTGTGAAATGGGATAGATTGTCTACCTTATTCTACCCGCTTTCCGGCGGGAAGTCTACAATAAACTGTAAACAATTGCCTCTCTTTTCAAATTGTCCGCATCCTGAAAAATTTTTCTTGCCTTTTCCGGCGGATGGTGTATAATATAGCGTAAATGTTTTTCGCGTGAATTGAATAGGAGCGCATTATCGAGAGTGGGCGAGAGAGTTAGCTTGATGACCTCACACCAACCTGCCTGCGGGCAAGGTGGTTCTGCTAACAGCGATAAGGAGGCGCCGCGTCCAGCGACCAAGGCTTCCTGACGGAAGCCTTTTTTTGTGGGCGGCCGGTCAGCGCCTATATTTTCACATAGAATGTGAAGAAAGGAGCGGAAGAAGATGAGCATTGTTAAAGATCCCGCGCTGGCGGAAGCCGGCCGGAAAAAGATTCAATGGGTCCGGGACTTTATGCCCGCGCTGTCTCAGATTGAGGCCCGGTTTCTGCGGGAGAAACCCTTTCAGGGGCTCCGTGTGGCGGTGTCGGTCCATCTGGAGGCAAAGACCGCCAACCTGGGCTATGTGCTCCAGCAGGGGGGCGCGGAAGTCTATTTGACCGGTTCCAACCCCCTGTCCACCCAGGATGACGTGGCCGCCGGCCTGGCGTCCATGGGGGTGGAGACCTTTGGCATCCACGGGGCCAGCCCGGAGGAGTACCAGCGGCACCTTACGGAGACCCTGAAGTGCCATCCTCACATTGTCATTGATGATGGTGGAGATCTAATCGATCTACTGGGGGGCAAGTGCCAGGCGTATGCAGACTGCCTGATCGGCGGCTGTGAGGAAACCACCACCGGTATTCTTCGCCTGAAGGCCCGGGAAAAAGAAGGCATCCTGCCCTGCCCTATGGTAGCAGTTAACGACGCCAAGGCTAAGCATTACTATGATAACAAATACGGTACCGGGCAGTCAGCCTGGGATGGCATTATGCACACTACCAACCTGGTGGTGGCGGGTAAGACTGTAGTGGTGGCCGGTTACGGCTGGTGTGGGAAGGGTGTGGCTATGCGGGCAGCCGGTATGGGTGCCCGAGTGATTGTCACAGAGATTGACCCATTCAAGGCCCTTGATGCCACCATGAACGGCTTCCAGGTGATGACCATGGACCAGGCTGCCCCTCTGGGGGATGTCTTTGTCACAGTGACTGGCTGTCGGGACGTGATTGTGGGCCGTCACTTTGCGGCCATGAAGAACAATGTGCTCTTGGCCAACGCTGGCCATTTTGACTGCGAGGTGGCGGTGGCTGCCCTGCGGGAGATGGCGGTACAGTCTGAGGTGCGCCGGGAGAACATTGTGGGCTATACCCTATCCAACGGGCATACCCTGAATGTGTTGGCGGAGGGCCGCCTGGTAAATCTGGCCGCCGGAAACGGACATCCCGCGGAGATCATGGATATGTCCTTCGCGGTCCAGGCCTTGGCAGCGGAGTGGCTGACCAAACAGACCGGTCTGGAGAAGAAGGTCTACCCGGTCCCGGACACCATTGACGACGCCATTGGCCGGGCCAAACTGGCCGCCCAGGGTCTGTCCATTGACGCGCTGACCCCGGAACAGGAGGCTTACCTGAGCAGCTGGTCGGTGGAGTGAGGGCGGACCTCTTCCCGCCAAGACGGGTTTGGATCAGATCAACCCGTGCCAGTAACTCGATTGAGAAACACGGAATGAAAGATAGATTATTTATATGAAGGAGGACTCTTTCCCAATGAGCCACAGATTTTTTACATCCGAGTCCGTAACAGAAGGACATCCGGACAAAATCTGCGACCAGATCTCCGACGCGGTGCTGGACGCCATCCTGGCCCAGGACCCCACGGGCCGGGTGGCCTGTGAGACCACGGCGTCCACGGGTCTCATCCACATTATGGGGGAGATCAGCACCAGCTGCTATGTGGACATTCCTAAGATTGCCCGGCAGGTGATCCGGGAGATCGGCTATGACCGGGCCAAGTATGGCTTTGACTGTGACACCTGCGGCATCATCACCAACATCGACGAGCAGAGTGCCGACATCGCCCTGGGGGTGGACCAGTCGCTGGAGGCCAAGGCCGAGGGCGACAGCCAGCTGGACAACGGCGCGGGGGATCAGGGCATGATGTTTGGCTACGCCTGTGACGAGACCCCGGAGTGCATGCCCCTGGCCATTTCCCTGGCCCATAAAATGGCCCAGCGCCTCACCCAGGTCCGCAAGGAGGGGCAGGTGGATTACCTCCGTCCCGACGGCAAAACCCAGGTGACGGTGGAGTACGATGAGAACAACCAGCCGGTCCGGGTGGATACGGTGGTTCTGTCCACCCAGCACAGCCCCAAGGCAGAGCTGGATCAGATCCGCAAGGATATGATTGAACGGGTGATCCGGCCCACGGTGCCGGCCCACTTAATGGACGAGAACACGAAGATCTATGTCAACCCCACCGGGCGCTTTGTCATCGGCGGGCCCCAGGGGGACACGGGTCTCACCGGACGGAAGATCATTGTGGATACTTACGGCGGGTCCGCCCCCCACGGCGGCGGCGCGTTCTCCGGCAAGGACCCCACGAAGGTCGACCGCAGCGGCGCATACATGGCGCGCTACATCGCGAAGAATCTGGTCGCAGCCGGTCTGGCCGACGCCTGCCAGCTGCAGCTGGCCTACGCCATCGGCGTGGCGCACCCTGTTTCCGTTCTCGTCGAGACATATGGAACCGGCAAGATCGCGGATGATAAGCTGGCCCAGCTTGTGCGTGAATGCTTTGACCTGCGCCCGGCGGCCATCATCAAGACGCTCGATCTGCGCCGCCCGATCTACCGTCAGACCGCCGGCTACGGCCATTTTGGCCGTGCGGAACTGGATCTGCCGTGGGAAAAGACGGATATGGTGCAGACTCTGCTTGCAAAAGCGTAAAAAATAGGATATAGTATCCTTGTATGTTTGCATACAAAGGAGCGAAATAGCATGAAAAAAATCGAGATCATGGGCTGCGGCTATATCGGCCTCCCCACCGCTATCACGTTTACGCTGGCGGGCTATGAGGTCTGCGGCTTCGACGTAAAGGATACCGTCGTGGACACGCTGAACGCGGGCCATATCCATATTGTAGAACCCGGCTTACAGGACGCCATGACGAAGGCCATGGCAACCGGCCGTCTGCACTTCACGACGAAGCCGGAACCTGCCGACGTCTTTATCATCTGCGTCCAGACGCCCTACCGCGAGACGGAGGAGCACAAGCGCGTGTCCGATATGCGCTTCGTCGAATCCGCCGCGAAGGAGGTCGGTTCCGTCCTGCGCGCGGGGAACCTCTGCGTGCTCGAATCCACCTCGCCTCCCTATTCCACGCGCATGGTGGAGAAGATCGTCTCGGAAACGTCCGGCCTTGCGCCGGAGCAGTTCATGACGGCGCACTGCCCGGAGCGCATCATCCCCGGCCGGATGCTCATCGAGCTGCGCGAGAATGATCGCATCATCGGCTCGAACCGCCCCGAATCAGCGGAGTTTGCAAAAGAGATCTATGAAAAGGTCGTCACCGGCGGCACGATCCGCCTGACGGACGATCTGACCGCCGAGATGTGCAAGCTGACGGAAAACACGTTCCGCGACATCAACATCGCCTATGCCAACGAACTCAGCAAGGTCTGCGACCGGCTCGGCATCGACGTGTTCAAGCTCATCGAGCTTGCCAACTGCCACCCCAGAGTGAATGTGCATACCCCCGGCGTCGGCGTCGGCGGACACTGCATCGCGGTCGACCCGTGGTTCATCCATGAGAAGTTTGAGGATATCACGCCGCTCATCTACGAGGCCCGTCTTGTCAACGACGGCAAGCCCGCCTGGACGGCGGACCGCATCGCGCGCGACGTGAAGCCCGGCGCAAAGATCGCCGTGCTCGGCATGAGCTTCAAGGCCAACATTGACGATACGCGCGAAAGCCCGTCCGTCCTGTTTGCGAACATCCTGAAATCACGCGGCTATGAGGTTCTTGCCTGCGAGCCGTACATTCAGGGCGACGTAGCGGGATACCACAATTATTCCCTTGCCGAAGCCATGGCGCAGTGCGATTACGCCGTCATTACGCTCATGCACAATGTCTTCAAGGAAAACAAAGCCCTCATCGCCTCCAGACCGTATTACGACTGCGTGGGCCTGATGGAGCAGTAAACAGACAGCCCAGCCGCTGCAAGCGGCTGGGCGCTTTTGCTATAGAAACGTGCCATTTCCTCGCCCCTGCGGGGCAACCGGAAATGATGCACAAAAACTTCATGCACCGGCATTTGCGCATTTTCGTGGTGCAGTGCTCACGCATGAAGTTTTATGCCAGCAGGTTTTGCGTGCGGCAGAGGCTGGCGTAGATGCCGTCTTTTTTGAGAAGCTCCTCGTTCGTGCCGCGTTCGGCGATGCGGCCGTCGGCAATGACGACGATCTCGCCTGCGGCGCGGATGGTGGACAGGCGGTGTGCGATGATGAGCGTGGTGCGGTTCTTTGCCAGCTCGTCAAACGCGTGCTGGATCTTCGCCTCGGTCAGCGTGTCAAGGGCGCTCGTCGCCTCGTCAAGGATGAGGATGGGCGGATTTTTGAGGAAAATGCGCGCGATGGAAATGCGCTGCTTCTGTCCGCCGGACAGGAGCGTGCCGCGTTCGCCGACGTAGGTGTCAAAGCCGTCGGGCATGGCCATGATATCGTCGTAAATTTCCGCGCGCTTCGCCGCCTCCACGATCTCCTCCATCGTCGCGCCGGGCTTACCGTAGCGGATGTTTTCCAGAATGGAATCGGCGAACAGAAACACGTCCTGCTGCACGATGCCGATGGAGCGGCGCAGGGACTCCTGCGTGACGCTGCGCACGTCATGGCCGTCGACGGTGATCGAGCCGCCGGTCACGTCGTAAAAGCGTGGAATGAGCTGGCAGAGCGTGCTCTTGCCGCCGCCGGAGGGACCGACGATGGCGACGGTCTTGCCCGCCGGGACGTGCAGGGACACGTCATGCAGGACCTCCGGGTCGTCCTCATAGGAAAAGCTCACGTTCTCGACTCCAATTTCGCCGCGCACGTGCGTCAGCTCAAGCGCGTCCGGCGCGTCGTGCAGCTCCGGCGCGGTGCGCATGATCTCCAAAAAGCGCTCAAAGCCCGCCGTGCCGTTGGAAAACAGCTCCGTAAAGTTCGCAAGCTTCCGGATGGGGTTGACAAAGGACGCGATATAGAGCGTGAACGTCAGAAGATCGACCGTATCCATCTGCCCCTTCATAATGAGCAGGCCGCCCACAGTCACGACGGCCACGGACAGGGAGCTTGTGAAAAACTCCATCACGGCCATGAAAATGCCCATTTCCCGATGGAACATCTTCTTGGAGGTCTTGTAAATGTCGTTCGAGCGGTCGAATTTTTCTTCCTCGACGTGCTCGTTGGCGAATGCCTTGGCCGTGCGGATGCCGGAGAGGGCAGATTCGATGTCGGCGTTGATCGCGCCGGTCTTTTTCTTCACGCGGCGGGAGGCCTCGCGCATCGCCTTGCGGCGCGAGACGATGATCGCGATAAACACCGGGATCATGACCGCCACGACCAGCGCCAGCCGCCACTCGATTGTCGCCATGACGGTCAGCGCGCCGACGATGGTCACAAGCGAGATGAACAGATCCTCCGGCCCGTGGTGGGCAAGCTCGGTGATCTCAAAGAGGTCGGTCGTCATGCGGCTCATCAGCTGGCCGGTGCGGTTGCGGTCGAAGAACTCAAACCCCAGCTCCTGCATATGGCCGAACAGGGCCGCGCGGATATCGGCCTCCACGCGGATGCCAAAGGTGTGGCCCCAGTAGGTGATGATGAAATACAGCACCGACCGCAGCGCATAGGCCGCCAGCACGATCAGCATGATCGTAAAGAACGTGCGGTACGCGCTCTGCGGCAGCAGCGTGCGCATGGCGTAGCGCGAGATGATGGGGTACGCCAGATCGATCATCGACACGACCAGCGCGCAGGCCATGTCGAGAAAAAACAGCCCCCGGTGGGGCTTGAAGAAGGACAGGAAGATCGAAAAGCCTGACCGCTTCCGGTATTGCTCTGTTGTCATGATATTTGCTCCGTTTCTTATATTCGTGTGTATTATACCGGGAGTTTCCGCGGATTGCAAGCCGTTGCGCAGTGCGTATTTTTCTGGTAGAATAGCCCCAAAGCGAGGCGAAGCATATGATTGAAATTCTGAAGGAAACAGCGCGCTATCTCGTCTGCGTCAAGCCCATCGGCACAGCCGCACAGGGCACGCAGCAGGAAGCCATGCCCCAGCTGCTTTCCGCGCAGCTGGGCTGCGGCATATTCCCCGTCCACCGGCTCGACCAGACAGTCGGCGGCGTGATGGTCTACGCAAAGACGGCGCAGGAGGCCGCACGGCTGACGCAGGCGATGGGACAGGGACAGATGCAGAAGACATATCTGGCCGTCCTGACCGGCTGTCCGGCAGAGAGGGCCGGGACACTGGAAGATCTGCTGTTCCACGACCGGGCGAAAAACAAGACCTACGTGGTCAGGCGGCCGCGCGGCGGCGTGAAGCAGGCGCGGCTGCACTATGAAATCCTTGCCAAACAGGACGGGCTGAGCCTTGCGCGCATCCGGCTCGAAACGGGGCGCACGCACCAGATCCGCGTCCAGTTTGCCTCGCGCGGCCTGCCGCTGCTGGGCGACGGAAAATACGGCAGCCGCGACAATCGCTGCGCCTGTGCGCTCTGGTCGTACCGGCTGTCCTTCCCGGACGGGAAGGGCGAGGCCGTCTTCGAGGCGCAGCCCCCGGCCAGGTTCCCGTGGACGGTGTTTTTCTGATACGATGTACAGTACAAAGCTTTCGGCAAATTCGCACCGTATTTTCCCGTTTGACTGTAGGGGCCGACGACTCTGTCGGCCCACTGGGAAGCTGCGGATTTGTCGAAGATTTCCGTAAAAACAGTGCACTCTGCCGGTCCGATGCGATGCCCGCAGGCTAGTTTCGAGGCGCAACCGCGCTTTGCGCGGCTCTTAGCGCCGAAGATGGGCATCGGCCCCTACAACTGGCGCGCCGCGAATTTCGCAGCGCACCGAAATGCACGCACATCCCGCCGCGCGGCTGCATACACTACCTGTATTCTTGCTATACAGGAGGGGCATTTCATGGCGGTGACACGGTATTTTCTGGGCGGCAATACGGCCTCCGGCTTTGTCTCGTTTTACGGACAGTTCTGCCGGGGGCCGGAGGATTTTCTGTGGGTGATCAAGGGCGGGCCGGGGTGCGGCAAGTCGAGCTTTATGAAGACCATCGGCAGGGCGGCGGAGAACGCCGGACTGGATGTCGAATACGTCCTGTGCTCCGGCGACCCGGATTCGGTGGACGGCGTGTATCTCCCGGCCCTGCACACCGGCTACGCCGACGGCACGGCTCCGCACGTGCTCGAGGCCGTCACGCCGGGCGCGGCGGGACTGTATCTCGATCTGGGGCAGTTCTATGACCGTATTGCACTGCAAAAGGAGCGCCGCGCCATCGAGCTTCTGCAGACGCGCTACCGCGCGCTCTACCGCGAGGCGTATGCGCGTCTTGTGATCCATGCGCGCCCCTCCTGCCCGCTTCCGGCGCAGGAGGAGCGAAGCAGGCGCTTCCTGCGGGCCGTCACCTGCCGTGGCCTGTATTCTGCCGAGCCGCCCGCAGGCACGGTGCAGCTGGTGTCCGGGGAGGAGTTGGAGGCGCTTCGCGCGCGGGAAACTGCGGTTCTATATCAGAACCCTCTGTTCCCGGACGAGACGGAGGCCGTGTATCTGCCGGACGAGAAGCGCTATTACCGGGGACCGGATACCCCGCTGCCCGATCTGTCGGACGTGACCGCGCTTCTCGCGCAGGCGAAGGCCCTGCACGACGAGCTGGAGGCCATCTATAACCCGCACGTGGATTTCGCACGTGTTTACGCGCTGGCTAATTCCCACGCGCTGCGATTGTTCAAAGAAAATTAAGTTGTATCTGCGGGGAAATTGTAGTAAAATATAGTGAAATTCGAGAATATCCTACTCAGGAGGGAATACCAATGAAAAAACCGATCGTACTTGTGATCATGGACGGCGTTGGACGCGGCGACGGCGGCCCCGGCGACGCAGTCAAGCAGGCCAACACCCCGACGCTCGACAAGCTGATGGCCACCTGCCCCATGACGTGGCTCAAGGCCCACGGCACCGCCGTCGGCCTGCCCACGGACGACGATATGGGCAACTCCGAGGTCGGCCACAACGCCCTCGGCTGCGGCCAGATCTATTCGCAGGGCGCAAAGCTCGTGCAGGAGTCCATTGAGACCGGCTCCCTGTACCAGTCCAAGACCTGGGTCGACCTGACGGACAACTGCCTGCAGAACGGCAAGGCGCTGCACTTCATCGGCCTGCTGTCCGACGGCAACGTCCATTCCAATATCTCGCACCTGATTGCGATGCTGAAAAAAGCGCGCGAGATGGGCCTCAAGAGGGTCTACTGCCACATTCTGCTCGACGGCCGCGACGTCCCCGCGACGAGTGCGCTGGACTATGTTGATCAGCTGGAGTCCGTTCTGGCGGAGCTGAACGACGCGGAGCATGAATACAAGATTGCCTCCGGCGGCGGCCGCATGGTCATCACCATGGACCGCTACGAGGCCAACTGGCCGATGGTCGAAAAGGGCTGGCGCACGCACGTGCAGGCCGAGGGCCGTCAGTTCGCCTCCGCGCGGGAAGCCATTGAGACGTACCGCGCCGAGAATCCCGGCATGATCGATCAGGATCTGCTGCCGTTCGTCGTTGCGCATGACGGCAAGCCCGTCGCGAAGATCGAAAACGGCGACAGCGTCATCCTCTTCAACTTCCGCGGCGACCGCGCGCAGGAGATCTCCCTCGCCTTCGACCGCAAGGACTTTGACAAGTTTGACCGCGGCAATTATACCGGCGTGAAGTTTGCCGGTATGCTGGAGTACGACGGCGATCTCAAGATCCCGATGCACTATCTGGTCGAGCCGCCCGTCATCCGCAACACGCTGACCGAGGTTCTGTGCAAGGCGGGCGTGCACGAGTACGCCGTGTCCGAGACGCAGAAATACGGCCACGTCACCTACTTCTGGAACGGCAACCGCTCCGGCAAGGTCGACGAGAGCCTTGAGGACTA
>OLNP01001720.1_pt1 | contig 17787 bp, 16 predicted proteins | sample 1671951 | NCBI WGS metagenome assembly OLNP01 (sample SAMEA3136629, study PRJEB25190) | human gut metagenome | biome: human gut; feature: human-associated habitat; material: faeces | place: Austria | collected 2013
TCCCATAAGTAGTCTAATATATCTACCCTCGAAACTATCTTTCCTCTATTTATCAGTAAGTAATGTAGTATTTTAAATTCATTTTTAGTAAGTTCTACTGATTTATCATTGTACTGTATTGTGTTTGTTAATATATTTAAAGTTATACCATTATGTTCGATATTATCTGTAATTTTTTCATTAGGATATGCTCTTTTCAAAACTGAAGCTACTCTTGCTAAAAGTATCTGTGTATTATATGGCTTTGTTATAAAATCATCTGCTCCTAAAGTTATTCCCATAAGTTCATCAATATTTGTACTTCTACTTGTTACAAATATTATAGGTGTTTTTGAAAAACTCCTTATTTCTGTACATATTTTAAATCCATCATCATTTGGTAAATTTATGTCCAACAGTATTAAATCTGGATTATACTCTTTTACTTGATTTGTAATGTTATTGAAATCATGTATTTTTATTGTTTTATATTTATTTAAATCTAATAAATTAGATTCTAATTTTATTATCTTTTCATCTTTTAATAAATTTCTAACAATTTAACATATTTAATTAATTTTTATATCATAATCATATATAATAGGACATAAATTGATATTTTCTAAACCACATATTATCATATTTCTTCATGAATAGAAAATCTGTTGTTTTGTGTACAATTTATAACATCTTTCCACTGGGTCTTTTCTGTTGCAAATAAGCTTCCAACTTTACTCCAGCCATAACGATAGCTAGAACTTTCACATTCATAAAAAGTAGAATTTCTTATATCAATCTCCTTTATATGTGCAAAATAAGCTATTGAACCTGTTGCTTTTCCTCCTTCTGATTGAGATGTTGTGCAATAATTGAATTCACATAAGTCTATACTTAACTTCTCCATATTACATGCATAAATAGCTCCTCCAAGAGCCATTTCTTGATAGCCATATGAATATTTCGCATTTGAATAATATTTACAACTTTCAAATTTACATTTTTTGATTTCAATATTATCACAATCATATGATTTTATAGCTCTTGAAGACTGATTTTTGTAAATATTACTTTCTATATTTATATTTTTACATTTACTAAAATAAATATATTCACTACTTTCAAACTCGCAATTTTTTATTGTTATTTTTTCACAATTTTGAAACTTTAAATTATTTTCTGTATTGTTTTTTATTATTATATTTTCTATTATCACTACATTTGATTCAATACTTCTTTCTATAATTTCTACTATAGAATCATCATTGATTAATGTTTTTTGTTTATATTTTATACATAATAATTTACTATTATTACTAAGTAAACCTTCTACAAATTCCTCAATATATACAAAAAATAGTCTAATATCTATTTCTAATTCTTGAGAACAAAATTCTTTATACTTTTCTTTATCTTGTTCTAAAATTATTTTTGTTAATTCTGAAATTTCATAAACTTCTTGCTTTTTTATAGTTAAAATATCTGCTAAATCTGCAACAAAATCTATACTTTTTATTTCTGGCTCACCTGAAATAAAAAGTACTATTAAAGCATCTATAAAAAAGTTATATTTTAAAGTACTATCTTTAAATATATTAACAAAATCACTTATCATCTTTTCTTCTAAATCATATGATTTTTTTATGTATTCATTAATACTATCCTTTATTTTTACTCCATTTGCTATTCTTTCAATAAAAAATTGTTGTTCTTCCTTTGATTTTTCTTGACTATTTATTATTGTAAATAACATTGTTATATAAAGTCCTTTTATATAATCATCCTCTTTTTCAAGTGGGTGATTTGTTATAGGATAACTATTTGATTTATTCTTTTTAAAGTATGTTTTCATTCTCTCTATTGTTTTTTTTGAATTTTCCATTATGCATTTCCTCCATTTATATTATTTTGTATAATTTTTAAAAACTCTTTTGAATTTCTGTAAATATCATTAAATTTTATATTTTCTTTAAAAATCTTAATATTATTTTTTATTATTTCAAACAAAATATTTTCATACTCTAATCCTCCTGGCTTTTTGTTCATCATTAGATTAACATTACTTAATGATTCTTTTATTATTAACTCAATACTTAAATTATCTTTTATTCCTTTTTTTCTCTTAAATTCTTTTAATACTTTTATAGGATTTACTATCTTATCTGTTAATAAATCTATTTCTGAAGGTTCTGGCATTTCTATGCCAACAATATCAGCAACCTTCTTTATTTCTGTAAAAAATTCATCTTGTATGGCTTTAAGATTTTCTTTTATTTCTCTTAAAGATTCTAAATTCCTTTTACTTTCATTTATAAGTGAACTTAAACATTCTGTTACATCATTATTATCTGATAATGTTAAAGCTGTATTTAATCTATTTAATCTTTTATTTTCATTGTCAATGTTATAATCATAATATTCTTTACATTTTGTAAATAAAATTTTAAAGTTATATGCAAAGTTCATCTTTGTTATTTTTGTATTCCAATCTGACAAATATTTTTTTAACTTTTCATGATCAAATTCTTTAGTTTTTTTAGATGAATATGCTAAAACATCAACATATATTATTCCTTTAACATCCAATACACTTTTTATTTTTTTTACTATTTCTTCTATATCTGAAACTGTTTTTTTATCAGCTTTGTTAACTATTATTAATTTAGGTATGTCCTTTTTTAGACTTTTGAGAAAACTTATATCATTTTCTGTTATTGTTCCTGAATCTGCTTGAACAAACCATAATATATAGTTGCTTGAATTTAATTGAGCTTTAGCTATTTTTTCGTCAGTTTTAGATGAATATCCCTCTGTATCTGCCTTTGAATATCCTGGAGTATCTAAAAAAGCTATATTTTCATACGTTTGTAATGGAGTTGATAAAAATAAACTTTTTAATATATGTCCTAATGTTATTTCTTCGTTTAGTAAATTATCATCATCATCTCTAACTTCTCCAAAACCATGAGATATTATTTTAATATATGAAATATACATTAGTTTCTTTACCATTAACTATATAAGCTGGTACTGATGTAGATGGATTTATATCCTGTGGAAGAATCTTCTTTCCTATTAAAGAATTTAAAAAACTTGACTTTCCACTACTAAATCCTCCACCAAGTGCAACTACATTTTTTCCTATTAATTTTTCATACAATATAAACTCTTTAAATTTACTATATTCATAATTAAAATTAAAATATAATTCAGGAAAATTTAAAGGTGCATTCTTTTCTAATATAGCTGGTAGTTTTTTATTTATTATCATTTCTATATTCTTTAAGTCTACTTTTGATGAAAATTTTTCACTAGGTTTTATAACCTTCTTCAAAACATCAACTTGCTTTTTCGTTTCTGCTAGTTGTTCTTCTAAATTTTCAAATTCCATTTACAATCCCCCTTATAATATTTAGATCATTCTTTAATTCCTCAAGCTGTAATTTTTTAAGTTTTTCTTCTTCTTGTCTTTTAATTTTTATATCTTGAATTGATTTTTTTATAACATTTTGTTCTTCATAAACTTTATCCTCTATATCTTTGTTGATAACATTTACATAGGAAAGTATTTCTGCTTCTATACATTGACTAGCATTATTTATAACTTGAGGAATAATTTCATTTTCAACCTTTTCTCTAGCAATATTCTTTCTATCATTTTCATGTTTTGATTTAAATAAAGTATCTATAAAGACAGCTAATGCCCCTCCTATTACTGCTCCTATTGGACCTGCTAAAACTCCTCCTATAGCACTTATAATTATAGGAATAGATTTTATTGCTATGTCTTTTACCATATTATCTGTTGCAACTTCAAATTCATTTAATGATAAATTATTATCAAAGTTAACATCTACTCTTATTACATTTGCTATATCTTTCATATATTTTTGTATTTTAGGTTCAAAGTATTTTTTCATACTAACTATTACTGAATTTCTAACTATTTGATTTATTTTATCTTGTATATCCATATTGTTTAATAGCATAGATTGAAGCATCGAAGATGCTCCTCTTAAATTAATTGCTATATCATTTTTTATATTTTCAACACATTTATTAATTTGTTCATTAAATTTTTCTTTAATTTTATTTATTTTTTCTATGTTGCATTTCACTTTTTCCTCAAGTTCTTCTTCTTTTTGAAATAATTCAGAATCTGATAGATTTATATTTTTTATTCTTGATTTTAAATACTCTTTAATTAAATAAGCTATTTCTTTAATTTTACGAGTAAAAACTTTTTTAAATATTTTTTCTGCATCATTTTGCAATTCTACTAGTATCTCTTTTAACCCATCAATATCTTTATTTCGTTTAGACTTTACAGTAAATACTTTTATGTCAGTTCTATCTAAATACTTAATAATATTTTCTCTTATATATTCTATAACCTTATCTAAATCATATTCAGTAACCTTATCACATTTAGTAATAACAATATATATAGGCATATCATGTAACTTTAATTCACCTAAAAAATTAGCAATACTTTCTTTTATAACAGCTTCATCTGCACTAAAAGTAATTATATATGCTAAACTATTAGGCAAATAATTATCTATTGCTGTATTATGCATCTCTATTCCCGAATCAAAACCTGGCATATCAACAAGTTTTATATATGGAATAGATTTAAAAAACTCATCTTGAACTTCTATTTTTACTAAATCTATTTTTTCTCCATCTAATTCAATTTTTTTAAATTCTTCTATATTCATACTTCCAACAAGATTTCCCCTCTTATAAGTTTTAGCTAAATTATTACCATAATATATTTCTGTTGGAATTGCTGTCTCTGGAGTTATGTCTGTTTTTAATATACTTTTTTCTAATAATGCATTAATCATTGAACTTTTTCCAGTGCTAAATCCACCTATTATTGGAGTTACTACCTTAAAGTTTTTTATTTCTTTAATAATTTTTTCAAAAGTTTCATCAGAAAGTTCATATTTATTAGCTATTTTTCTACACTCTTCTACTATGTTGCAAAAGTCTAAAATTACCTTTTCATCCATATCTTATCCACCCTTTTATCACTCTATAACTTACATTCAAACTTGCTACATGAATTGTTAGCTCTCGTTTCAATTCCTTTAATTAAGCACATCTCTTTTGCGTTTGTGTCGTATTGCCAAACTCCTATTTGTGGTGATTTTGGTTTTATAGCTGAGTTTGTTACATCATACCAGTGTTTGCAAAAAGCACATTTTTTACTTGAAGAATTTCTTATATTTATTGTTAACACATATATCACCTCTTTATGAATTTTTTTACTTTATTTCTTTTAATTCTATTTTATTTATATTTTTTACATTGATAAATTAATTATAACTGTAGTATCATAGAATTTCAACATTTTTCTCGTTTTTCTTTAAAAGACATTATTTAATTAAGTGTATTTTGTCTTATTTTAAATTTATTTATCATCTTTATTTATATAAAATTTTAATTTTTACAATTCTTGTTTATTCAACAACCTATTATATAAAATAAAAGTGGAACAATTAAATATCCACTCTTATCTTATTAATCTCAAGATTAATTATAAATTCAACAAAATTTTCTAATACAATTACTTTTTTAACTTAACTTTATTTCTTTCTTCTGATAATTAGAATATTGTTTTCCTTGGTCCATGCTTTTCAATTTAAACACTATAACTTCACTTAAATCTATTTTTTCTAGTTTCTGTTGCCAACAAAGTTCTTGTAGTTGTTCTACTATAACTTCTCTATTTTCTTTTACTAAACTAGCAATTTGGTTAATATCTGCCATACCTAAATCATTCATATAGTAAAATATCTTATCACAGATTTTTCGTTTTCTATTTTCTTCTGCAATTCTTTTCCTAAACTCTATGAATTTTTTCACAAATACTATTAATGCTGACACCAATAATATAGGCATGATTTTTAATATAAAAGCAACTATTATACCAATATTACTTATTATTAAATATCCACAAACACACAAAATAGCTAAACCTACCAAAAATAATAATAAGCTAAATAAAGCTTCTATTATTGACTTAACAATTTTTATAATTAAAATAAAAATTAATATATATATAATAATCTTAATCATTTTTCCTTCCTAAAAAATCACAATTTATTTGGGGTTATCTATTTCATATTTTATCTGCTTTTCTTTCATACAGTCTTTCTCTAACAATTTCTTTTTTATAATATCTTCTGCTTCCTTTTTTATCCACTTATTGTTTTCATCTTGAAAATAACATTCAATATTCGTTTTTATTCCTTCTCTTACTTTAGTTAAGGTTAATGTTCCTGCTATATATTTTAAATTTTCATATTCTATACTTTCTAATATAAAATTATCTATTGTTTCTTCATATTTATTTAATATTTCTTCTAAAGATAAATTACTATAACTTTCAAATAAGCAATATAAAATTTCTTCTAAAGTTTGTTTCATTCCAAAATTATTTGTTTTTTTATAAACTTTCTTTGTTTCTCTTGAATTTTCTATCTTTTTCATATATTCCATCTCCTTTAAGATAATTGCATTTCCAATTCATCAGTTATGTCTACTTCTCCACTCATACTCATAGCCTTTCTTCTTATTTCTTCTGGTACTTCATTTTCAGGTATTTCCCTAGTTATAGTAGTTTCTGTCCACCTTCCCACTTCATCCTTTGAATAATGTTTAGAAATTTCTTTTATAGCTTCTTTCATTTTTTTAATAAATACTTTTGTACCATAAACTACTCCATCAACAATTTCTTTAACTTTGTTAATTGCTTTTTTTAACCAATTTATTATATTATTCCAATAAGTAACAATAAGACTTGTACCAACTAATAAACCTGCTCCTAAAAGTATTGTTGTTAGTATCATTTTATATCCCCTCTTTCTCTATTTTTATTTGTTTCTTTACATAATCTTCACTTACAAATCTTTCAGTTTTTGTTTCTTTTATGTTTTTATTTTCCTTTTTACTTTTTATTATTCTATTTATAGCATCATGAAAATATTTATTATCTACACAATCTTCATTTAATCTAGCTGCCTTAAAGGCAGCTGTCATAACTGCATTGCATATATCACTTCCACTAATATTTTCATAGACTTCAGCTAATTCAATTATATTAGCATTATTAGGCATTTCTTTTGGTATATATTTATTCCACAAAAGCTCTCTTACTTCTTTATTAGGCATTTCAAACTTTATTTGAAATTGTATTCTTCTAACAAAGGCTTCATCCATATTATTTATAAAGTTTGTAGCAAATATAACCATATCATCATAATTATTCATTAACATTAATAATACTGACCTTGTTTGATTAACACTAACATCTGTAGAATTATTCATATTAGTAACTCTTTTACTTAGCATAGCATCTGCTTCATCAAAGAAAAGAATAAGATCATTTTCCTTTGCAAACTTAAAAACTTCTTCTAAATTTTTTGAGGTTTCTCCTACATATTTTGATTCTATTTCTGAATAATTAACACACAATAAATTTCTTTTTAATTCTTTTGCAATAACATGAGCAGCCATAGTTTTTCCTGTTCCTGGTGGACCATATAAGTTTACAGATAATTTATTATTATTTAATGGAATTACTTTTCCTAAACCCCATTCATCAAAAACTTTTTTTCTATATATTTTAGAATATATAATATCCTGTAGCTGACTTTTAACTTCATTTGAAACTATTATGTCATCAAAAGTATATTTAGGTATTTCTATCTGGAAATTATCTTTTATCTTTTCTTCTTTTTTATTATTTGTATTAATTTTATTTATTTCTTTTAAATTTTCAGGTTCATTTTTCTTAGTACTTGAATTTGAACTTTTTCTATTTAATGGCACTTTATTTTCCTCCTTAAATATTATTTTTTCATTATATTTTTACAATAAAAATCATTTTTATGTATATTTTTCTTTTTATAAGTAAATATTACACTTATATACTCTGTTAGTCAATATTTATATATGCTATTAGTCTATTAATATATTTTTTATATTCCTTTAAATTTATACATAGGAGTTGATTTTATGGATTATATTTATTTAGGAAAGCGTATTCGTGAAGAAAGATTAAAAAAACATCTTACCCAAGAGCAACTTGCAGAATACTCTGATATATCCCTTTCTTATATGGGGCAAATTGAAAGAGGTGAAAGAAAAGTTACTCTTGAAACTCTTTTAAGAATTTGTAGTTGTTTAAAAGTGTCTGTTGATTTTTTACTTAAAGATTCTTATAAAGATGAAAATGATACTATAGTTGAACAATTTAAACAACTTATTTTTGATAAATCCTTTGAAGAAAAACAAATGGCTATTGATGTTTTAAAGGTTATCTTTAATCATTTAGATACTAAATAGTTAATTTCTTAAGGTTCTAATATATTGAATATCTTTTAATAACTTTTCAATTGAAGCTTTTATTAATTCTTCCTGTGAAATATTAAGCTCTGTAGATATAGTATTTAGTTCAGATATTAAATCTAAATCATTTATTTCTATATTTAAAATTACTTTTGATTTTAACATTTTATTATTCCTCCTTTTCCCTCTGCCTTATTATTAATTTAGTAAGGCAGAACAATTTTATCTCTTTTATAAATAAAGTATACCCTCAAGAATTACCTAACTTGTAATTTCTATTTTCATTTCATCTTTAAATACAAAAACACCAAATAGCAATTGCTACCTAGTGTTTTTTTACTTTATCTTGATCTAAATATTAACTTTATAATAGCTAATGGAATAAGTGCCCAACCTAAAATAGTTCCCATAATTAATTTATGCATAAATAAACCACCTACTTGAGAATAAATATAAATTTTTCCTTCATTCATATACCCATATGCCCAATAACCTAGAACCATGTATATTAATAACATATTTATCATCTCCTAGTTTCTTACTTTTATTGTCTTGTAAATTTTCCCTGTTCTGTATAGCCTAAATTATAATCATAAATATATACATCAACATGATTATAGTCTTCAAAAACTAAATTTAATGTATAGGAAGTATCTTCATCTGTTATTAAAATTTTAGCTTCTGTTTCGTCTCCACTTAATATTGCATATAACATACCATTAAAGTATATGTTATTTATATTCATATGATATTCCTCATCAGTACTAATCCAGTATCCTTCTATTTTTTCTGCAACTTTTTCTAGTTCTTTTGGATTATATTTTTCCATTATAGTATTGTTTGAAACTTCATAAATAGGTAATCCTCCCTGATGAGATACTCTATAAACCTTTTTACTTTTAGATGTAACAATATAAAATCCATCTTCATTGTCTGGATTTTTATTTTCTAACATACTAAAAAAATATGCTGTTTCATTATTTAGATTAATACCTACATTTTTTAAAATAGAAGTAGCTTCTCCTTCTCCCCCATTTATTATTTTAGTGAATAGTTGCCATTTATTTAAATAATTTGAGTCAGCTTGTTCTATAAGATTTTTAGCTTCTTCAGCACTAAGTTCTTTTTCTTCTACTGGTTCTTCTTGAATTTTTTCTTCTGGTTTTTTAGTTTCTTCTTCTTTTACTTGCTCTTGTTTTGTTTCTTCTTGTTTTGATGTTTCTTTCTTTGAATCTTCTTCTTTTGTTGCTAATGTGTCTTCTTTTTTGCTACTTGTTTGAATATTATTTATTTCCTCATATAATTTTTTTGTATTTTCCTCTTTATATTTGTTATCAATTTTTATGTTGCTTCCTGGCTCTGTTAAAGCTGTATATATTCCAAAACCTAATACAAAACCTGTTGCTGCTAGTATTGAAAGAATATTTTTTATTATTACATTTTGTGAATGTTTTTTATCATTTGAAATTCTTTCTCCTGAAATTCTGTTCATATGTTCTATTATTTCAGTACAATCTCTTTTTCCAAAAATTCCATCAAGTACTATGTTTATTTTATCTCCATTTTTAAATCCAATTTCAATGCATCTATATATGCTAAAGATTATATCAATTATTAAAATAAATAATGCCTTTATTCCAAATGCATAAATACAAGCTAAAGTTGCACATACAGTAAAAATCATCATAAAGGTTGAAAGATGTTTAGTATTAGTTACATATAAAACATCATCTATATTAAATTTGTACTCTTTATTATATTTTTTAAATTTCTTTTTAGTTTCTTTTTTTATTGTTATATCTGTCTCATTAAAGGTTATTGTAGTTTCATATTCAGTCCCTTCAGTATGTTTTTGTGCAGATATTTTGAATTCTTTATTGCCGTAAATACAGCTACTTGCTTCACTTTTAAATTCATCTTGTCCTTTATTTTCTTCTACTTTATCATTATTAATGTTAAATTTATATTTACTTAAGTCTATTTTTTCTTCATTATTTTCTTTTATTATACTTTTTTTATTTAAATCTATTTTTTCTTGGTTAATATTTTTATCTTTTGATGGCATGTCTTGTTGTGGTGTATTATTATTTTCCCTTGTTATCTTTTCCCCACAGCTTGGACAAAAATTTGCATTATCATCTATTTTGTTACCACATTTAGTGCAATACATAATATCCCCTCTATTCATATCCATTAAAAATTGTTTTAAGTATACTATTTGCCTTTGAATCACTAACTTTTTTGTCATTAACATAAACATTTTCTATTGGGAAGAAATCTTCTCCATCTTTCATTAAAAAACATATATCAATATTTATAGTTTCATCATTATAAGAAGTCTTTCCTTTCAATGTTACATATTTATTATTTTTATCTTTAGAATAAACCCAATCTGTAGAATAAAAAAAATTATCTGCTACATCTTCTATTGTATATTTTTTATATTCTTTATCATCTACTTCTAAATAGCTTGTTCTAGCCTTAAATACTTCATAATTTTCATAAAGTTCCTTTGTACAAGCAATAAGAACTACTGCTATACATAAAGCTTTAACAATCTTAACTATATATATCTTTGCAATATCCCCTTTGCTATTTACAACAGCATCTATATCTTTATTAAAGAATTTTTCAATATAAGTCTTTATGATTTTTTTATCTAGTAAAGAAAAATATTCTTTATGAATTCCTTCGTATTCTTTGAAGTCCTTTACAAATATTTTTTTCCCCTCTGAATAGATAATATAAGTAGAAATTCTTCCTTCTAAAGCTGGCCAACCATTATAACCTTTTTTTATTCTTTTTAATAGAGGATATGAAAAGCTTCTGTTTTGAAGCTCTTCATATAAAGAATTTTTGTCAAATTCTCTTCCTATTTCTATTCCTTCTTCTACATCTTTTTTATTTTTGTGTATTGAAATTAATGGATATACACAAAGTATAAAAAATATTGCAAGTATTAATACAACCATAAATATTCCTCCTTTATACACTTTTTGTATTAAAATATATACCTTTATTTAGTTTATGTTTTAATTATATGTTGTTTTATGTCACATTCTGTAATTCTCATTTTGAATAAAAAGCAATTTAAACTTTATTGTTGGCTTAATAACATAACAGATAACAGGATTTTCTCAAAATAAAAAGAGCCCTATTTTGGACTCTTTTCATATTTGTTATTTTTATATATGCATAATTAAAATTTTATAACATCCTCATTTATTTTATTAATTTCTTCTTCATATTTTTCTGCTTCTTCTTCATCTCCAGTTTTTTTGTATATATAGCTTAAATCTTTATATAATCCAATTAAATCATCTAAATCCTCTTCTTCACCTTCTTTATATACTTTAAGCTGTTCTAGGTAGCATTTTTTTGCATTTTCATAATCTTTAATATATTTATATACTTCCCCAAGTAAATTTAATCTGCTCATATAGTATTTTCTTGAAGTTTTATATTCATCTTCATTTAAATTTTCTTTTATCATTTTTATTGCTTTTTCATAACAATAAATTTCATTTTTATAATCATCAATTAAATTATAATTTCCTCCTGCATCTACATAAGCTTCTATCTTTTCTTCTATATTATCAGTTAATTTTTCCTTTGTTTCTGCTATAAGTTTATAGTTACATTTTTTTAAATATAAATCTCCCTTTTCCCTACTATCTAATGCACTATAAGCCATTCCTATTTTATACTCTAATATTGCTTTTTCATAAGAATATTTTCCTATATATTTTTTTAAGCATTCTAAAGCTTTTAAATAATAATTAAGAGATTCTTTTTCATTAAATTTTTCATCATTAAATATATCTCCTATTATTAAGTAAATATTAAATAATTCTTTATCCTTTTCTTCTGATATAGGAAAATTATTTTTTATAACATCTAATGCTTTAAAATACATTTCTAAGGTTAAATCTCCATCTAAATCCTCATAACTATTTTTAACATATTCTGCTGCTTTTATATAATATTTTTTTGCTTTAACATAATCATTTTTATATAGCTTTGCTAGTGTTTCAAATAACTCTTTTATATATATAGAATTAAGCTTTCCTTCATACCTATTATAAATATCTAAAGCCTTTAACAAATAGGATAATTTATTTTCTTCATCACATTTTCCAAGCTCTATATAGGCTTTTATAATGCACTCTGCACAAAATGTTTCTTCTAATTCTTCCTTATCATTTTCTATTATTTTTTCTCCAAAGTTTATAACTTTTTCAATATATATCTTACCCTTATTAAAATTTTTCTTTATATTATATAGTTTTCCTATTTGAAGATAATTACTTAAAAAATCATAATTATCTAAATCTGTAACCTTATTATCTTTTATAACCTTTAATCCACATTCTAAAGCCTTATCATAATCTTTTGCTTTCTCAAAAAGCTCACTAAGTTCTTCTAGTATAAAGCTTTTAGTATACACTTCATCCTGTTTTTCTGTTAATGCTTTTTTAAGAAAACCTATTGCTTTATCTAACTCCCCTGCATATTTTGCTTCTTCTGCCATATTATATAGCTTTTCTGCCTTTGATACTTCTTCTCTTTCAAGTTTTGATTCATAAAAGGCTGCTTTTTCATAATTTGCATTTTCATTCATCATATTTGAATAAAATTCTTGTAGTAGTTTATAAATTCTTTTTGCTTCTTTACTTTCTTCATTAAAGTTTTCTTCAATTATTTTTAAAGCTTTTAAATAATATTTTTCTGCTTCATTCCATACAAATTCTTCTTCAATATTAAAAAATATAGCATTAATATTTATTTCTTCATATCCTTGTGCTAATTTAATATATCCTTCTGCTAATTTTTTGGGTTCATATTTAAAATTCTTATTTATAATATCTATGTATTTTTTATAATATTGTTGAATTTTAAGCCAAGCTTTATTAGCTTCACTTTCTTCTGTATAAAATATTATATTTTTTTGTGCCTTTCCTAGTTTTAAATATAATTCTCCTTCTTTAATACTTCCTTCTCCATAAATTTTTCTATAAATATCTATAGACTTTAATAAGTATTCTGTTGACTTTTCTAAATCTGTTTTATAACCTAAAGTTTCAAAAAACTTTGCTGTAGCTTCATTTTCTCCCTTTAATCTCTTTCCTATAATTTCTCCAAAGGATATTGCCCTTCTTTTTGAATAATAGGTTTTCCAATGTTTTTTAGTAATATATTTTGTTATAGAAGTTATAAATTTTTCACAATTTTCTCCTGTAGGGTTAAGCTCTTCATAGGATAAGTCTGAAATAATATGGTGAAGTGAAATCATATCATTTTTTCTGTCCCATTCAATCCAGCCCTTTTCAATTAAATCATTTATAGAATCATAATCTTCTAAGTCATACCAATTACCAAAGGCAACTGTAGATATTTTACTTTTTCCTGTTAAAGAAAGATTTCTTAAAATATCTCTTTCTTCTAAAGTTAAAGAAGAAATATTAAAAATAGCACATAAATGTTCATAAATTCTTTTATTATTATCCTCTTCTTTTAAATAATCTGAAGTATGACGTATTTTACCTTTTACTGTTGAAAGCTCACAATTTTCTAGTTTTTTTAAGAATTCTCTTACTTTCATTCTTTGCTTTTGACAATTTAATGCTATAAGCTTTATTAATAAGGTATTATAATCAACTAATTTTAATAATTCCTTTACAGTTTCCTCTTCTTTCACTATACCTGATGAATAAAAATCATAAAAAAGCCTTATACATTCCTTCTCTTTCATAGGCTTTAAATTAATATATTTATCCTCATAATCTTCATTTGTATTTCTTGTAGTAAAAATAACTCTATGTTTATTTTTCCCAAATGAAATAATATCCTGAATATTTTTATCATAGCTTACATTAAAATTATCAACTATTATAAGGTTTCCTTCATCAAGATTATTTATAAGGTTTACTTTATTTATATATAAACTTTCTAAATCTAGCTTTCCATCTTCATAATAGTCTTTTTCATTTATATTTGAAAAAGACATAGCTAAAATTAAGTCTTCTATTCCTTCTGTATATTGTATAAATTGTATTGTATGATACTTTTCTCTATACTTTGAAGCATACATTTTAGAAACTTCAGATTTTCCTATTCCCCCCATGCCATAAATAAAAACAAAATTATTCCTATCTAAAGCTTTATCTATTTCTATAAGTTCATCTTCTCTTCCTAATACCTTTGGAGATTTGCTCCATAGAATATCATTTAAAAATGGTGCTTTACCACTTGCTATTTCTATTAATTCAGTTAGTGCTTTTTCTACTTCCTCAGTATTTTTATATCTATTTTTTACTGTTACTTGAAGAGTTTTATGAAAAAAATTTGTAAGAAGTTTAAATATTTTAGGAGACATATTCTTAAAAAGCTTATCTTCTTTATTATAATCATATCTTGAAAAAGCCCTTCTATCCTTTGACATTGGATACTTTTTAAATATCTTATTAAAAACAATAGCCCCTATTGAATAGATATCTGTAGCCTCTCCTATTAAATAATGTTTACTTGTATCTATAAGTTCTGGTGCTGACCAATTTGGAGAATATGAAAGTCTTGTATTTTTTAATTCATCCTTTTTTACAACACTATCAAAATCAAAAAGTTTTACTAATTCCTTAGTTTCTGGAATAACTAAAACATTACTTGGCTTTATATCTAAATGAAGATATCCATTTTTATGATATACTCCTAAAGCTTTTGTTATTGCTAAGGAGGTTTTTAAAATATCTTTTAAGCTTTCATCTTTTACTTCATTATAAGAAACTCCATTATCACAAGACATTAATATGTAAAAAGTATTATTTCCTTCATATATTCCTTCTGCATTTGAAGTAATATTCATTTTTTCATCATAAAGGCTTCTAAATTTTAATTGTAATTCATAGGACTTTAGGAATTTTTCCTTATATTTTTCTAAGTCTATATCCTTGTCTTTAGGATTAAATTCTTTTAAAACACCAGAATGTACATACTTATCATTTTCTTTATATCTTACATAATATACACTACATCCTGCACCTTCTCCTAGAATCTTTTCAATTTTAAAAACTATTTCATTTTTTCCCTGCTTTAAAATTAAATTTTCTCCTACATTCAAGGTTATCAACTCCTAATTATTTATTCTTTATTATAAAAAGATTCTTCTATTAAATCTGCAAAATACTCTAAAGGCTTATCATAACATAAACTTAAAAGTATAAAATTATCAAATCTATTTGGTATATATAATTTGCCCATAGAAACTTCCATTAAAATATCATCCATTTCTTCTCTAAAAGATTTCATATTTTCAATTGGATTATTTTGAGCTAAATCAAAATAATATTTTGACTCTTCTCCATATTTACCATTATGTACAACCCTTTCTTCTCCATTACTAAGAACAGCTCTATTAAAAAAGTTTAAAAATATTAAATCCTTTCTGGTAACAGCTCTTTTGTCCTTTATTATTGCATCCATTTTATCTCTCTTTGTTATATTATCTAAAATGTCCTTTATTCTTGAACCTTTAACAGATTCAAACTCTTTTCTACACTCTTTTTCATCTTCTCCATACTTTTTTTCTCCTCTTGGATATCCATCAAGCATTACTTGTTCTAACTTATCTTTATTCATGTTTTTAAAATTTTCTTTTAGTTTTGCAAGCTCTAAAGCAGTATTAAGAGCTTCTATAAATTTTTCCTTTGCAGTTTTACTAAAGCCTTTAAAATTATGTTTATTTTTCTTAATATAATCTAAAAGCTCCTCTTCACTATTAATAACTTCTACTTCTCTTTTAAAGTGTTTTGTGTATATATCCTTATCTTCTAATTTTTTATTGTCTTCTATATTACTTACAATTTCTATTAATTCAGTTGTCCTATCATAGCTTATATTATTTTTTCTGCAAAAATAATATATAATTTCTTCTTCATTTCTAAAATTATATCCTTGCTCACATAATATTTTAGTTAAAAACATATTTGTTTCTTCTATTGTCATTTCTAATGCAAAACTAATTTGAAAAAGTTTATGTCTTTTACAACTAACTTCATCTTTAACCCATCTTCTTCCATCAGCCCTTGAAATATGAACATTATTTTTCTTACCATAAAAAAGAATTAAATCTTCATATTCCTTTAAAGAAAATTTATCTAAATCATAACTATCTAAAATAATTTTTTTCTCTTCTTTTTCATTTTTTAATAAACAAATATACTTATTATCTTTAGTTTTTTCTCCAAATTTTTTGCAAATAAATCTTCTTAATTCAAAGCTAAAATTCATAGTATTTCTCTTATCATTTAAGTATTCTATTGCATTTTCTGTAGAATATAATTCATCTATATTATTTATAAAAAACTCTTCTGCTTGTTTTGTAAAATCCCCTTGCATATATATATCATCCCCTAACTTATTTTAAAACTATAGTTAATTTGATAATATATTCCATAAGGGTAATTGTCAACAAATTCTGACTTTTTTTATTTTTTAAGCTAGGAAAAAAACTTTTAATATTTATTTAATATTATCATCTACTAAATATTATTCTGTAATTCTCATTTTATAAAATTTACCCCTTTTTACTTGTAGTTATTTTGTAAATAATCATCATAAGAAGAGAAAAACAAAATCCTAATATTAATATTTTTATCCCCCAAGGAAGGGTAAAGCCTAAAATTCCTTCTTTTTTATGAATACTATAAAGACATCCAATAGAACTATCTAAAAGTAAAATTTCTTTTTTTGAATATAAAATATCTTCTATATTATTATTTCTGCTAATTTTTAAAATGTCATAGGTAAAGCCTTCTTTATCTAATACCTTTATTATATTTGTATTTTTATCGCAAAAAATAATACTATTTGTATTTAATACTGTTCCTTCTCTATCTATTGCAAGTTCTTTTAGTGAATCAACATTTTTATATTGATACATTGGAGCTAAAACAAAATTTTGTGGAATCTCTTCCATAAGTTTTTCAACATTAAATCTTGGAGAGGAAATATAATCTCCTCCACTAAAATCTGGAAAGCCATACCATTGTCCCTTTTTTACTATATATAAATAATCCCTATCATTTTCTATAGGTCTTTCTCCCTCATTTTTCATGCCTGTAAATATTCCTATTATTTTTCCTTCATTATTATAATCAATTCCTGTTACTCCTCTTATTCCTGTTGCATATAAACTAGCTTTATTACTTAAAATATCAAATTCATAAATAGTTCCATTGCAAATCCTATCATAATAAGCCAAGTCCTCCATTACTCCATCTTCCATTCCAGAGTTTGTTTTAGCAGGTATGGTTATATATAATTTATTATCTTTTAAAAGAAGTTTTCTATCTATTTTTATTTTTCCACTTGGAATATCTTTTAAAAGTATTTCTACATTATTATTTTTTAATGATAATTTTTCTAATAAATCCTTAGAAATTAAATATAAAT
>OLNP01001729.1_pt1 | contig 17714 bp, 16 predicted proteins | sample 1671951 | NCBI WGS metagenome assembly OLNP01 (sample SAMEA3136629, study PRJEB25190) | human gut metagenome | biome: human gut; feature: human-associated habitat; material: faeces | place: Austria | collected 2013
CTTTTTCAAACAGGTCTGTGCATCCATAAGCCCACCTCATTCTACGACCAGGCTGCGGTCGGCCCTTCGGGGCTTGTCCTGCGGATAAGCTCCCGCATGGTGCCCCAAAAGCACGAAGCAGCATACGTTTCCATCCCATTGCCACAGAGCGAGGAAACGGACGGGCAAGACAAGTCCAAACCATACTCCATATCAATCTGCGAAGCTTATTCCTCTTCGAATATGGAGTTTTAAATCCCATCAAATCCTTTTTCATAAAATTGATTTATACATTTCCACAAATTCCTCTGCCACCTTACGTGCCGAATACTTCTCCTCTACCAATTTACGACCGTTACGTCCCATCATCTCCAGCTCATTTTCAGTAAGCGATAAAAAGTCACAAAGTGCTTGTACGGTTGCCTCTGTACCTACCTCCGTCCACCAGCCACACTGCCGGCTCTCTAGCTCGCTCCATGGTGTCCCCATAGTGGTTATCACAGGTGTACCACTAGCCAATGCCTCTGCCACCACAATACCAAAATTCTCGCTGTGTGTAGGTAATATAAAAAGATCCGCTTGACGGAATAGTTCCCATTTACGATTGCCATATACACCACCTTCAAAGGAAATAATATCATTCACACCTAACCGCAAAGCAAAGTCCCTCAATTCATTGATATAAGCCATATCCCCCTCGCCTGCTATACGCACTGTATAATCCTTCATCACCCTTTTGAGTTGAGCCACAGCCTCAATGAGAAAGTTAAGACCTTTCTTCACATGTACGCGGCTTACAAAAAGAATCTCCTTATTGCGTTTCCACGTAGTTTTCATTTCGATATTTCCCACATCAACTCCGTTAGCAATTACCGTAATACGGTCATTATATCCTAGCTTCAGCAGATTTTTCTTTTCACTCTCCGCAGTGGCGTGAAGCATATCAGCCTGTTTCACCGCCATTTTCTGATAAAGCAACAGAGCAGGAACTTTCTTAGTCCAATAATGTCGTTTCAATATCCAAGGCTCCAACATCCCATGCGGTGTGAGTACCACTTTGTATCCCAACGCCTGTGCCAACATTTGTGTAAAAGCACTGCCCGGCATCCAGCAGCAATTCTCATGTACCACATCAGGCTTCAATTCATTGAGCAATGTACACCACTCACGTTTACCCTGTGATAACAGCTTAATTCCACCTGTAATACAATGCAACCTTGCATTGGGTATTTCCAGCATGTTAGACGACTCGTGCGTCACTACATGCAGTTCCACCAATTTTCCTAATTCTTTGGCGAGTAGCTGCATATAAATTCCTACACCACCCGAAGTACGGTCGATAGCAGGAATATAATGTAATATCTTCATAAAAATTTATATAAAACAGCGTAACACTATACTAAGCTATTTAGAACTCTTCATTCCAATTATTTACAGTCACCATAACCCATTTCTACCTTTCCCTGAAGCGCGCTCTATTAAAGGTGTGTAGTGTAATACTATCATAATTTTTCAACTATATATTTTGAAATTGAATATTTCAAAAATACCCAAAAAGCGATTGTAATATTCACCCTCATATTACAATACTATATTATTCTTCTCATTTAAAATGTAAATTATATTTTCTTTTCATTTCCGGATAAACACTCAGATGACCTATTAACAACCAAAAAACCACTCCAATATAATAGCCGATAGTAAGCAAATAACCTTCAAAACAGGAGTGAAGGCAAATAAACAACATACAGATTACAAATAGCTGCAATGTACCATCCTCATTTACATATCTAAAAACACGTTTTATTTTCATCAAAATAGCCAGCATCACTATCATTCCCAAGATGCCGAGTTGAAACAGGACAGACAGCCATCCCGATCCACTTTCTAAACGCCCTAATATAAGTTTATCATTAGCGTACCACGCTGTAGCAAAGCCACTTCCAATAAATGGAGAATCTTGTAAATGCCGAAATCCCTCTTCAAAATGCATGGTACGTGATCCGTATTTATACTCTTTTCCAATTATAAATTTGTTTTGCATTTGAGTAGAGTGGGCGTAATATAATGGGGCGGTAAAATACACTAAAGTCCCGATCGCAGTCGCATAAAGAAAGAATCTCTTAACATTCTTCATCTTATATAAGATGAAAGCCACCATGCATATCAGAGAAGAGAAAAAAGCAGCACGAGACGCTGCGACTGTCGCCACATAAAACGAAATAAGTAAAAACAGTAAAAATAAATATTTATACACTTTCTTTCTCGCGTGGAATATAAGCCAAAGAAGCGAAATATTTCCCAGTGCTGCCACCGGAGCTAACCACATAGGATGAGGATAAATTGCAGAGAAAGATACATCAAGCTCTTCACCGAAAGCCGCGTCTGGATTAAAAGCATTAATACCTCTCCAATAGCAATAAAAGCACAACATTGACACCAAGGGAAAAGTCAGCAAAATGGTTTTGATAAGTTTGCGTTCAAATAAAAACACTTTTTTAGATGTGCAAAACGGAGTACATACAATAATTAGCACAGTAAAAACTAGAATATGGTAATCAGCCTTTAAATAAGCAAGTATCGACACATAGCAGGAGAATAAAAAGCACAAAAACAATTGAGCGTATTTCAGGCTAAATACCCCATCCCTGAATTTTACATATCCGATATATGCAAACGCCAACACCATAGATGTGATTCCGGGAAGAATAAGTGAATTAGAACAAATAAACATGATGGCTAACGCAATAAATATTCCATATTCTTTCAAGAATGAAATGAAAGACATTTTTCCCATTTGTCCGTTTCTATTCATTTTAAAGTTTCTTTTAAATGTTCCTCACCCCCAATATTCATAGCGTATATTATTCAATTGTTTTTCCTGTCTTTAAATTCACCGATTCATTCACCACATTCATTCAAAATTACATTTAACATTTTTCCGTCTCTTACTTCTTGAGACACAATATGAAGGTGAGAAATAAAATCCCTATACTCAACAGCAGAAACATTAGCTATGATCTCTTCCAGCTCATTAAGTGATGAAACAGTCAATCCTATCCCTTTCTCTCTCACAATTCTAGCCATAGCGGATTTATCCCATACAATCACAGGAATACCGGCAGCTATATAAAGAGAAAATTTATGAGGAGCAATAATACGGAGATATCCCCCCCATGTACCCGAACATGAATCCAAAGATTCTCCATCCCATACCAACCCCCAACTTCCTTTCAAAGCTTCAATATTATCTGGTTTAAACATTCCGCAATATTCTACTCTATCATTCAATTCCAATGAATGTTCCATCCTTCCGAAGAGTTTAAGTTTAAGACTCCTGATAATAGGAAAAAACCTAGTCAGAAAGACACTTTTATCTATATTTCCGGCAAAACACACTTCATTACTGAACGAAGGTGTTTCACATTCTGAAGAAGAAAGATAAGGGAAACACCCCAATATGTGAAACTTGATGACGTTAGAGAAGTACGGTGACAAATATTGCTTCATCTCCGGAGAATGAACGATAATTTCACTAAATACAGAGAGCGATGCTATCTCCGCCTTTGATAATGTTCCCGCTTCACGAATAGAGTTCATGTCATGAACTACAGTAATGAGCTTTCTACCTTTTAAAAAGAACTTGGCGTATTGAAATACCCTCTCATTAAAACAAGGATATTGAAGCAAAATTACACAGCCCTTTTCACAACTAAGAATTACACTTATCAAACTATAAAGTCGTACAATCACCTCCAACAACTTATTTTTAACACGTGGAATGATTACATACTTGTCCGCATACCCACACTTATGTGCAATAAATGCTACATCAGAGGAAGGCTTAGTGGCTGCATTCCCCACAACCTCATCATTTTTTTTATCTCGATGAGCCCATATTATTTGATATTTCTTCATTTTTATAAACCTTGTGATTTAACTACTTCAAAAGCCCTTTTCACAATAGGAGCCATATCATAATATTTATATTCAGCCAATCGACCTCCAAAGATGATATCTTTTTCATGAGCTGCCAACGCACGATATTTATCGGCTAAATCATTATTCAGAGTATCATTTACCGGATAATAGGGCTCCATACCGGGTTTCCATTCTGTAGAATACTCTTTGCTAACTACAGTTTTCGGACAATCAAAAAGTTGCTGACCGAACATCTCAAAATGTTTATGCTCAATGATACGAGTATAGGGTACTCCTCGGTCAGTATAATTCACTACAGCATTACCTTGATAGTTGGCAGTATCATAGATCTCTGTTTCAAAAGATACGGTGCGATATTGCAAACGCCCCAAACGATAACCATAGAACTCATCTATTGCACCTGTATAAACAATCTTATCGGCAAGAGCTGTCAGTTCTTCACGGTTCTCCCCAAAATCACAATTTAGACGACACTCCACACCATCCAATAGGCCTTCAATCAGCTTATTATACCCACCAATTGGAATTCCTTGATATTTGTCATTAAAATAGTTATTATCGAATACCATACGTACCGGCAATCTACGAATGATAAAAGCAGGCAATTCTGTACAAGGTCGTCCCCATTGTTTTTCAGTATATCCCTTGATGAGTGTTTCATAAATATCTTTTCCAATAAGAAGCTGCGCCTGTTCTTCCAAATTTTCAGGTTCACGACCATTAAGAGCAACTTTTGCTTCCGTCCGTTGTTCCTCCAATTTAGCTTCAGCTTCGAGAGGGGTTGTCACGCCCCACATCTGATAGAAGGTATTCATATTAAAGGGGAGATTATAAAGTTTGCCTTTATAATTAGCCACCGGTGAATTGGTATATCGGTTAAACTCCACTATAGAGTTGACAAAATCCCACACTTCTTTGTTTGAAGTATGAAAGATATGCGCTCCATATTGGTGAACATTTATCCCTTCTATATTTTCACAATAAAGATTGCCACCCAGCTGTGGACGCTTATCAATGACCAAACATTTCTTACCTTGTCGTTTAGCCATACAGGCAAAGGTGGATCCAAAAAGTCCAGAACCCACTATCAAATAATCATATTGTTTCATAATATGTTAGTTTTTTCTATTCTGATTTTTTCACAGATATTTTTTATCTTTCTATGAATTTATATCGCTGTTTACGTTGTAGCTCTCTGATTGCACATCTCACCTTTTCCGGCAGTTTTTTTCCTAAACGCATGAAGAAAGGCACTTTTACTTTAGGTATACATTTATATGGTGATAGAAGGCTGTTCAATTCAGCTTCACGCGCTTCAACTTTCTTAATCATTTGTTGTACAGAAATATCTATCTCACGCATTGATTCATCCTGCTTCCACAAATCATGCAATATTTTACCATATCGATTCAGAATATCCATCTTATCAAGCCCCTCTCGTTGAGGTCCAAAAGCGAAATGAGCAATCAGCGCATCACCATTAAAACAGTTAGCCTTACCTAATTGAGTTGGTTTGATACAACTCAAAAACTCTTCATCATCTCCTGGCACTTCACCTTTAAATTCAGCCATTTCATTACCAAACCATAAAACACAGTTGATTGAAAAACGAGCCATCCCCATAGGATGCTTACCAACATACAGCTCTTGATATTTACCAGCAATAAGATATTTCTCCATGAACCAATCGTGCAAATCTGCCGCAAACCAGCCATCAAAGCAGATAGTTCTCTCCCCACAGATACTCATATAATACTTATCCAACTTGATTTTATTATGCACCTGTAAAAGATAAGTAGACAAAGCGTTATTGATTACGAGCGGTGATACTAAAAAATACTCTGGGTTATCCACACGAAACTTTACCATCTTCTCGAATAATTCCGGTTCAAACCATACCACATCATCATCAAGTTTCATGTAAATAGTATCTTTGTCGCAGCAATCACGATAAAATGCATTAATGCTCGCAATGCCATTAACGACTCCGTCCGGTTGCCACACCAAATTAACTTTCGGATATTTCTGCGCAAGCTTTTTAAAGAACTCAATATCCACCATATTGCGAGTATTAACCCATATATCATACCGATCCACAATATCAGCATTCAAAATGGGGGGAACCAAATATTGCATATAACGGCGGCGACCTGCAGCCGTATTTACTACAACTTTATAATTTTGATACATATCATCTGAATTTTAGGATTAAATTACGTAAGAGACACATCATAAGTACACCTACAGGACTCGAGAACTGTATCAGTATTTTTCTCCTGCCTAGATACTTCTTGAATTCAGTCTTGAAACCAAACGTTTCAATTTCCCTCAAAAGTATGCGTATATATTGTAATCTTTGCTTCACGCCACGGCTGCTATTAACCGCATGAAGCAAGTTATTATAGTATTCAAGAATTGTATATTGAGTCAGTTCATCACTTTGAGGAAGGAAGTCACTTCGCTTCTTCAATTCACGTGCCACTTCGACAATCACTCCAGGCTCGGTATATTTTCCACCTAAATGCTCTCCCGGATGATGCACATAATTATAAGAAGCCTGCTCAATCACTCCTACAGATTTTGCTTTACCCAGACAATCAAGGGCAAAGAGGCAATCCTCAAAATAGTGGATATTTGTTAAAAATCGATGTTCCTGATTTTCAATAGAATTAAAAATTTTGTTGAAAACCGGAAACATTAGATAGTTACGTTTCATATCTAAATACAATTGTGCCAATGATTTAGCGTCGTCACAGCGGCATTGTTTCGAGCCGTGTCTTCCACTGTTGTTATCAGGATAATCTTTATAACCGAATACATATACATCTGAAGGATTTTGACGATGCAATCTCAACACTTCTTTATAAAGACCGGGATCAATAAAATCATCCGAGTCTATAAAAGTAAAGTATTCACCTTGAACATGTTCAATACCATAATTACGCGCATTGCCTACTCCTCCGTTGGGAATATGAAAAGCATGAATCCAACTATACTTCGATGCATATTCATCACATATTGCCCCCGATGCATCTTTGCTGCCATCATCCACCAACAGCAATTCTATTTCATCACTCATATCTTGGGCTATGACACTATCAATACAACGATGCAAATAAGGTTCTACGTTGTATACAGGAATAATAACTGAAAGAAACATATTTAATTAAAGTGAACGATGTTTTATCCCTTTACCGGCTAGTACAGGAATGTATTTATTGATTAGTGGTATCATTATCAAACAGCAGGAAAATACAAAAATAAACTGAACTAACTTACCGATAGCAAACGACGGTATCAATGGACGCAAAAAATAATCAGCTAATGATATAAATATACCCTGAACAGACATAATTATCAATGTATTTCTACCTATATATATCAATACATTTCCTAATTTAGGCATTCTTTTGAGAGAAAAAACCGAGAACGAAGCTACACCGACAATAGCGCTGAAACAAGCAAGAACCATCCCTATCTCAAAATAGTTCAAAATTTCCTGATTATGTTTTAACGCATCAGTTCTCACATATACATAAGTCAAAACACACCCCAACAAACCCAACAAACAATATTTCCACAAAGACATCCAATTGCTATTCATCAAAAACCTTTCAACAATAGCATATTTTCTCAATGAATTTCCTATTAGATAGAACAAAAGACACATTGGAATTTGAATAAGCCTATATGTTAAAGGGAATTCCCAAAAACGAAAGCAAGCAGCTAAGACCACGCATAGCAATATGACAAATATTTTTACCCCTCCTTAAAGCGAGCCACGTTATACCCTAGAACTTCTACTATAAATAATATTGGAAGAAACCAAAGTGCACCGGGAAGACGTGTCTTCAGTTCATAATATCTCCCTTCACAAATATATTCCGGAGAAACTAAAAGACTAACCACCGTATATAGAACACAAGGAACGAGAAGTGTCCAAACCCTACTTACAGCAAACGGTAACCATTGAGGATGCTTCGCTATATTGAAGCAATATCCCGATAGCATGAAAAAAAGCGGCATGTGAAATGCATATATCCATGGACGGATATATAGTTGACTCCCAATCATGTGACCAACTACCACAAGGATGATACCTATCCCTTTCAGAATATCAAGTGAATCTATACGCATAATTAAAATAGAGATTATTTCAAAGTTCCTCTAATTTTACCACCTCTCAAATGCAATCTGAAAAGTATGTTTTTGATTATTTCTTTCATATACTGCACAGCATACTCTATTGGTGAGGAAGGCATCCAACGCCAACTACCCGCACAGCAATGTATTGCAACGGTTTTCTCCGTTATAAGATCCATATTACTTGCAAACAAACTTGACGAATAAATTTTTAACCCACTCTTCAAATCCTGTTCTTCATCCTTAAATTTAAAACCATAATCAATCGCAATATTTGCAAAAATAAAAGGAGAAATAATTTTATTGTTCAATGAACCATCCGGCAATATAAAATGCTTATCATGATAATAGTTCATACAATCCCTCATAAAAGGATGTCCTTTTTCCGCACCAAGAATAGCCGCCTGAATCTGAATTCCGTCTATATATTGAATATCTTTTCTTTTGTTACCTTCCGCATCAACCTGCCCTTCAGCATAAATTTTCTCCACTGATTCCGGATAACACTCTACCGCACTGAATGCCCTGTTAGCAAGACAAAAATCTAAACTATTCCTGACAAAAACATCTGAATCCATATATATTCCCCCTTCCGTATAAAGTGCATATACACGAATATAATCACAAGCAAATGCCCATTTTCGCATCTTACATGCTTCTGCTACAAAAGGGATGGAATAAATATCAAAATTGTGTGTATCCCATTTCTTTATTTTATAATCAGGAAGCTTTCTCTTCCAACTTTTAATGCAACGTTTGAGCTCTGCAGGCATCGGGTCGTTACTCAACCAACAATAATGTATTATTTTAGGTATCATATTAGAATATTAAAAAAAACGTCCATAGACCACTTTGTCCAGCCAATGACTCTTTTTTATTGTTTTTCCTATAACGATTGAAGCATAAGCAATACTTAATGATAGCAGTATAAGCAATACACCTTCAATAAAATAGTTCCCTGTAGAACTTATCCATTTCCCCAATAAGGGGAGAGAAATCATTTGAAGTAAAAAGTAATGATAAATATAAATATCCAGCGTGTTCCTACCTATCAAACCTAATTGCCTATCCAATACCGTATGTTTGTTCTCTCTCCAGCCAAATAGACAGAACAAAGACATAATAGCACAGAACGACATAATCAAGGGAATAAAATGCATCTTTAAACCGTTATCAAGTGACAGTTTAATTGACACATAACTCAATAAAGAAACAGAGAAAATCCAATTTCGTCGCATTATTTTTTTTGTAAGATCCCACTTTCTAAACAAATATCCCAATATAAAAAAAGGCCAAAGATTATAACATGAATTAAGGCTAAGAATATTCGTTATATTTTTAGATAAAACGTATCTGCTTAATAAAAACAGTACAATCCAAACACCTAATGCCAACCCTGCATCAATGAGAACCTTAATTACAAGTTTATCACATTTCAGCTTTAGCCTAAAAGGAGTCAATAGCAAATAAAAGAAAGCAAGAACAAACAAATACCAATACCCTAGTTTCATATCATCTGTGACAAAATACATAAAACTACGACTAGTGACATAACACAAGAAACCGCCAATAGTCATAGCAGGCATCAGCAAAGCAATTATCTTTTTTGTTAATTTAACAAATGGGGGGGGGTAAAAATCACATATCCAGATAAAAAAATAAAAAGTGGAACATGAAAACTGTATATATATCCCCACACAGGATCGTCACTAAGATGAAACACAAAATATATAATATGCCCCATAACAACAGCTAAAATAGCCAATCCTTTCAAACGATCGATGTATTAACTCATTTTCTTTTTATTAATAACTTGGTTTTAATATTATTTTGTATTCTCTTACGTATGCCACCATCCAAACCCAAAAACCAAACAGCCAAAGCTACGCAAACCACGCCGCTTATTGAGAGGATAAAAAAATCCAAATATGACGTGTGAAACAATGTATTTCTAAATATATATAACAGTAATGGTATAGGCACAGAAACAACAGTTACTATGATACAAGATTTAAATAAAACAAAAATATCTGTCCACGTATATCCCATAATTTTCACCAATAGGAAAGGCTTTATAAAAATAGCGAGTATCAGAGATGAAAATAACATGACCCAGGACAATGCAACTGGCGAATAACCTAACTTGAACAAAACATAGATAACAGGAAAGGATAAATAGCCGACACAAATGGAACATATAGTAGTTTCCTTTATCTGACCTTTTGCTGTAAACGCACTGTAAAACGATTGGTCAAACACTCCAAAAAGCGTAGTAACAATTGCGAATTGCAGAAATACAACAGAATAATCAGGTATTTGTCCCAGCCAAAGATATAATAATTGCTTTGCAACTAAAAAGACTGGAAATGCTAATATCAACATTAAAAAATATGAATATTTTGTTGATATTAGCAATAAATGCTTACTGCCATCAAAATCATTTACCGAAAATCTCTTAACGATCTGCGGATTTGCTGCTGTTCGGAAATTGTTAACAAATGAATTAGCTGTCATAGAAACAATATTGGCCACTGAACGTCCTGTCACTATGCCCGAATTAAAAAACATATTAAGAAGAATAGTAGTACCTTGAGCATTTAATGAAATAGAAGTGTTTTCTACCAAATTCCACGATGAAAAGCCGAGTACTTTCTTTATAATAGACTTGTCAAAAGAGAAATGGTAATGAGATTCCTCATAATGACGAATACAGTAATAACGATAAAAAAAAGTAATACCACATTGAACCACAAAAAGCAATGAAGCATAAAGCATTAATTTATCCCAATCGGAAACCATGAGTATATATACAAGCAGTAATTTCAATATAGCTTCAATAATGCTCGTATAAGCATATATATTCATTTTCTCATGTCCAATAATCACAGCGGTATATGGCACCTGCGTAATACCGACAATAGACATTAATATAGATAAATGATATGTAAATACAGCAGCGGAAAATCGTTCCGGGGGAATGACTAATTTATTATATAAAAACCATAATCCGATAGTTTCTGCCAATAAAGCAACGACCACGCCGAATAATAGATGTACAGTCAATAAAGAGGAAAAAGTATCACTTAACTTTCCCTTATCTCTCCTCCCCATTTCAAATGTAATAAATCGCGATGAACCGGATGCCAATGAACCATTAATAATATAACTTAATAAACCTGCTACTCCACCCACAGTTTGATAAATACCATAATCATTGACACCCAATGTTTGGAGAATAATTCGTGATGTATATAATGATACGACTATTGTACACAACATTCTAAAATATAAGAATATTGTATTCTTTGCGATTCTATCGTTTCCTGACATTAAGGTAAAATTTTGTTTTTATCTATAAACGGACAGACAGACAACAATTTTTGAGCATCAAAAGTAATAGGAGAATAACTATCTTTATATTGAAGCAAATCCGATAAATCCAAACGTGATCGTATGACTAGTGGTCTGTCGATCGGCCTTTTCACAGAAGCGAAATAATCCAAATATTTAAAACTTCCATCAAAGGTTTCATCAGAGAATTTGATCCAAACATTGGGAATATGATACGCATCAGACAAAATCAGACCATGCAATGAACTAGATATGATCATTTCACATTCTACGATCTCATTTATCACCTGCTTCCAATCATTATAATGTTTAATATCAATCTGTCTGGCCTTGTTTCTTTCTCTTTCAATAAATTCCTTTATAATAGAATTACCTAGATCATTTTTATGTAAAATCACCCCTATTAGATATTTTTTATTTACAAATAAGGGGGAGGTAAATCTTAGGTAACAATAAAGCGGGATCTCCATATATCTCCGGGCATTCCACCCCTTGTGACACAAGATATTTACGTGTAAGCGGGCCTCTAACAGCCAATACCTTACGAGGAATAGCCGGCAAAGGATTATCCGGTTCCCGCACTCCGCTTCCCCAAATGATACTATCTTTATTTGTCATCCAACCTATTATCGAACCTATAACCATAAAATTAGGCTGCTTCCGCAGATTGAAAAAATCCCAATAATTCAATATACGTTTATGACTCAATTCTTTTATAAGATAATAGTTTATGTCATCACCTATATTACTATGAAACACTTTATTACACAACAAATTCATAGACACATTAAGTACAATCTCATCTGCTCTTTTATGCAAAAGCATATAACCTGTATTTACAATAAGCCTAAATAATCTTATGATTCTACCTTTTATGCGTAATTGTTTAATTCTCATATTATATAATTCATTTGTCTTCTCCAAAACCACACTCGTCTATTCTTCTGTCCTTTCTCCCTTACCACCATGGTGTGTCTCCCCATAGCCATAACCATAGCCATAACGCTTACCATAGCCATAATATTTGCCATACTTACCATAACCGTAATAATAGCCGTACTTTTTCTTCTGAAGATCCAGACCATTGATTACAGTACAAAGATTAGGCAACTTATTACTATTAGACAATTCATTAATCAAGGTAAATTCTGCTTTCCGAGTATAGTCTGCACGACATACATAAACAGACAAATCAACGACACGACCTACGAGCAAAGTATCAGTCACCATACCAACCGGAGCAGTATCCAAAATTACATAATCAAAGTTCTTTTTCAAAGTTTCAATCGCTTTATCCAAACCATCACGAGCTAATAATTCAGTAGGATTAGGTGGTACTGTTCCACCTGGAAGGATATACAAATTCTTACTAATATCAGAAGCCTGAACGAAATCCATCAGATTCTTTCCAGGATTTGACAGATATTGAGTAATTCCCTGCTCTTTTCGATGAATATTAAAGACTTTATTCAAACCGGGCTTACGAATATCAAGGCCTACAATTACCACTTTCTTTCCTAATAAAGAAAAACTTATCGCTAGATTGGAAGAAATAAAAGATTTACCTTCACCACTAACTGTAGAAGTCACCAATATCACCTTCTGATCATTCTCAAGCATAAACTGAATATTGGTACGAACATTACGGAAAGTTTCACTCATTAAAGTATTCTGATTCTCAAACACAGCAATAGAACCGTTTACTTCTTCTGTCAACGGCACATCACCTACAATAGGCAGGCTCGTTAATTTCTCTACATCGCCACGCCCTTCTATTTTAAAGTTAGTCAGACCAATTAAGAAGATAATGCCAATAGGTAACCCCACCCCTACCATTAAAGCAATTAAGTAGATCATCCTAGGCTTAGGAGAAACCGGGGCACCTTCAGCCGCCGGCTCATCAATAATCTTCGCATTATTTGCAGTAGCGGCTAAAGTAATAGCATTCTCTTCACGTTTCTGCAAAAGCATCAGATAAAGCCCAGCCTTGATTTCCTGCTGACGTGCAATACTTACATACTGCCGTTCCTGCCCCGGAGCATCACTGATACGACGGGAAAAACGACTGGACTCACGATCCATCTCTTTTACTTCGACTCCAGGCATTGCTACAGGAGCAACCTTCGGACTTGCCTGTTCAGAAGAAACAGCAACTGATGTTTTGCTTGCGGCCGGGGCAGCAACAACAGATGCCGGCTTCGGTTCAACACTACCTCCTCTTTTCTTCTTTTCAATATAATCTTTTATATCTTTCTTACTCAATCGCCCTTCATAACCAGTTCCTTGTATAGCATCCAGCTCTTCTTTCGGAATTTTAGCTTCCCGCGCCAACTGAATCACAACAGGAGAGTACCAACGTTCTTCCTCTGCAACAACAGGTTTCGATGCAGTATTCGCTGATTCGTTTTTAGCAGTTTCCGCTGATGATGGTGATGATGGTGATGTTTCAGAAACATTTGCAGCAACCTGACCAGCATCGGCTTCCTCTCTTACAACTCCTTCGCTTACCGGCTCCGTTCCTGAAGATTCTTCTCCATCCAAATCAATTATAGCGACTACTGTTCCTACAGCAACCGTATCGCCCTCCTTATATAAAATCTCCACCACTTTTCCCGCTACGGGAGAAGGGATCTCCGCACTTACTTTGGCAGTATTCACTTCAAAAAGCACATCGTCTTCCTGAATCATATCACCTACCTTTACAGACCAAGAGACGATTGTCCCTTCGGTTATACTCTCGCCCAACTTAGGCATTTTTATTTCGAATTTTGACATAGACAGTAAATTTATTATTCAACCTTGATATATTACAACAACGGGCTGAAATAGAAAGTTTTAAGTTAAGTAAATTTTAACCGGATGCTGACAAAGCCAGCCCGGACATCAACGACTATATATCCACTCTTTCTGAATATATTTCCCTTCCCGGAGCTGATTAACAGCCTCTATTTCCTTCCCGGTAAAAGCACTGACAGATTGGGACTTACTGAAATACTGAAAAGCCTTCTCTTTAAAATCAGTTACAGTTCCCTCCGGTAAATAACTCCGAATATTGGTTACCTCACTCCGAACGGAAGGAACGGCATATACTGACGATAAAGTTTCATCATCAACCATCGGTTCCGGATTCAAAGCTTTATGCAATGCTGTCAGATCCGTATCATACAATAAAGTGCAATGATACAACACCCGATTCTTATGTACGCATTGCGCACTCCCTGATATTTTCAATCCATTCAGATAAATCCCCAGTCGTTCGCCTCCTTTTGCCATCAGGCCTATAGAGTTCAGGAAATCCAATGTCCGTTGCAAGTACGTAACAAATTCCGGCAATCGGGGAGCCGTTTCTATAAAAGTCAGATTGATATTGCCCAAATCATGGTACACCGCTCCCCCACCCGAAAAACGACGGGCAATATGTACTTGTTCCTGTTCCGCCCATTTCTTATCGACTTCCGACCGCAACCGCTGATGCTTACCTATTACCACAGAAGGAGTATCCTGCCAAAGCATGAAAATATTTTCATTTCCCTGCTTCAACAGATACTCTTCTGCTGCCAAGTGAAAGTAAATATCAGTAAACGGACTATAGATACATCGAATCATAGATCAAGCGGAATAAGAGTTAAAACATAATTTCGTGATAAATCTCTCCAACCGTAGGATGTGGAAACACAGTCTTCTGGAATTCCTCCACCGTGTACCCTCTCTGAATAGCAATACCTGCTATCACAATAAGTTCTGATGCCGGATTTCCCAACATGTGACAACCGATAATCTTCCCATCTTCATCCTGAATCAGCTTACAGAGTCCGTTTCCCTGTTCATTCTCCGCAACGAACCGTCCGGAATAAGCCATCGGTAATTTTGAAACACGGTAAGGAACTCCTGATTTTACCAGTTCTTCTTCCGTCTTTCCCACTCCCGCCACTTCAGGGTTGGTATAAACGACTCCCGGAACACAATCGTAATTCATCCGGTCTTCCACTCCTAAAATATGATTGATGGCGACTTCCGCTTCACGGATAGCAGTATGCGCCAATAAAGAGTAGCCTGTAATATCACCACACGCATATACACGAGGATGTGAAGTCAACAGATGTTCGTCTACTTTCACTCCATTCCGATGCAGTTCTATATTCAGCTTGTCCAGTCCTACCTTGGATAGATTTGCCTTACGTCCTACACTAAGCAAGATCTTCTCCGCTTCAATAGTAGACGTCTTGCCTTCTTTTTCTATCACAACTCCATGAGGATTTACTTCCACCACTTTCGTATTCAAATAGAAAGTGACTCCCCGTTTGGCATATTCGGCACGAAGCATACCACTGGTTTCCTTATCCATCGCTCCCAGAATCTCCGGCATCATTTCTACCACATGTACTTTCACGCCCATACTGTTGAAGAAAGAAGCAAACTCCATCCCGATCACTCCGCCACCAATAATGACCAGTGTCTTAGGGAGTTCCTTTATCTCCAAGGCCTCCTTGGAAGTCCAATAGCTGATTTCTGACAGCCCCGGTATGGGAGGAATCACTGTATCAGAGCCGGTACATACCAGCAAATATTTCACGGAATAGGTTTCTCCGTCACAAGTGATTTGTATTTTCCCCTCTTTCTCTCCTTCTATCAGAGCTTCCTTTTCTATAATAGCCACTCCGTAAGAACTCACAGTCATCTTCACACCGCCCGTCAACATTTTTACTGTTTTATCTTTACGGCTCATAATCTTGGATAAATCGAACGAAGGAGATTCGGCAGAAACGCCGTATTTGGAAGCACTCTTGATGCTATCCAGTATTTTAGCAGAATATAACAAAGTTTTAGTAGGAATACACCCCTCATTGAGACATACTCCCCCCATTGCCTTTTTCTCAAAAAGAACGGCCTTTAATCCGTTGGCCCCTGCCCGTTCGGCAGCTGTGTACCCGGCCGGACCACCACCAATAATAGCTATATCAAAGTTCATAATCGTTTTTTTTTAGTAATAATACGATTATAACAAATATGAGAAGAGATAAGTTGTAGGGAAAAGAAATACCCGTTACTTAATTGTCAGCTTTTTAAGTTCCTCTAACGAGCCATTGAACACATTCAAATCTACGTCTTCTTTAATGCCGGGGACACTTCCTACATCCGTATGTTGCCAAAAGTGCCATTTTCCCTGATACCGCACAGAGTCCACATAATAATGGGCAATCCAGTAAGGGTATGCATTGAAGATAGAGTCGTCCAGATAACGGGTTTTAAATTTATAAGAGGTATAAAGAATAGGCTTCACTCCATAATGAGATTCCACCCGGTCGAGCCAGCGTTTGATGCCTTGCTGTAATTCCTTTTTTTCCTTCCGCCCGGTCACTTCCACATCAAGTACGGGAGGTAAATCACCGGAAACAAGTTTTACCGTGCGAATAAAGAAGTCCGCCTGTTTCAAAGCATCCGTGCTTGGAATATAAAAATGATAAGCGCCACGGATAAATCCATGATTACGGGCATTGGCAAAATTTGCCTCAAATGTGGTATCGTTATGATCTCCTCCTTCTGTTGCCTTCATAAAGACAAAATGCAAAGGAGTAGCCGTCTCTTTATTCTGCAACAGCTTCTTCCAGTCAATCTTTCCCTGATAGTGAGAAATGTCAATACCATGAATATCATATCCGTCAGGGATGCAGACACCATATTCCTTTAAGCCATGGCAAGGTTTCCATCGATAAGCATAAGGGCGGATAAAGAAATAATAGAAAGCGACGGAGAAACAACCGACAATTATCACTGCCAGAATATTACGAAGCCAGGTAGGCATCACAGTTCGATGCTTCACCTGTTCCTTTTTTGAGGTACGGGAAGTCTTGGAAGAAGAAGTCGTTCCCTTTCTTTTGGTAGTGGAAACAGTTCTTTTCTTCTGTACGGCAGACATCGGGTTGTTGCGTTGCGGCATTTACTTTAAACGATCAATGTTTTTAGAGATAGGCACGGATTACACGGAATACAGGGTTATAAGAAATAACTAAAAACCGTATTAATCCGCGTAATCCGTGCCTGAAAGAACCCTTCATTGCAACTGTTGTATCAACAACTGCTCTGAAGTGTATTTATTTAGCTTGTTCCAGTTGCAAAGTCTTGGTAGGCTGGTCGCAAACTTCGGCAGGACCGAAGTATTGGATAGGACCCGGATAAACATAGTCTGTTTCCACAGCCCAACGCTCACGCTGAGCGGCAAATGCTTTGAAAGGAGCACCGTCCAGTCTTACCAAAGCTTTCTGGATAACAGGTTTCATTTCGCCGTGACGACGTTCCAT
>OLNP01001737.1_pt1 | contig 17618 bp, 12 predicted proteins | sample 1671951 | NCBI WGS metagenome assembly OLNP01 (sample SAMEA3136629, study PRJEB25190) | human gut metagenome | biome: human gut; feature: human-associated habitat; material: faeces | place: Austria | collected 2013
TTTCAGATAAACAGTTTTATTTTTTTAACTGTCTACCTAAAAGGGAGCATACCAATTTTTTTACTGACTCTTCTTCTCGTATTCTTCTGGCAATCCGACCACAGATTTCTTCACTCTCGGGGAGCTGTGCTTTGGTTGGGGCAGAATCAGAATATTATGTTAGATAATTTTGAGATTTTTCAAAAGGTTATGGCCTTCCAGAAAATGAATACTAGTAAGCAGGCGTTTTCAAAATTTTTAAGCCGGATTGCACAGAAAAAATTGAAAAAGAATGGGTTCACTATAAGATTGAATTTTATTCCTTTGCGCTGTGGAGTTCTGACTGTAACCTCACGAGATTGTTTTTGAGCAAGGTTGTTTTATCAGGCAGAATGGAACATTTAGCGCGACAGAACAAAATCAAACTTATAATGAACCCCTTCTTTTTAGATATCTAAGATAATCTGGCAACAGCCAAAGACAGCTCCCAACGAGAGAAGCCATCCTATATTTGTGGCCTTAGAGCAAGGATTGAATGCGAGTATGTAAGCGAACATTCAACCCGTAGTGATAGAGTCACAAATATAGGATGGCTTCTCTCGTTGGGAGCGTCTCCCCTGCCTGCGGCAACCCAGAGCTTAATAAGAAATTACCGTAGTATTCGTTGGCATATATTTCCAAATATAATATGCATCGGAGTCCATCAGACGCACACATCCATTAGATGCTGGTTTACCAATTGTAGCATCTGCATACACCGTGCTTGCAATTGGAAGTTTATGATGATTCTGGCTGCTGCCGGATGGGTAACGGTGTACTCTGGTGTGGAAAGAGTTTCTTCCACAATAATGAGTTATGTATTCTTCATAAGTATTAACATAATACCAGCCATTTTCCTTCTGACCAATGCGGAAAGTTCCATGGGGAGAACGGGTATTATAGTTTCCGGAGGCGCAAGGGAACGATTTGATTAATTTCCAATTGTTCTTTCGTCCCTGAAAAATACTGACTTCCTGTGTATAATGACTGACCCAGATTAAATAGCTGGTTTTGCTGGAATACTTTTTAACATAAGCAAGTTTTTGAGCAGTAGAATATTTGGATGTTGTGTAGTTGCATTTGAAAGCGCGAAGACTTCCTGTAGTGAGGTAGTAGGTCTTTCCTTTATAGAGAATCTCGCTTCTCTTATATTTGGTATTACGTCCGATTAAATCAACGGTTACACCGCTGCTTAATGTTTTAACAACTTTTTTAGAAGTCCAAGAACGGTAAAGAGAAACTCTCTTGGTTGTCTTGCAGAAGTAAGTCATCGTTCTTATTGTTTTTAATGGTGAAAGTAAAGTGTTAGGGGTACAGCTTACAGTAGCTCCTGTTGAAGAAGTATAATTCTTTCCATTAATCGTTGTGTAAGGTTTTACCATAAAAGTAATACTTGAAGCGCCGCTTGTAATGGAAGTCTGATAAGTGGAGCGGGTGGTGTTTGCTAAAAGAGTGTAACTGCTGCCTTTTTTTATATATACACTATAACCGCTTGCGTTATAAAGTGTGTTCCATTTTAAGTTGAGACGGCTATTGCTTGCGTAGACAGATAATCCAGTTACATTCTGTGAAATGGTTACGGGAATCGTAGCAGAGAGCTTTCTGGAAACCGTTTTTGCGTTAGGAGCGAATGCTTTTACAGTAAATGTGTAGGTCTGGCCTTCATTTAACTGATTAAATGTATAAGTTCCGGCTTTTTTAAACTTAACAGAACGTCCATCGGAACAAAAGAGTTTATATTTATTAGCTCCAGTGATGGCTTTCCATGTGATTTGTGCACTTTTATATCCTGGTGTAACAGTAAAATAAGGTGCTTTCAGTGAGACGGCTTCGGTTGAACTGGTTGTGCTCTGGCTTTTGACCGTTGTCTGACTTGCATTCAGAGAAACTGCCGGATAAGTGCAAAGCCCGAAGAATAAAAGGGCTGAAGCGACAGAAAGACAGAGTTTATTTGTTATTTTCATGAAAAATCTCCTCTCTCATAGTATTAATGGTTATTGATAATTTACTATCTGACTAATATAACAAATCCTGCTACCAGAAGTCAAGGAGATGGATTTACTATTTAATTCAAACAAAATTCAGCCAAAGCCCTCTGTTTCCATCCCCGAATCTCTCCAACCACTATTTTAATTCAACTAAAAACAGCCAAAGACAGCCCCGGAAGAGAAACGCTATCCTATATTTGTGGCCTTAGAGCAAGGATTGAATGGGAGCCAGTAAGCGAACATTCAACCCGCAGTGATAGAGTCACAAATATAGGATAGCGTTTCTCTTCCGGGGCGTCTGTCTCTTAACGAATTAAACTAGCCAAAAATTCTGGGAGAATACTTTCTGGTACTTCCATTTCTCCCTGTCCTTTAAATAAGGAAATATGTGGTTTGTTCTGACCGTGGAAGTCTGTTCCGCCTGTTTTAAGAAGACCCCACTGTTTGGCAAGACCAGCAACATATTCCTGTTCAACAGGAGTGTAAGTGTTATAGTAAGCTTCAATTCCAACAAGGCCGGCTTCTTTTAATTCGCGGACCAGAGTTTCTTTTTGGGCGGAATCTAACTTTTTATAGAACATAAGGTGTGCAAGAACAGGGACACCGCCACTGTTTTTGATTAGTTCGATTGCTTCCTGCGGAGTAGGCATGATACGTTCCACATAGCAGCATCTTCCCTCTGCAAGATATTTATCAAATGCTTCTTGAACAGAAGAAACATATTTCTTTTTCATAAGAAGCTTTGCGATATGTGGGCGGGCGATTGTTTCGCCTGGCTTATCTGGTTTGATTTCGTCCATGGAAATCTTAAAGCCCTGTTCCTGAAGTTTCTCAATAATTTTTGCATTACGTCCGTCACGGCTTTCACGACAAACGGCAAGGCGTTCTAAGAGAGCCTTATTTTTTGTGTCGATGTTATAGCCAAGAACATGAATTTCTACTCCGTGATAGTCTGTAGAAATCTCTACACCAGAGATGGCAGTAAGTCGTTCTTTATGTTTGGCAGCAGCTTTCTGAAATTCTTCTGTGCCAGCAACTGTATCGTGATCGGTAAGAGCAATTACAACAGGATTTTTATCACCAGCAAGTTTTAGGGCATCATTTATAATTTCTGTTGGGGAAAATGTACCATCAGAAGCAGTAGAATGAATATGTAAATCAATATAAGTTTTCAAAATGTACTCCTTTCATGCAATAATCAATCAAGTATCTATAATATTCTATATCTAGTATCGCAGAATTAGTTAAAAAAATCAATGTCTATGACAATTATTTATATGAATTGAAAGAAAGTGATGGAAAATGTGTAATAATGCAATACTTGTTTGTAATAATTGCATAAAGGTGTTAGAATATCTTTATTGAAAATGAGAAGCTAAACAGGCAGACAGAACATGTAACGGAGGTTAATCTATAATGGAAGATATGATGAAAGCGTTGTTGGATGTGGTGAGAGCACAGCACACTGCAACAGAAGGAAGCGAAGAAAGACCATTTGATATTAATGATATTATTGATATGGCGCTGAATATTACCGGGAGACCAGAAGAACCAGAGGAACAGCAGGAACTTTCTGATACGATTCAGAAGCTGGCAGAATCTCTGGCACCAGATATTTTCCCACCGAAGACATTTGAGGAGATGGATGATTCCGAGCAGGCAGCTTCTGCAGTGAATATGATAGAGGAACGGTTAAGAAATGGTGGCAGAAGAAGAGAGACAGCAGCCCCACAGTCACAACAGGAAATGACTCCACAGCAGAATAGTTCACAGATGCAGAGTGAGTCACATGAGGAGAATCCTTTTGCACAGGTAATGGAGAATGAAAATGCGAATATTCAGCAACAGTCAGAAACTGCAGATGGATATGGAAATATGGCATCCACAGACAGTGGTGCGTCCGAAGATTATGGTAATGGCAGTTCTTACGATATGTTTGGACAAGACGATGTAAATCATCAGGAAGCGGCGAATCTTAATGATTTGATCTATAATAATTTTATGCAGATGATGGGATTAAATGATCCTAAGGTAGAATATCCATTTGACCGTTCTCAGATTCGATATGGAAGGGAAAAGACAGCGACGGAAATGCTTGCAGAAGATGAGGCCAACAAGGCAGAAGAGAGAGCATTAGAAGAGCAGAGAAGAAGGCCAGTTTCAGCCTGGGAACTTGCACAGTCAGCTGTGGATAAGGATGAGGAAGCACATCAGAAAGAGGAATATGAACCTAAAGAGATGAAGATGCCAGAAACCAAATCAGCTTCTCAGTTAGCCGCAGAAGCAATCGCGAAGGCCAAAGAAGAGGATCAGATGAAGCTTGAGGCAGAAAAGAGAGCAGAACGTCTTATGGAAGAGGCAAGAAAGCGCGGAAAAGATCCGATGGAATTTGCACTTCATCAGCAGGAAATTTTAAATTATATGGAAAAGAACAGTGATGAACTCGTTTCTTTTGAAGATTATGAAGATTTATCACCAGAGGAAAAATTAGAGATAGAGAAAGAACTTTATCGGGAAAAACAGATTGAAGCGGGAGTGGCTCCAGAAGATATCAGTGATGAGTTACCAGATGAGATTCTGGAACAGTCTGGAATCGCACCAGATCAGACAGCAGGAGAGCAGAATAGTCAGGAGTCTGCCGGACAGGGAGATGGAACAACAGCACAGCAAACCAGCCAATCACAGGGAATGCCGACATTTTCAGATGATATGCTTCGTATGATTAGTCAGGAAGTAGTACAAGAAAATGCAGAGATGATTCTGGCTGAAGATGCCAATGCAGACTTAGGATTAATTAACGAGACGATTTTCGAAAACTTGAAAAATCTAATGAGTCAGACTGGCGGAGCTGTGACGCAGGAAGATATGGAATCTTTGATCGGAGAAGTTATTTCCAGAAATACGTCTTCTGACTCAGAAGAAACACAAGAAACTTTGGCGCAGACGGAAACAGGTACTACAGCTGAAACGGCACCGATGGCATTTGAAGGCGAAAGTGCAGGCAGTGTTGTTGGAAGTGGAATGGCAGGAACGAGGGAACCAGCAGTGGAAAGTTCACAGTCAGAATCACAGAGCCAGCCAATGTCGGCGGTAGAACTTGCCAGGGCAGCACAGCAGGCAGCTAAGCCAGAGCCACAGGAAGCCAGAGAAACAAAGTCAGCAGTAGAACTTGCAAAAGAGGCACAAGAAAACGCAGTACAGAAGAAGGCTGAATCAATATCGGAGACAGAGGAAGAACTGAGCGAGGATGATTTAAACTTTGATGAATTAGATATAGAAGAGGAGTCCGAAGAAAGTCAAAGTCCTTCCATTGAAGAATTAAAGGCACAGCTTAAGGCAGCGGAAGAAGCATTGGCAGCAGAGCAGTTAAAAGCGGCACAGAAAGCCGGGAAAGCAGAGGAAGAGAAGAAATCAGAAGAACTTCCGAAAGTGGAAGAAGCAACAGAACAGCCGATGGAAGAGAGTGCATCAACAGCCGGGGAACAGACAGCAACAGAAGAAAGTTCTGAGATAACCCCTGCGCCAACAGCAGAAGAAGTACAAGAACAGCCTGAGTATTCTGAAGTTTCAGAAAAAGAAGCGGAAGAATTTGAATATGTTGATCCGGGCGAATTAGTTCTTGGAGACCACACACAGGCAGAGATAGATGAAGCTTTGGATAATCTGGCATCTCTTGGCCTGGAGGGTGAAGTCTATGAGCGTGCAAAAAGAATGCTCTTACTGGAACTTGCTGGTTCAGAAGTAGCACTTGATGCATGGCTTGAAGAACAGGAAAATGGCAAGAAGAAAAAGGCAGCGGTATCCGCGTTAGATACAGAAGAAGATGCTCTTGAAGATTTAGAAGATTTAGATGAAGATGACCTCGAGCGAGAATTAGAACTTGCTATGGATGAAGACTTTATTGAGGAAGATTTAGAAGAACCTTTAGAAGAAAGCAGTCAGGACAAATCTGAAGAAACAGAAAAAGAGGCAGTTTTTGAGGAGGATTTAGAAGAAAACTCTGCAGAAAAAACGGAGGACGAATCTGATAAGACGGAAGGTGCCGAAGATGTATCAGAACAGCCAGAAAGTATTTTAAAAGAAGCTTCTGAGGAAGAAATAAGCAGTGAAGAGGAAAACTCTGAGGAAGAAGAGGGAGAGACCTCAGAGGCAGCTCAGGAAGAAGCAGCAAATAAGGAATACTCTGAGACAGAAGAGAAAGAGGCAGCAAATAGAGAGTACTCTGAGACAGAAGAGAAAGAGACAGCAAATAGTGAGTGCTCTGAGACAGAGGAAAAAGAGACAGCAAATAGAGAATACTCTGAGACAGAAGAGAAAGAGACAGCAAATAGTGAGTGCTCTGAGACAGAGGAAAAAGAGATAGCAAATAAGGGAGTTTCTAAGAAAACAGAGAAAGAAGCAGAATACAAGGAAGCAGAATACATTTCTGAATCAGAAGACACAATTCAGGTAGAAAAAACAAGACCGGAAAAGGCAGAGAGGACATCTTCACAGACGAAGAAGCCTGCACACAGTGAGAGAACATCACATTCCAGAAAACACAAGAATATTGTAAAACGTAAGGAAAAAACAGCTCCAGAAAAAGAAGAAAGAGAATTTAGCGCAGTAGTTCTAACAGGAAAGAATGTCGAAGAAAAAGAATTCCAGGTAAGTGTCCGCAATCCATTTGTTCTCAAAAACTCTGCAAGCTTTATGGATAAATTTGAAGAGTATATTGTAGATACACAGGAAAACAGAAAGTTAAGCACAGGATTCAAACGTTTAGATGCAATGCTCCGCTATGGCCTTCATAAAGGAAGTTACTTTGTAGATGCTACACCTCAGTATTTAAAGAACGGATTTATGCAGCAGATAGCCGACCGGGCAGCAGAAAGCGGTGTAGATGTACTTTATATTTCAACAGAGCTTACCCGCTATGACCTTATGGTAGATACCATCTCTCGTCTCAGCTATGAAATGAATAAAAAAGATGAAGAAAAAGCAGTATCCTCTATGGCAATCATGACAGGAGAAAAAGGCGCAGATATTCGTTCTTTAAAAGATGAATTGAATTGGTACAGAGGACGGATCAGTGAACATCTTTTTGTACTTGATCAGGAAGCAGTGTCTGAATATGTAGAAAATATGGAAGATGCCTCCGCAGGAGATATATTAGCAGAACTTATTCGTTCCATCGTAACAGAGGGAGCACATAAGCCAGTGGTATTTATTGATAATATTGAAAATATACTCTCAGTAGAAGATTCTGAAGATATGAAACCGCTCATGGATGGGATCCGTAAACTTGCAAAAGAACTGGGAATTCCGATTATTATGTCCTACGGATATGCACCAGCAGAAAGTGAAAATGAGCTTGACCCAGATGAAATCGAATATCACAAATCATTAGGAAATATGTGTGATGTATATCTTGAACTCAAATATGCAGATATGATAACAGAGGATTACGAAGAATTAACAGAAGATGATATTCAGGAAATGGTAGAAAACGGTGAAATGCTTCTTATTAACGTACAACTTCATAAAAATAGAAGAACAATGAAAGCATCCTGTCAGATACAGGCAACACCGAAGTTTAATTATTACGAAGAATAGTGATTTGCCGTAGGCAAATAGACGAAACACCAAAGAGAAGATATCCTATATCTGTGACTTTAGTCGCGGCGGTTTGAATGCTCGCTTATGCGCTTGCATCCAAACCTTGCTCCGAGGCCACAGATATAGGGTATTATATGGCGCTATTCCGTAATCCCAATATAATCCGTTACAACCTTAATCTTCGCACTGATCTTCTGAAGCTCTTCTGTTGGTTTATAGTCTTTCGTACCAAAGAGATATTCGTGTGCTTTTTTTACATTTGTCTGGGCTGTAATTGGAAAACCGTAATAGATGCCGTTATATCGTTCATCTTCAGATTTAAAAGGATAAGCCTGCGAATCTTCTATCTTACAACGTGCCATGGAAAGAGTCAGCTTTGTGAGAGCGTCATTAGAGAGGCTCGTTTTACACTGTGGAAGAACAGTACTGATTAACTTTCCAAGTTTTAGCGGCTGTTTTTTAGCTGTATTCATAATACCTTCAAGAACAAGTCGCTGATGGTTAGCTCTTGCGTGATCTCCGCCTTCCATGTAGCGGATACGAGAGTAGGCAACAGCCTGATTACCATCGAAGGTATAAGTTCCGGTTTTTTCAAACTTCGGAGAATTTCCACCATTAATATGATTCATATTACCAATATAATCATTTAAATTCTGTAATTCTTTTTCAGAATTAATGGTCAATGGAATACCTCCAAGCACATCAACAGCATCGGCTAATGCTTTAAAGTTAACCGTGGCGAAATCTGTGATATTTAAATCCAGGTTACGGTTAATTGTGCGAAGAGCAAGTTCTGGTCCGCCATAAGAATATGCTGCATTAATCTTATCGTATTCGCCATCAATACTTACATAGGTATCACGGTAAATAGACATCAATTTTACCTTTTTGGTTGATTTATTGATGCTGGCAATGATGATACAGTCAGTACGGGAACCTTTATCTTTAATTTTATTATCCTGACTATCAACGCCAAAAAGAGCAATATTTTGATAATCTTTTATATTAGCATCCGTATCATTTACAGTTACACTTGTTTTATCTAAAGGATATTTTTCTATTTTGGAAAAGGCACCTTTTAATGAGAAACGGAATGCAAAAACCGCCCCGGCAATTAAAAGAATGATTAAAAGAAGGAAAGGAAAACATCCCCGTTTTTTCTTTTTTTTACGTTCATGATAAGTTAAAGCTCGTCCGCCAGAAGTCTGCCGCTTTTGAGACTTTGTATCAGGCTTATTCTGGGAAGAGGACTTCTTTGTTGATGGTTTGCCAGAATTTTTTATAGAAGAACCAGAGGAATGATATCCTGTACCGGAAGAACTTCGAAGCAGGCCATCAGTATTCAATGTGGAATGTGTATGATGGTCGTGAGAAGTTTTGAAATTATTCTGAGAACTTCGTCTGCCGCCTGTGCTGGAATAGTTATATTTGTTTTCAATGTTATCTTTACTATATATTGAACCATATTTCATAAAATATGCCTCCATTCTGTCATAGGTACTTCTGGAAATTTAATAGGTTTATGGAATGTTTCGGAGAGTACATTCATTAGTTAAAAAATCTGTGTTAGTAAGCATTTTTATTGACAAATCCTTTAAATACAGTAAGAAATAGAATCTTAATATCAAAAGATAATGTCCAGTTTTCAATATAAAAAATATCATGTTCAATTCGTCCCTCAATGGATGTGTCTCCACGGAAGCCGCAAACTTGTGCCCATCCTGTCATACCGGGACGTACCTGATGCTTTATCATATAACGAGGAATCTCCTCTTTAAATTTCTCAACGAAAAGAGGTCGTTCTGGCCGTGGACCAATGAGACTCATATCACCCTTTAATACATTAAATAACTGTGGCAGTTCGTCAAGACTGGTCTTACGGATAATTCTTCCCACGGGAGTGACCCGGGGATCGTTGTGTACTGTCCAGGCCTTTTGTTCCTTAGAGGCAGACTGTACTCCCATCGATCGGAACTTGTACATTTTAAAAGGTTTATTATGAAGACCGACTCGTTCCTGACAGAAAATAATTGGTCCTGGGGAACTCTTTTTAACGAGAACAGCAACAACAGCCATAATCGGTGAAAAGAGAATGATACAAACGATAGAACCAATAATGTCCACAAGACGTTTGATACATTTGTTTACAGTATTTGTAAGCGGAACATTACGGATGTTGATAACCGGAAGTCCGTTCAAATCCTCAGTAACTGGGTTAGTAGAAATAAATTTATAATAATCTGGAACAAACTTTGTATGCACACCAGACTTTTCGCAGATAGCAACCATATCTCCCAGTTTATAATACTCTTTCAGGCTGAGTGCGATTGCCACCTCATCCATAGAAGTGTTCTGAAGAAACTTTTCTACATCCTTTAACTTACCAATGCAAAAAGTATTGCGGTAAGAAAAGTCAGCCTTGAGATTATCATCGAAAATACCGTGAATGGTGTAGCCCCACTGTGGGTTTGACTTAATACGGTCGATGTAGGCTTCGGCTGCTGCACTGAAACCAATAACAACAACATGTTTAAGATTAAATCCCTTTCTGCGAGTTCTTTCTAATGCATAACGGATTGCCGCCCTTTCAGCAATGGTAAGAAGCATGGAAAGAACATAGAACATTAACTGAAGACTTCGTGAAACATGGGGAATCTTCATAAAGATTATATATATAAAGAAGAAAACCATTCCAATGGAATTCGCCTTAATGAGATTCGCATACTCTGAAGTCCTATTTTGAAATCTTTTTGGTTTATATAAATTAAACTTTGCATATAAAATAAGGTATACAGGAATCAGAACAAGAAGTATACCCTGATATTGCCACAACTGCCGCCAGTAACCAAAACGAGGAAAAATGTCTTTAAAAAGAGGGCATATATATCGAATATAGTAACTAAGACAAAAGGAACAATAAATAACCAGTGCATCAAGAACGACGTGGAACCGGTTAAGATATTTTTGATTCTCTTTAATCATAAAAGTGTACCTCCATCACCCAAAAGGGATATATATATGGAAAAAAGGGCGTAATATACCTCTTACTGGGATAATTTTCTAACTTATTATACAATAGAATAGGGCATTCCACAAGGTTATTTCTTTTCCTGCTTTTACGAAAAAAGTGTGAAAAAGCTGCAAAATCAGTAGAAATCCATAAATTTGCCATAAATACAACACAAATTTATCACACATCGTTGCTAAGATAAGGTTACAAACTTAGGAAAGGGGATAACATTATGAACGAATTTGAAAATGGATTCCATAATGAGAATTTAGAGAACAACAGGATAAATAACCAGGAAAACAACAGTCAGCAAGTAGCTATAGATGTAACACCGATTGAGGAATCGGTAACACAGGAGAATACAGAGAGTCATAGATATTCTTACAGAGAACAAGGTACAGGTGGCAGTTCCTATCAGTATGACAATGGAAATAATTCCAACGATACTTATAATAATTCTTATAGCAGCCACGGATGGAGAGATGAGAGTACTTATAATAATGAAAATTATTATGGGAATATCCCGCCGGAACCTGATAAGAGACGCAGACAGAGAAAGAATGGCAGTAAAAATAATAAGAACGGAATGGGTAAGAAAGCTGCCAAGTTAGTTGCATCCGCAGCAGTATTTGGTCTTGTAGCGGGAGCCTGCTTTGTAGGAGTGTCCGTAGCAAAAGATAAATTATATCCTTCTACAGCAGATCGAATTGAAACAACATCGGGAACAACAAGTGCAAAGAGCGAGACATCATCAAGCGGCTCAAGCAGCTCCAGCAGTAATGTAGCAAGTGTAGTTAATGAAGTGATGCCATCTGTTGTATCTATTACAAGCACAATTCAGTCTTCCAATTATTATGGCTTTGGTACACAGGAATCAGAAGGAGCAGGTTCAGGATTTATCGTTGCAAAGACAAAAGATAATCTTATGATCGCAACCAATAATCATGTTGTATCTGATGCCACTTCCCTCACCGTAGGATTTGTAGATGATACAACAGCAAAAGCTACAGTTGTAGGAACAGATTCCAGTGCAGACCTTGCAGTTATTTCTGTAAAGATAAAGGATATCAAAGACTCTACAGCATCAAAGATTAAAGTTGCAACACTTGGAAGTTCTGATGATTTAAAAGTAGGAGAAGAAGTAGTAGCAATCGGTAATGCATTGGGATATGGACAGTCCGTTACAACAGGTGTAGTCAGTGCAAAGAACAGAGAAGTATCTTTAACAGATGGAACAATGAATCTTCTTCAGACAGATGCCGCAATCAACCCTGGTAACAGTGGTGGTGTACTTATTAATATGGATGGTCAGGTTGTAGGTATCAACAATGCGAAGTTAGAAGATACATCCGTAGAAGGTATGGGATATGCGATTCCTATCACTACAGCTAAAACTATCTTAACAGATTTAATGAATGCCAGCAGCGTAAGCACAAAAGATGCTGCATTCCTTGGAGTCGTAGGCCGTGACATTAATGAATCTTATTCCAGCGCACTTGGAATCCCTAGCGGAATCTATGTATCACAGGTAGTCAGCGGATCACCAGCAGAAAAAGCAGGAATCTCTGCAGGCGATGTCATTACCAAGTTTGAGGGTAACAACGTATCTACAATGTCCGGCTTAAAAGAAAAACTGGCACTGAAAAAAGCTAATACAAAAGTAAAAATCACATTTAAGAGAGCAAACCAGAGCGGAACATACGAGGAAAAGACCGTTACAGTAACTCTTGGTAAAAAGAGTGATTTCAGTGATGTAACAACAGATAACTCCAGCGATTCCAGCAATGATTCCAATAATAACTCCAATAATGGAAATAATAATGGAAACAGCAATGGCAACTCTGGTAATAGCAATGGAAATTCCGGAGACTATGGTTATGGCAATGGAAATTTTGGAAATGACAATGGCAATGGATATATAAATCCATATGAATATTTCTTCGGAAATAACTATTAATTTACCATTTAATTCGGAAGCTGTCTTTGGATGATTTTTAGATGAATTGAATTTAATCATAGTCCAAAACAGCAATCTACAAATCCCTCCCTTGATAGCAGGTGATAGCATAACCATGGTCAGTGCATTTTTGCAACGGCCTAGAGCGTGTTTAAAAAAACACTTGACATCTCTTCATACCCATGATATCATACCAAAGTATGAACGCCGAAGACAGCAGGCGCCGTAAGGCATAAAGTGAGAACACCTGCCGAGGAAGTTATATTCAGATAATTTTATTCTTAGAATATTTCTGCTCTTTGTCTTTGGACAGAGAGTTTTTTTATTTCATCGAAAGATGAACTGACGGCGGTACACACAAATATTTAAGGAGGTGCACCAGGAAGATGGCTAAAGTAGAATTAAAACAGCCTATTGTTGACGAGATTAAGGCTCAGCTTGACGGAGCTAAATCTATGGTAGTTGTAGATTACCGTGGAATTTCCGTAGCTGATGTAACAGAACTTCGTAAACAGTGTCGTGAAGCAGGTGTTGTTTATAAAGTTTATAAGAACACTATGGTAAAACGTGCTGTAGAAGGTACAGAATTCGAAGGCGTTGTAAAAGATTTGGAAGGAACAAACGCATTTGCAATTTCCAAAGATGATGCAACAGCTCCAGCAAGAATCGTTGCTAACTTTATTAAGAAAGCAAAATGCTGTGAGTTAAAGAGCGGTGTTGTAGAAGGTACTTACTACGATGCAGCAGGTATTGCAACAATCGCAACTATCCCATCAAGAGACGAACTTATCGCAAAATTCATGGGAAGCATTCAGTCCCCAATTACAAACTTTGCCCGCGTAATCAAACAGATCGCAGAGCAGAAAGATGGTGGAGCTGCAGAATCCGAAGCAGCAGCTGAATAATTAATATTATAATATAAGATTTATGGAGGGAAATAAGATGACAACTCAGGAAATTATTGAAGTTATTAAAGGTTTATCCGTATTAGAATTAAATGATTTAGTAAAAGCTTGTGAAGAAGAATTTGGTGTATCCGCAGCAGCAGGTGTTGTAGTTGCAGCAGGAGCAGGTGCTGGAGAAGCAGCAGAAGAAAAGACTGAATTCGATGTTGAGTTAACAGAAGTTGGCGGACAGAAAGTTAAAGTTATCAAAGTTGTTCGTGAAATCACAGGTTTAGGATTAAAAGAAGCTAAGGCTGTAGTTGATGGTGCTCCTAAGGCAATCAAAGAAGCAGTTTCTAAAGAAGAAGCTGAAGACATCAAGAAACAGTTAGAAGAAGTTGGAGCAAAAGTTACAGTTAAATAATTGTAGTTTTCCAATATTTAATTTCTTGAACGAACGCTCGGAGGGTGTAAGCTCTCCGAGCTTTTTTTGTTGGAGGTATAATAATGAGTAAAAAGTGCCCTTATGAAAAAAAATGTGGTGGCTGCCAGTATATTGACCTGCCATATGAAGAACAGTTAAAGAAGAAACAGAAAAATACAAATAAGCTTTTAAAAAGTTTTGGAAAGGTAAAGCCGATTATTGGAATGAAAGATCCGTGGCATTACCGTAATAAAGTACATGGAGTTGTAGCAGGAGACCGCCACGGCAACTGCTTTACAGGGATTTATGAGAACCGTAGCCATCGTGTTATTCGTGTCGATTCCTGTCTGATTGAGAATCAGAAAGCGGATGAAATCATGAATACAGTAACTTCCCTTATGAAGTCTTTTAAGATGCGTCCATATAATGAAGATACTGGCTATGGATTTTTGCGCCACATTTTAGTTCGTACCGGTTATCATACTGGTCAGATTATGGTTGTATTAGTTACAGCATCTCCAGTATTTCCATCCAAAAATAATTTTGTAAAAGCACTTCGAAAAGAACATCCGGAAATCACAACAATTATTGCAAATGTAAATAACAGAAATACTAGCATGGTTCTTGGGGATAAGCAGCAGATTCTTTATGGAAAAGGCTATATTGAGGATGTGCTTTGCGGCAAGACATTCCGCATTTCTCCGAAGTCATTTTATCAGGTAAATCCAATTCAGACCGAAGTTCTTTATAATAAGGCGATTGAATTTGCAGGACTTACCGGAAAAGAAAGAGTTATTGATGCGTACAGTGGAATTGGCACAATTGGAATGGTCGCAAGTGATAACGCAGGAGAAGTCATTTCTGTAGAATTAAATGGAGATGCGGTCCGCGATGCTGTCTTCAATGCAAAGCAGAACAAAGTAAAAAATATTCGTTTTTATAAAGATGATGCAGGAGATTTTATGGTAAAAATGGCATCACACAAGGAAAAAGTTGATGTTGTCTTTATGGATCCCCCACGTTCCGGAAGCGATAAGAAGTTCTTAGATTCCCTGCTTCGCTTAAGACCAAAGAAAGTGGTTTACATTTCCTGTAACCCGGAAACACTTGCCCGAGACTTAAAGCACCTTACAGGAAATGGATACCGTATAAAAGAGATTCAGCCAGTAGATATGTTTCCTTCCACCGGCCATGTAGAAGCTGTTTGTTTACTATCAAGAAGAGAGAAATAGTACGAAAACAAAGCGTATTTCTGTTTTTTACTAACACTCACGAGTACCTTTATAGTTGTCCATAAGATGAGGATAGGAGGAATCATGGAAGTAAGGAAACGATTTGAAAATGATAAATTAAAAAAACTTCAGATTTTTAATGGGGCACAGTTAAAATATATAGCATTTATATCCATGCTGATAGATCATGTAAACAATGCGTTGATAACCCCTTTTCTAAATGGGAAGGGATTTTTATTACATTTATCTAATCTTTTTTCAATTCTGGGCAGGATTGCATTTCCTATTTTTGTGTTTTTTATTGTAGAAGGATTTTTTAAGACCAGTAACAGGAAGAAGTATCTTATAACGCTTTTGCTATTTGGTGTGATATCTGAAGTTCCGTTTGACATGTTTACATCAAAAGTATTCTTTGATCCATATTGGAATAACATCATGTTTACTTTAGCATTATGTCTTATTACAATTTGGATTATTGATGCTGTAAAAGCAAAGATCAGCAATAAAGTTTTGTGGTATAGTATCTCAATCGTTGTTGTAGGGATTTCGTGTGCAGTAGCGATGGCGCTCAGTCTGGATTATGATTATCATGCGATTATTGTTGCATACATTTTTTATATTTTTTATGATAAACCAATACTTGGAGCGGGATTGGGATATCTTTCGATTATTAAAGAGTTATATTCTTGCTTGGGATTTGCTATGACAGTAACATATAACGGTGAAAGAGGAAGGCAAAATAAATGGATAAATTATCTTTTTTATCCGGTTCATATTTTAATATTAGGTATTCTGCGTTTTTATTTAAATATTTAAAAATCTTTAGAAATATTTAGTAGGAAAGAAAACAGGGGTATGTTATAGTTATAACTAAAGCGTGTTTGAAAAATCATTCCCGCAAATTGTGATGCACATCTTGCAGAAAGCATTTTTCAAACACGCTCTAGAGCGTGTTTGAAAAATATTTAAAGTTGTTTATATTGCCAAAATCAATTATTATATACTGCATATATGTCTTTAAAATATGTCAATTATGATATAAATAATATTTATTTTTGATATTTTCAGTATCAACAAGCAGTAATAACTCTTGTGTTTTGTATAACTTTTATTTTTCAAACATGCTCTAGTGTTAAGACTTACACAAACAAAAAGAGGAATATTTCACAAGAATAACAGGCAGGTTTTACATGCATTTGATTTGGAGTTATAGGGATAGTTATAGGGAAAGATACATAAGAAACACATATTTATGAAAGAAAAAAGTATAATTCAACAGAACTTAAAGAAAATAATTGGTGTTATTGTGGTTTCTGTTTTTGCCATAATAACGATTTATACGGTGTTTCGGGGGAGCGGCATCTCTTTGAACGAACTGACGGCAAGTTTAAAAGAGGCATCCTGGGAAGGTATTCTGCTGGCATCGGTAAGTATGCTTGGTTTTATTTATTTTGAAGGGGAAGCATTAAGAGTTCTTGTCCGGCATATGGGATATCCGGCAAAGAGAAGCCATGGCTTTGTTTATTCGGCGGCAGATGTGTATTTTTCTGCAATTACGCCATCTGCTTCAGGAGGACAGCCGGCAAGTGCATATTTTATGCTGAAGGATGGAATAGCAGGAACAGCAGTTATGGCTGCGCTGCTACTGAATCTTATTATGTATACCCTTGCGATTCTGACGATCGGGCTGGTAGATATTTTGATTTTTCCGGAAGTTTTTCTGAATTTCAGTATCGGGTGTCGAGTGCTGATTGTGGCAGGTGGTTTAGCTTTAGCAGGGCTTGGGATTATCTTTTATCTTCTGCTGAGAAAGCAGGCATTGATCGAATCTGTCGGTACCTTTTTTGTCCGGATTTTACGGATGATTCATTGTGGGAGGCTTGCAGATAAGTTAGAAAAGAAACTGGAAGTTTCTATCGAGAAGTATAGTAGTCTTGTGGATGTGATTTTTGATGGAAAGAGAATGTTATGCATTGATCCAGGCAGATGCTTATAATGAACGGCTGTTCAGTGTCAGTTCAGAGGAACCGGAAGCAAAACAGGCGTATCTGCAGGAAATATCAGACAATGCTTTACATAAAAGAAACTTTGAACTTACGGAAAATGACCATTTGGTTCTTCTGATAACATGTACCTCAGACATGACAAATGGAAGAAATATATTAGTAGGAAGGCTTACGGATCAGGTCTATCCTGAGAAAGAGAAAGCCAAGAATCTGGGAACTGGAATTGATAAATTAAAAGAAAAGATGATTCAGGTGCCGATTATCTACTGGATACTTTTGCTAATTATCGTTCTATTGCTGATAGATAGAAAATTAAAGAAGAAGGGAAAGAAAAAACATGAAAATCCTTGATTTAAAAAAAGTAACTATCATATTGGTGACTATGCTCCTTTTTCTGAGCATGCAGATATCAGTGTTTGCATCTGATAACTGTACTGTAGTAAAAATTCCAGTGAAACAGCTCTTTGACAGTGAAGTGGAAGGTATTGCAGATGAATTCTC
>OLNP01001783.1_pt1 | contig 17321 bp, 14 predicted proteins | sample 1671951 | NCBI WGS metagenome assembly OLNP01 (sample SAMEA3136629, study PRJEB25190) | human gut metagenome | biome: human gut; feature: human-associated habitat; material: faeces | place: Austria | collected 2013
AGCAGTATAACAATGGACAGCAGACTTACGGGGATCAGCAGTATAATGGAGGACAGCAGACCTATGGCAATCCGCAGTACAGCCAGAATAACTGGACACCGCAGGAGCAGCATGGTCCGGTTTCAGATATTTTCTGCTATCTGTTACTGATCGTAATGCCGCTGCGTGAGATCATCAGCATGGTTGCGACATCATCTGTATTTCAGGCAATGACTTATGACAGCATTATGGATGGCAGCTATATGAATGTGATGTACAATGGAAGTTATGTGATATTTTCTCTGCTTAATTATGCATTGCTTGCGGCATTCATTATTTTTGTTGTCATCGACATTGTAAAGATCAACAAGCAGAATTATAAAATACTTGGACTGATCCTGTTTGCAATCTTTTTAAAGCCTGGTTATTATGTATGGCGGGCACATCTTTTAAAACGCAAAATGGCGTTTCCAATCGTGTATACCGTACTTTATGCACTGCTGATCATGGCAGAGATCGGATTTGTAATGATGCAGGCATTTAGTCTGGTAATGAATGTGATGTAAAAAATCTGAATGAGAAGTCTCTCTGTTTCATATATTAAATGGACAGGGAGATTTTTTTATGGGAAAAAGACGAAGAAAACGTGCAGGTTTTTGGCTGAAAGGAATATGTCTGATATTACTGGTGCCGGTTTTTATCACAACACTGATGCAGCGAATGCGCCTGGAAAACCTCATTTATGGAAAGGAAGGGGCGCAGGAAGTATGGAATACCATAGATAGTGTAGAGGGTATGGAGAGGGAAGTCCGGGAGCATCAGGAAAATAAAAAAGATATCTTATCAGGACAGGCAGAGACACGAAGTGGAGACAGTAAGGATGAGGATGAAGAAACTGAGATGAAGGTCTTGCAGATCGTGGCGCAGGAGATCGGGATTGATAAATCAGCGGAAACGATCAAAGCACAATGTGTGATCGCCAGAACGAATCTGTATGATACCATGCAGGCGGGGACGAAGGAACCGGAGAGCATGCCGCCGGATCAGCAGCAGGAGCTTTGGGGAGAAAATTTTGATAAAAATTATCAGAAACTGAAATCCTGTGTGGAAGCGACGGCGGGGGAGACACTCTTATATAACAGAACTTACATATATGCGGCATATCATGCGATCAGCAGTGGGCGGACACGCAGCATGTCAGAGTTATATGAAGATGCAGACATGCCATATCTTGTTACGGCAGAATGTCATGCGGACACCACGGCGGAAGGTTATCTTTCCGTGTTTTATTATGAAAAAGAGGAGTTCCTGGAAAAATGCCGTGCGGCATATCCTGATGCAGGGCTGACGGAACTGACACAGATTGAGATCGTAAGCCGCGATGCGGCAGAGTATGTGACAAAAATCAAAGTTGCGGGGGAAACATACGATGGAGAGCAGTTCCGCCATGCATTAGAGCTTCCATCTGCCTGTTTTACGATCACGGAAATGGACGATCATGTGCGTATCGTGGCAAGGGGCATGGGACATGGTTTTGGATTGAGCCAGAATACAGCAGAGAAACTTGCAAAAGAGGGATATGGTTATCGGGAGATTCTTGCTTATTTTTATAAGGGAGCAGTGATCGGGCAGGCTGGTAATTTATAGGAAAGAAATAAAAAAATAATCGTATAAACCATCCGGGATGTGGAAACACTATGGTTAAAAATAAATAATGGATGGTGAGAAATAATGAAAAAGAAAGGTTTTTTGGGGTACAGACAATATGTGATTGCGGGGCTGCTGATCGCTTTAGCGGCAGTTGGAACGACTGCGTTATACAGCAGCCGACAGGAAAAGGAACGGGAGCAGATGGAAGCCGAACTTGCAGAAGAAATGCAGAAACAGGCAGATGATATTGCAGCAGAGGAGAGTTCGGAGCAGTCTGCCGAGGCATCTGCACTGGTTCCCCCAAAACAGTCTTTGAATGAATTGGAGAATGAACTGGATGATCCTGCAGTAACGGCGGAACTTGCAGAAGAAAATAATGCAGCGGAAACGGAAGAAACAGAAGCAGCACAGAGCATTCAGACGACAGGCAAAGCACAGACACTTCATTTTTCGGAGGAGCTGCTCTGGCCGATGGAGGGAAACGTGATCATCAATTACAGCATGGATTCCACGGTTTATTTCCCGACGCTTGACCAGTATAAATATAATCCGGCAGTGATCATTGCAGGTGAGGTCAATGATAAAGTCTATGCAGTTGCCAAAGGCCAGATTAAGAGTATTGAAAGTGATGAGGTGACAGGCTGTACAGTTACGGTCGATCTGGGTGATGGCTATGAGGCAGTTTACGGACAGTTAAAGGAACTGAATTTTGCAAAGGGAGATTATGTGGAGGCCGGACATGTACTAGGATATGTTGGAGAACCGACGAAATACTTCACGGTAGAGGGAAGCAATCTGTATTTTGAACTTGATAAAGATGGCACACCCGTGGATCCGGTAGCATATTTCGAATAAAAGAAAAAGCATTCTTCCTTGAATAAGACACAGTTCTATTTTATAATAAAAGACGGTATTCTTTTTATGGAGAAAACCTTAGAAGTGAATGTCTGGTGTGGAATGAGAGGAGGCAGTGCACATGGAATACGACGGATATGATGAAATTGTCCGCGCATGGATACAGGGAGTGTACGACAGCCGGGGAAACGATGCAAAACGGACATTGAAGTTGTGTTATGATATTGAACAGTATGCAATGAAAAAAAATGATCCAAAGCTACTTGGATTTGCATACTATTACAGTGCAGAGACTTATTATCTGTTAAATGAAAGTGAAAAGTTTTTTTTCTGCATCAGCAAAGGCGTATCTTATCTGAATGAATCAAATCAGTGGGAACTTGTGGCGCGTGCATATAATCTGATGGCAATTACGGCGATCAATCGGGGAAATGAGCCGATCGCACTTGACTATTATCTGACCGGATTGAATTTCTGTACGAAATATCAGTTAAAACAGGAAGAAACCATGATAGATATAAATCTTGGAAATTTATATTTATCCTGTGGACAATATTTAGAGGCACAGAGATATTTTGAAAATTGTGGACAGCATGTAAAGGATTTTGTGAAAGATGATAAAAATTACCGCCTGATCACCTGTGTTTATATAGGAATGGGAACCGGTTTTTTGTATCGCGATATGCCGGAGCGTGCAGCACATTATGCAGAGCTTGTCTCGGATGAGTGCGCGGGCCGTATTGATGGCATTGAACTGCTCAGTTTTCGCTGTTTTAAGGCGGAGGTATGCCATGCAACCGGAAAGACGGCGGCGCGTGATGAATGCATCCGGTTGATCTGTGAGGAGATCAATGCAGATATTCCGATCATGGATATTTTTAGTGATCTTTATGAATTCAGCCAGCTTTTGCTTGAAATCGGAAATGATGATGCTTTTTTGCGGGTAATGGAAATTTTAGAGCCATTGACATGGCAGTCAAAGATCGTCAATCTTCAGAGGCAGATTATTTCCCTGAAAATTAAGTTTTACCGTATGCATAAGGATAATGATGCATATTTAGAGGCTGCGGGGCAGTATTACGAGTTGTCCGAGATCATGGAAAAAGAAAAACAGGCGATGATCGCAAATATGCTTGATGTGCGGGAATCTTTAGAGCGGGCGAACAAAAAAAGACGCGAGATGGAAGAAGCAAATATCCGGCTTTTGGAAAAGTCAGAGACGGATGCACTGACGCGCCTGGCAAACCGGTTCCGTCTTAATGATTATCTGGATCAGGTATTTGAGAAGGCATTATCAGAGCAGACGCCGCTTGCCATGGAGATCCTGGATATCGATTATTTTAAGCAGTATAATGATAACTACGGACATCAGGCAGGGGATGAGTGCATTAAGCGGATCGCAAAGCAGCTTGAGCTGATGCAGAATGATATGATATTCTGTGCGAGATATGGAGGGGATGAGTTTATCATTCTCTATCAGAATATGACGGAGGAAGCGGTCAGACATGCGGCGGAGGGATTGCGGCAGCGGATCATTGATCTTGGAATCCAACATGCATATTCTAAGGCAATGCCTATCGTGACAATCTCACAGGGAATCTGTTATGATATTCCGAAAGATGATACAAAGAGCTGGGATTTTCTGCATGCGGCAGATGCGATGCTTTATCAGGTTAAGAAAAAATCCAGAAATGATCTTGCACTGGGACACTTAGCAGATGTGAGTGACAAATAAAACAGGAAACATTTTATGAATGCGGCATAGAATATAACAGATAGAAACAAAAATCCGCAATCGAGTTTTTCACACGGAAAACCGGAAGTAAAAAGTGATGCAGTAGAATGGATAATATACATGATTGTCGATTGCTTTTAAATAAGAAGTAACACCCAGACCAAAAATCGGCGACGATTTTGTCGAAAGATGAGGTTTGGGGTACATAATTCCCGAAAATCCGCAGTTGATGCGAACTGTTGCGCGGGGGAATTTCTTGACAAAAGTACGGGCACCGTGTTATCATTCAGACTGTTGCGCTTATGGGGGCTGTTGATCAGCCCCTTGTTTTACGCGCGCCAATGGCGCACGTTTCTATAGAAAGGAAATATATGGAAACAGTTAGATTCGATCAGTTAGATTTATATCCGCAGGTATTGCGTGCGATAGCAGAAATGGGATTTGAAGAGGCAACACCGATCCAGAGTCAGGCAATTCCGGTTGTGATGTCCGGTGTGGATGTCATTGGACAGGCACAGACAGGAACCGGAAAGACGGCATCATTTGGAATCCCGGTACTGCATAAAGTAGATCCGAATAATAAAAAAACACAGGTTATCATCTTATCACCGACAAGAGAGCTTGCCATCCAGGTGGCGGATGAGATCCGTAAACTTGCAAAATATATGCACGGTGTAAAGATCCTTCCGGTGTACGGCGGACAGGAGATCAGCCGTCAGATCAAGGCATTGAAGGGTGGGGCACAGATTATTATCGGTACACCGGGACGTGTTATGGATCATCTGCGCAGAAAGACGATCCGCTGTGAGGCAGTGAACACGATCGTACTTGATGAGGCAGACGAGATGTTAAACATGGGATTCCGTGAGGATATTGAGACGATCTTAGAGTATATCCCGGAGGAAGGACGTCAGACGGTGTTATTTTCTGCGACCATGCCAAAGCCGATCTTAGATATCACGAAGAAATACCAGCACGATGCCGTGACGATCAAAGTGGTAAAAAAAGAGCTGACCGTTCCGAATATTGAGCAGTATTACTATGATGTAAAGAGAAAAGACAAGATCGAAGTTTTGACCAGACTTCTTGATTATTATAATCCGAAACTCTCTCTGGTGTTCTGTAACACAAAACGCATGGTGGACGAACTGACTGAGGAACTGCAGGGACGCGGTTATTTTGCAGAGGGACTGCACGGAGATATGAAGCAGACACAGCGTGACCGTGTGATGCGCGGTTTCCGTACCGGAAAAACAGAGATCCTGATCGCAACCGATGTTGCAGCGAGAGGTATCGATGTGGATGATGTGGAAGCGGTATTCAATTATGATATTCCACAGGATGACGAATATTATGTTCATCGTATCGGAAGAACCGGACGTGCCGGAAGAACCGGACGTGCGTTTACTTTCGTCAAAGGCAAAGAAGTATATAAATTAAAAGATATCATGCGTTACTGCAAGACCAAGATCGTTGCAATGCCGATCCCGTCCACGGATGATGTGGCACAGATCAAGGCTGAGAAGGTCATGGAAGAAATCGGAAGAATTATCGACGAGGAAAATTTAAAAGATACGATCGATATCATCGAAAAGCAGATCAATGAATCCGATTATACCGCAATGGATATTGCTGCAGCATTCTTAAAACAGGCGTTGGGACAGATCAATCTTGACAATGACAGAGAGGACTCTTTTGATTTTGACAATACCGGAGCTGAAGAGGGCATGGTGCGTCTGTTTATCAACATCGGTAAAAAAGACCGCGTGAAACCGGGCGATATCTTAGGTGCGGTTGCAGGCGAATCCGGCATGCCGGGTAAACTTGTCGGAGCCATTGATATGTATGATAAATACACATTCGTGGAAGTGCCGAGAGAATACGGAAAAGAAGTTTTAGATGCCATGAAAAATGCAAAGATCAAAGGCCGCTCCGTCAATATGGAACCGGCAAACCAGAAATAAAAGAGCAGTAAAAAATCCCGTGTGAGGATGATTTTTAAAATCAGTCTCATACGGGATTTTTTTGTAATGTTACTGTCCGATCCTGCTCACGATACTCCGGTTGATCTTCATTAAGAAAAATGCAGTTGCACCCACAGATACCAGTTCAGCGATCGGGAATGCCCACCATACCAGATTGACATTGCCGGACTGTGCTAACAGGTATGCTGCCGGAAGCAGGATCACCAACTGCCTTGCAATGGAAATGCACATACTGTAGACTGCTTTTCCAAGTGCCTGGAAAATACTACTGCAGGAGATTCCAAAGCCGGCAAGCAGGAAACTTAAACTGATGATACGCAGCGCAGGGACACCGATGGAGAGCATTGTGTCGGAAGCCTGAAACATGGAGAGAAGCTGCTTTGGAAAGAGCTGGAATAAAAGCAGACCGACTGCCATGATACCGACTGCGTAGGCGACACAGTGTTTTAAAGTTTTTGTGACACGCTCTTTGTTTCCGGCACCGTAGTTGTATGCCATAACCGGGATGACACCGTTGTTTAAACCAAAAGCCGGCATAAATACGAAGCTCTGCAGTTTAAAGTAAACGCCGAACACCGCGGTTGCAGTGGAGGAAAACGCGATCAGGATACGGTTCATACCGTAGTTCATCACGGAACCGATCGCCTGCATTACAATAGAAGGAACACCGATCACGTAAATCTGTCCGATAATATTTTTGTCCGGGTGGAAATGGTGCAGGTCAATCTGTACTTCCTTATTTTTTGTATGGTTTAAAACAACTGCCAGAATACCGGCAATCATCTGTCCGATGACGGTTGCAGCAGCAGCACCGGAAATGCCCATTTTCGGGAGACCAAACAGACCAAAGATGAGAACCGGATCGAGAGCGATATTGATGATCGCACCGACACCCTGTGTATACATGGTATAAATGGTTTTTCCGGTTGCCTGTAGCATACGCTCAAACATAAGCTGCGTAAAAATACCGAAAGAAAGACAGCAGCAGATCGTCAGATACTGTTTTCCATAAACGATGATCTCTTCAATATCTGTCTGGCTGCGGAAAAACGGTTCTGCAAAAAACAGACCGATGATCAGAAAGAGCAGATAGCTGACAAGAATTAAAAATACAGCATTTTCTGCGACCTTATTTACTTTTTCGGTATCCTTTTCTCCCAGGGAGCGCGCTAAAAGCGCATTTACGCCGACGGCAGTTCCGACACCGACAGCAATCATAAGGTTCTGGATCGGGAAAGCCATAGACACTGCGGTCAGGGCATTTTCGCTGATCATGGCAACAAAAATACTGTCGACAATATTATAGAGCGCCTGAACGAGCATGGAGATCATGATCGGCAGGGACATTGAGATAATGAGTTTGTCAATCGGCATGACGCCCATTTTATTTTCTTCCATAAATCCTCCTTTGTTTAACCTTTGTGTAAAAAATTCCATAATTTACTCCCGGAAAATAAAAACTTCCGGGAGCACTACCTTCCTATATTAGCATTCCTTTTATCCGAATACAAGGTACAACTTCATCAAATCTTAATGTTTTGACTGATTGGAAATTCATAATTATTCCGTTACAATAAAAGCATGATCATAAAGAGACAGGTTTATGTAAAAATCTATCAAAAACCTGCGGAAAAGGGGAAAACATGTACAGTATACTGGTGTGCGATGATGAGAAAGACATTGTTTCAGCATTAAAAATCTATCTGATGGCGGACGGTTATCAGGTATTTGAGGCATATAACGGAAAAGAGGCGCTTGAGGTGTTAAAGGAACAGGATATTCATCTGGTACTGATGGATATTATGATGCCGGAGATGGATGGGATTGCAGCGATGGTGAAAATCCGTGAGACGAGCAATGTTCCAGTTATTTTACTGACAGCAAAAAGTGAGGATACGGATAAAGTGTTAGGGCTGACCGTCGGGGCGGACGATTATATCACCAAACCGTTTAATCCGATTGAAGTGCAGGCGCGCGTCAAATCACAGCTCAGACGCTATATGCAGCTCGGAGGCGGAGCTATCAGAAAAGATGTTCTCTCGATCGGCGGGATCGAACTTGACGACCGCAGCAAAGAGGTGTCGCTTGACGGCGAAAAGATTTCTCTGACGCGCACGGAATACGATATTTTAAAACTTCTGATGGAGCATCCCGGAGAGGTGTTTTCCCCGAACCAGATTTACGAACAGGTATGGCAGGATAATCCCTACGGAACGGAGAATACGGTGGCGGTACATATCAGGCATCTGCGGGAAAAAGTGGAGTATAACCCGGCAGAACCGCGGTATTTGAAAGTTGTGTGGGGACGCGGTTATAAAATGGAAGGACAGGTGTGAGAAAAGTGAAAAATTTGAGAGGATCGACAGCGGCAAAGATCATTGCCTGGATCGCGCTCAGTGCCAGTGCACTGTGTTTTGTGTTCAGCGCGATGGGTGTGATCTTTATGTTTGATGAAGGAATCTATAGAAATTCAAAGGATGAAACAAGAAAGCAGTGGTTTGAAAATGTTTCCTATGAATATGGTCTGTCCGCAGTGGATGATGTAAGGCGGGAACAGCCGGCAGGTTCTGTAGAAAGCAAATATTTTAAATATGGTATTATCAAAGCAGACAGCCTCGATGGGATTGACCTGAATAATGAAAAATCATATGCGGAACGCAACTTTTCGGATAAGATCAGTCTGGAAGACGTGTATACAAACAGTGTGGAATTATCGGACGAAGATCAGATTGTATACACAAATGGAAATTTTCTGACCGGTGGCGGTGTGCAGCTCATGTATTCCGGGGATGATTCGTGGGTGAGCGTCTATGCGGACCGGATCTGCTATGATGAGGCAAAAGGTGTTTTTGTTTATCTGGCGGGAAATGAGTATTATCCGGTGCAGAAGGTTGAGACGGACATAGACGGATATGGAAGCGCAGTTTTTACTTATGATACCGAGAAAAAAATGTATCTGTTTGAACACACAGATGAGACGTTGACCGATGCTGCTTCTGCGGAAGGAACGGTTACAGATGAGACATTGACCGATGCTGCGGACGGGGATACAGTAGCAGAATCAACGGAAGAGCCACTGACGGATGTCACAGACAGCGGCATGGATGATATTGCAAATGGAGAATACGTCACGCTTGACATGTTTGATGGCACGCGCATGGATGTAAATCACTGGGGAAATGTGTTATTAGACGGAGTCCGGGAGATATCCATGGATGAGGTCGACCGGGTGGACTCATCTGAAAAAAACAAAGAAGATGCCAGCGTTTCGTATACAACATACGAGGATTATTATCTTGACAGCAACTATACACTCTGGGTAAACATGGGGAACACATCACCGAAAACCACTTATCAGATGGTTGTGATCCTGCCGCAGAATGTTGGGACAGACTGGAACAGTACGGACTTGTACGTACAGGCAAATACCCTGCTGAATTTTGTATACAGCATGCGTTACACGGCGTTAGTCACAATGTTTGTAAGTTTTATCATCGGAGCAGCAGCCTTTGTATTTCTGATGTGTGCGGCGGGGCACCGGAATGGAACGGATGAGATCGTTACGACTGTCTGGGATCATCTGTGGCTGGATGTTTTTGCAGTGGGGGCTGTGCTGGCAGAGGTATTTGTTTTCTATGTGGCAGCGATATTCCTGATAAATGTCGATGTTGCGTATCTGCCGTTTATCTTATTTGTTACTGCAGTTGCAACCCTTTGCATGGGATGGCTGTTGTTACTGTTTTTATTAAGTTTTTCCGTGCGGGTAAAATTGGGAAAATGGTGGAGACATACCCTGTGTTACCAGCTTTTCCGTAAAATCGGACAGTTCGGCCGGATGATCTGGGAAAATATCGGGTTTCTCTGGAAAGTGATCCTGGTCATGCTGGTACTTGCATTTTTTGAGGGCATAGGGGTATTGATGTTTTTTAATTCAGACATAGCCCTTTTACTCTGGCTGTTAGAAAAACTGGTTTTATATCCGCTGGTCCTGTGGTACTGTGTGCAGTTAAACCAGTTAAAGAACGGAACGGAAAAAATTGCAGGTGGTGAACCGGGGTATCAGATCAGTACAAAGCGTATGACCGGTATATTTAAGGAACAGGGAGAACAGATCAACCATATCAGCGACGGCATGACACATGCGATCGAAGAGCGGATGAAGAGTGAACGTTTCAAGACAGAACTGATCACGAACGTGTCCCATGACATTAAGACTCCACTGACATCGATCATCAACTATGTGGATCTGCTGGAAAAAGAAGATCTGCACAACGAGACAGCGCAGGAGTATTTAGAGGTGTTAGAGCGCCAGTCAAGCCGATTGAAAAAGCTGATCGAAGACCTGATCGAGGCTTCCAAGGCGTCCACCGGAAACCTTCCGGTACATTTAGAGCGGTTAGAAGCCGGGATATTTATGACACAGACGGTCGGGGAATTTGAGGAAAAGACAAAAGAGGCAGGACTTGATCTTGTGATCGAAAAGCCGGAGACACCGGTCTATATCATGGCGGACAGCAGACATTTCTGGCGTGTGATCGATAATCTGATGAATAACATCTGCAAATATGCCCAGAGCGGGACACGTGTCTACATCAATCTTGAAGTAAAAGAGGCACAGGTGTCTATCACCTTCCGCAATACGTCAAAATACCCGCTCAATATCAGCAGTGATGAACTGATGGAACGTTTTGTGCGGGGCGATGCATCCAGAAATACGGAAGGAAGCGGACTCGGACTTTCCATCGCAAACAGCCTGATGGATCTTATGGGTGGTACATTCCGTCTGTATGTGGACGGAGATCTGTTTAAGGTCGTGCTCGGGTTTGCCGAGACAGCAGAGAAAGAAACAAAAGAAAAAATCGAAGAACTGTAATTGTTGGAAGTTGCACTACAGGTGTGAACAATAACCCAAAAGCATGGTTGTCCAGAGGGATGCCATGCTTTTTTCATTCATAGGAAATTACGTCCTATGAATGAAAAAGCCCTCCGGGCGGGATGCGCACTTCGCATTCCAAATCGGCAAAATCTGCTGCCACCACTGTATCATGCGGCATTTTCAGTTCAGAAAATGCCTGCCTGTGAACAGTAACCGCAAGCGACTCCTTGTCCCTGTGCGGCGAAAAGCAGATTGTGAAAAGGAAAATTGGAGGGTATAATATGTAGGGAAAAGGGAGAGCAGCTTATGAAACAGATAAAACAAAAGTGGTTGTAAAATAATCAGTTGAATCAAGTGGCAATAGTATAAAAAATAAAATTTTTTACATATAGAAATGGAGCTTTTATGGATAACAATAAAATCGATGAGGGATTACAGGGAAATGAAAAAATAGAAACCGCAATCGCGGCACTGCAGCAGGAGGCAAGCGAAGAGATGTTAGCGCATACCCTGACAGTGATACGCAGACGCATGAAAGAGGGCGGTCAGTTTATCATAGCGGTGGAACCGCCGACGGGCGGGAACCAGATGCAGATACAGGCAGTGCAGACGCCGGACGGCAATAGCTGGTGGGCGGCATTTACCAGTTTTGAGGAAGAATTAAAGGGAAGCGGGAGTGTAATGTCTACATTTTTAACAGGAATTGAGCAGGCATTCCGCGCGGTACTTGCCGCAGAAGAGACAAAGGGAATTATCGTGAACCCGTGGAACCGGACGATCATGCTGGATAAAAACCTGATACGGATCATACTTGGGGAACCGGCATAAAGTATATATATTGATTTTCAAACGAAAAGGATAGACAGCTGACAACTGTCTATCCTATGAAATGCTTATTGTCTATGCGGTTTAAAGATTAACCGAAGTATCTGTTCAACAGTCCTTCAAATGCTTTTCCGTGTCTAGCCTCATCGCGTGCCATCTCATGAACGGTATCATGGATTGCATCAAGGTTTGCAGCTTTTGCACGTTTTGCAAGATCAGTTTTTCCTGCTGTTGCACCGTTCTCAGCGTCAACTCTCATCTGAAGGTTCTTTTTGGTGCTGTCTGTTACAACTTCACCGAGCAGTTCTGCGAATTTTGCAGCGTGTTCTGCCTCTTCCCATGCAGCTTTCTCATAGTAGGAACCAACTTCCGGGTAACCTTCACGGTAAGCAACACGAGCCATTGCAAGATACATACCAACCTCAGAGCACTCACCCTCGAAGTTTGCTCTTAAATCGGATACGATATCCTCACTTACTCCTTTTGCAACACCAACTACGTGCTCAGCAGCCCATACTTTCTCACCTTCCTGCAATTTGAACTTTTCAGCCGGAGCTTTACATACCGGGCAGATCTCCGGAGCTGCATCGCCTTCATAAACATAACCACATACTGTACATACATACTTTGCCATAATTTTAATCTCCTTTTCTTTGAAAAATGTTATTTGTCTGCTGTAATAGATTTCCCCGCTTATTTGAAATCTATTACTGTGTGCTTTAAATTGATATCAGTAACTATTACTGATTTTAAATGAAAAACTTCTTTTTGTCAACATTATTTTATATTATTTTAGAAGTTTTTTGGGGAAAAATGATCAGGAAGTCTGTCTTTTGGCTTTACAGGAAGAGCATTTTCCGTAAAAATAAGTCACATGTCCTTCAATCTCACCGTCAAAGTCCTGTGCGGCAAGAACATTGATATGATCCAGTCCCGTTACATTTAAATCCAGAACGCTCCCGCATTCCTTGCAGATAAAATGGTAATGCGGCTTTGGATTACCGTCAAAACGATCAGGTCCAATTCCGGTGGACAGTTTCTGGATCTCACCGATATCTGCCAGTAATGACAGATTGCGGTATACCGTACCGAGACTGATATTCGGAAATTCTTCCTTGATATTCATATAGACGGTCTCTGCGGTAGGGTGGTCATAACGCGAGATGAGAAACTTCTTGATGGATTCCCGCTGCTTACTTCGTTTCAGCATATTACCATCCTTTCTTGATAATAGTAATTGTTACTAAAATTATTATATAATCACAGAGAAAAAATGTCAAGATGAAGATGGTTTGGTTTTTCATTTTAATCTTTGATAAACTAATGTTTTGTGGTATATATGGAATATAGCTTTGACAATAAATGGCAGTGTAAGGGAGAAGCAGTTTGAAAGTAAAGACAATTCTGGGCAGGATATATTATATCATAGTGGCAGTGTGTGTCTTTCTGCATGTTGTTATTTTATCATTGAGTTTTTTTGACAACAAACATCAGGAAAAATATTGCCGCAGCATTATTCCGGACAGGGAATACCAGACAGATGAGGATAACCGCAGGTTTGTATTTTCTGCACAGAAGATAAAGGATGGAGGGGACTGTCTGCGTTTTTATACGGCGCATATGGAAGTCAGTGTGTACGCTGATGACACGCTGATCTATCATGTCGGACAGCAGCAGGCAATGCCAAAGGTGTCACCCGGAGTTATGTGGAATTATGTCGGGATACCATCCGGGGCAGAACAGATCCAGGTTATGATCCGTGCGGTCTATCCGGAGGTCAGACAAAAGCAAATTGATTTTTCAATCGGCGGGTATACCCAGATGTATAGCGGAATGTTGTACAGATCCATGCCGGTAACATTTATCTGTCTGCTAGAAATATTATTGGGTTTCTTCATGGTACTGTGGTGGCTGATCGCACGGACCAGAATGAAAATGAAGCAGACTCTGCTGCATTTTGGCACTTTTTCCTTTCTGACCGGAACTTGGGCACTGAACGAGACAGATGCCGCACTTCTGATCCTGTTTCCGGTCAGAGTTGAGATCGTATTCGTATCAGCGGTAGCCCTGATACTCATGGTGCCTTCCTTTGTGTGGTTTACCAAGGGATTCTTTGATGTTGAGGACAAGTGGGGATCAGATATTATCTGCGCGCTGGCATATCTGAATCTGGCGGTACAGCTTATATTGCAGCTTGCCGGGATCCGAGGCTTCCGGCAGATGTACACGGTCACACATGTCCTGTTGGGGATAACGCTGCTTTATACGATAGTCATGCTGATTTCTGAGTATAGAAAAACGAAGGTACACCGTCATCTGTGGGTTGTTGTGGTTGGTGGGTTTATTCTTCTGGGAACGCTTGTGGCAGATCTGCTGCACTTTTATTACGGATCATTTCAGACAAGTATATATGACATATATGGTGTTTTTATCTATATCATTATTTTTGCGGTCGAAGTATGCAGACAAGTGGCAGAGCAGGTGGATGCAGGGCAGAAGCTGCAGCTCTATGAAGAACTTGCAACCAAAGATATGCTGACGAAACTCTATAACCGGAATGCATATGATGAATGGATCAAGGTAAACAGGCGGCCGAAGAAGGCGAAGATTGTTGTTTTTGACCTTAACAATTTAAAACAGTGCAATGATACGATGGGGCACGCAGCCGGAGACGCATATATCCAAAATGCTGCGGGGATCATATTGCATGTGTTTGGAAATTGTGGAAATTGTTACCGGATCGGTGGAGATGAATTCTGCGTTGTGATCTATGGGAATGATCCTTCAGATATGGAAGAGTTATTCCGGCAGATGAAGCAGGAACAGGATGAGTTTAATTCGAAAAACGCAATACCACAGATACAGATTGCCTATGGCTATGCGGAGTTTGACCCGGAAACAGACCGGGATATCGAGGATACCAGATCCCGTGCAGATGACAAAATGTATCAAAAGAAGAGAGAAATAAAAGCGGGATACCAATGAAAATGAAAGGACAGAGTAAGTAGTTATATTTAGACCATCAGGCAATGGATGTTATCGTTTATGTTCTAATTTATAAAAAAACGGAATACAAATAGAAGAAAACAAAAACAGAGATGAGAGATTGCCTATGGCAGGAATGAAACGGTTTATTGCATATATATATGGGTATGAAAATGCAAAAAAGGCAGGCAATACGGGATTTGCCAGGATCGAGCTGCGGGGAGAAGAGTGCAGGCTTGAAATCCATCTGCGTAGTGTCTATGCTGCGCAGACGCACTGCAGGGTTTATCTGTTTCGCAAACAGGGTAATCGGATGGAGGGAAGTCTGATCGGAGAAATGGACGTCCGCAATGGTGCTGGAGATTTTGCCACAGCAATGAAAATAATGCATATACCGACATCATCACTCAGTTTTTTCGAGATGGACGGGATTTTTTTGTGCAGCGAAGATGGACGTATTTTCATGAGCCGCTGGACGGAGGGGGAGCCGCTTACCGTGGATATGGAGCACTTTGGGGAGTGGAGAGAAAGCCAGCCAGAGGAACCGCCGGTGGAAGAAGAGTTGTATACAAAAGAAGATATGCATGCAAGAGAAGATATGCATGCAAGAGAAGATATGCATGCAAGAGAAGATATGCATGCAAGAGAAACTTTGCATGAAACAGAAAAAATTATATCAGAAACAGAAAACAAGCCGGCAGCAGGGAAAATGTCCGTGCAGGACAGCATGAAAAGGCAGCAGGAAAACAGAACCCAGATCACCCGGTCTGCACAGAAATATGACAGTGAGCTCGCTGCGACAGAACTTCCCGCACGCAATTTCTTTCCACAGTACCAGTGGACGGACATCTGGGAGCAGTTTTTAAAAAATCATCCGGCAAGCATGCCATTTTCGGAAAAAAATATTACCTGTATTAAAATTGAATTAAAGGATCTACGGGAGCTGCCGAGAAAATACTGGTATCTCGGAAATAACAGTTTTCTGTTACATGGATTTTTTAATTACCGGTATCTGGTGATTGGAAAAATAGAAGAAGATACACAAAACAGATGGTTTTTAGGGGTGCCTGGCATTTATCAGAATCAGGAGCGTGTCATGGCGATCATCTTTGGATTCCCGGAATTTATGCCGGAGCAGGTTGAAAACCGGTTTGGCTGTTGGTATCGTTTTTTTGAAGAATAACTGTCTGACAAAATGGAGACGTTTTTGACAGGGGCTGTGCATAAAAAATGCAGCTGTTAATTGTCGGTGGAAGGGTTGAGATACGCGTAGCGCAGATGATCTGCCCATCGGTTCTGGATAAAAAAACAGCCGCGTTCTACACCTTCATACTGAAAACCGAGCGATTCCAAAAGGTAGATGGAGGGCTTGTTTTCCGGCATAACACGTGCGAATACACGATGAAGATGAAGGTCGTAAAAGGCAAGTGACATGACTTTTTTAATCGCTTCTGAGGCATAGCCCATGCGCCGGAATGCTGCGTCAAATTTATAGCCGATCTCTGTGCAGGAATATGCTGCAAAGCGGATGTCGTGCAGGCATACGGTTCCGATGATCATTTGCGGATCATCCTTCCGGAAAACATAGAAACGGATACACTGTTGTTTTAATGCGAGATCCCATTCACACTTTAAAACTGCCTGCTGGTAGGATGCGGTATAAAAGTTGGCAGGTCTTGTCGGTTCGTAGGCTTCAAAACTTTCACGATTGCGGTTCTGAAAATTTAAGACCGCATTTGCATAATTCGGTGTTAAGACTTTTAAGATCAGCCGGTCTGTCTGAGATTCATATTTTAAAGAAGCGTTTTTCCACTGCATCAGGCAAGATGCCTCCTTCTCGACAAAAATGAAAAAATGCGGTACAATACTGCATACTATATAGTATAACATTTCGGGGAAACTGTCCATGAATCAGGATGAAAAATACATGAAAGCGGCGATACGGCAGGCAAAAAAAGCGTATGCATTGGATGAGGTGCCGATCGGCTGTGTGATCGTGCAGAACGATAAGATCATTGCGCGTGGATATAATAGAAGAAATACAGAAGGCAACACATTAGCGCATGCGGAACTGACCGCAATCCGCAAAGCGAGTAAGAAAACCGGTGACTGGCGGTTAGAGGACTGCACGATGTATGTGACATTAGAGCCATGTCAGATGTGTGCAGGTGCGATCGTTCAGAGCCGGATGAAAAAAGTGGTGATCGGAAGCATGAATCCCAAAGCCGGATGCGCCGGCTCGGTATTAAATCTGCTCCAGATGCAGCAGTTTAACCACCAGGTCGAGATAGAAAAGGGTGTGCTTGGGGAAGAGTGTTCGGCAATGCTTTCCACATTTTTTAAAGAACTTCGCCAGAAAAAGAAGTCTTAAGCGCGCAGAGATTTCGCTTTAAAAAATAAAAGCCCCTGTTCTGCCTGTGAATTCCAGGCA
>OLNP01001794.1_pt1 | contig 17220 bp, 8 predicted proteins | sample 1671951 | NCBI WGS metagenome assembly OLNP01 (sample SAMEA3136629, study PRJEB25190) | human gut metagenome | biome: human gut; feature: human-associated habitat; material: faeces | place: Austria | collected 2013
ATCTCCTCCTTCGCGGCGGCCTCCACCACCTCGCCCGCGCGCACGATCTCGGTGCGGCGCTCGTCGCCGTAGCGCTCGGCCACGGCGCGCAGCTCCTTCTTGATCACGTTCATCAGCTTCTTTTCGCTGGCGAGGATGGCCTCCAGCTCCGCGATGCGCTTTTTGAGCTCCTCGTACTCCTTGCGCAGCGCCAGGATTTCGAGGTTGGTCAGCCGCTGCAGCCGCATGTCCAGAATCGCCTGCGCCTGCGCGTCCGACAGCGCGAACCGCTCCATCAGCGCGGCCTTGGCGGCCTTGGGATTCTCGCTCTTTCGGATGAGGGCGATCACCTCGTCGAGGTTGTCCACCGCCACCATCAGGCCTTCGAGGATGTGGGCGCGGGCGAGCGCGCGGTCCAGCTCGTAGCGGGTGCGCGCGGTCACGACGTTTTTGCGGTGGCGGATGTAGTAGCCGATGGCGCGCCGGAGCGAGAGCTGGCGCGGCTTGCCGTCGGCGATGGCCACGAGGTTCACGCCGAAGGTGATCTGCAAATCGCTGTATTTGAGCAGGTAGGACAGCACCTTTTCCGCGTCGGTGTCCTTTTTCAGCTCGATCACGGCGCGCATGCCGGTGCGGTCGCTCTCGTCGCGGATGTCGTAGATGCAGCCCAGCGCGGCCTTTTTCTCCTCGCTGAGCTTGAGGATCTTCTCCAGCATCGCCGCCTTGTTCACCTGATAGGGAATCTCGGTGATGACGATCAGCTTTCGCCCGGCGGGCCCGTCCTCGATGTGCGTGCGCGCGCGAAGCGTGAGCTTTCCGCGCCCCGTCTCGTAGGCGGCGCGCAGCTCCGGCGTGTCGATGAGCACGCCTCCGGTGGGAAAGTCCGGCCCCGGCACCAGCTTCATCAACTCGTCCAGCGAAATGTCCGGGTTGTCGATCTGCGCCGCCGTGGCCTCGATGATCTCGCGCAGGTTGTGCGGCGGGATGTTGGTCGCAAGGCCCACGGCGATGCCGCTCGCCCCGTTGACCAACAGGTTCGGGAAGCTCGCGGGCAGCATGTCCGGCTCCTTGAGCGTGTCGTCGAAGTTGAGCCGGAAGGGCACGGTGTCCTTGTCAATGTCGCGCAGCATCTCCACCGCCAGCGGGGTCATGCGCGCCTCGGTGTAGCGCATGGCGGCGGCGCCGTCGCCGTCCACGCTGCCGAAGTTGCCGTGGCCGTCCACCAGCGGCGCGCGCATGCTGAAATCCTGCGCCATGCGCACCAGCGCCTCGTAGACCGAGCTGTCGCCGTGCGGGTGATATTTACCCAGACAGTCGCCCACGATGCGCGCGCACTTGCGGTGGGGCGTGTCGGGGCCGATGGCCAGCTCGTTCATGGTAAAGAGGATGCGCCGTTGCACGGGCTTGAGCCCGTCCTCCACGCGGGGGACGGCGCGCTCCATGATGACGTGCTCGGCGTAGGGGATCATGCTGTTGTGCATGACCTCCTCCATGGGCGAAACGATGATGTTGTGGTCCACCCCGATGGGCGGACGGTCGTCCTGCCTGCGGCTCAACGGCTTTCCCTCCCTTCCGCGGCATGGTCGCTGATGGCCTCGAAGCTGTCCTCGCGGTTAAAGTTGGCGTGCTGGCTGATGTACTGCCTGCGCGGCTCCACCTTGTCCCCCATGAGGATGGTGACCAGCCGCTCGGCCTGCGCCGCGTCCTCGATGCTCACCCGCATCAGCTTTCGCTGTTCGGGGTCCATGGTGGTCTGCCAGAGCTGCTCCGGGTTCATCTCGCCCAGGCCCTTGTAGCGCTGGAGGGTGTAGCCCTTGGTCTGCCCGCGCGTGAGCTTTCGAAGCTCCGCGTCGTCGTAGGCGTATTGCACCTTGTTGCCCCTTTGCACCTTGTAGAGCGGCGGCATGCCGATGTACACATGCCCCTCGGTGATGAGCTCCTTCATGTAGCGGTAGAAGAAGGTCAGCAGAATGGCGCGGATGTGCGCCCCGTCCTGATCGGCGTCCGAGAGGATGATGACCTTGTTGTACTTGAGCCCCGCCAGCGAGAAATTCTCGTCGATGTTCGTGCCCAGCGCCGTGATGATGGAGCGGAACTCCTCGTTGCCAAGAACCTGATCCAGGCGCTTTTTTTCGGCGTTGAGCGGCTTTCCGCGCAGCGGCAGAATCGCCTGAAACCGCCGGTCGCGCCCCTGCTTGGCGCTGCCGCCCGCGCTGTCGCCCTCCACGATGAACAGTTCGTTCTGCTCCGGCTTTCGCCCCGTGCAGCTGGAGAGCTTGCCCACCAGCGGCGCGGCCTCCAGCTCGTTCTTCTGCCGGGCGAGGTTGCGCGCCTTTCGCGCCGCCTCGCGCACGCGCGCCGCCCGCACCGCCTTTTCGATGATCTGCTGGGCCAGGTCCTGATGCTTGAGGTCCTCAAAGTACGCCGTCAGCTGCTGGGTCAGGATCGCCTCCACCAGCGGGCGCACCTCGGTGTTGCCCAGCTTGCCCTTGGTCTGGCCCTCAAACTGCGGGTTTTTCACCATCGCCAGCATCACGGCGGTCATGCCCTCGCGGAAGTCGTCGCCGCTTAGGTTGGCGTCCTTGTCCCTGAGCACGCCCAGCCTGCGCGCGAAGTCGTTCATCACCTTGGTGTAGGCGGCCTTGAAGCCCGTCTCGTGCGTGCCGCCCTCGCCCGTGGGGATGTTGTTCACATAGGAAAACACGTTTTCGGTGTAGCTGTCGGTGTACTGAATCGCCACCCGGAAGATCACGTCCTCCCGCTGCCCGGCCAGATAGATCGGCTCCTCGTGCAGCGGGGTCTTGTCCGCGTTCAGGTAGCGCACGTAATCCACCAGTCCGCCGTCAAAGCGGTATACCTCGCGCTCCGGGGCCTTCGCCTCCCCGTTTCCGTCGTCGACGGGCTCGCGCTCGTCGAGGAACGTGATCGTCAGCCCCCGGTTCAGGTACGCCAGCTCGCGCAGGCGGCGCGCGACGGTCTCGGCGTTGAACGTGACCGTCTCAAACACGCGGTCGTCCGGCAGAAACCGCACGCGCGACCCGCGCTCCTTCGTGTTTCCCACCAGCGTGAGCGGCCCGGTCGCGCGCCCGGCCACGATCTTCTTCTCCTTCTCGTCCCACGCGCTTTCAAAGCGGATGTGCCAGTGCTGAAAGTCGCGGCACACGTCCACCTCCACCCACCGGCTCAGGGCGTTTACCACGCTCGCGCCCACGCCGTGCAGGCCGCCGGAATAGGCGTAGTTCTCGCTGTTAAACTTGCCGCCCGCGTGCAGCTTGGTGTAGATCACCTCCACGCCGGATACGCCCATGGTCGGGTGGATATCGACGGGCATGCCCCGTCCGTTGTCCTGCACGGTCACCGACCCGTCGCGGCCCAGCGTCACGTCCACGCGCGTGGCAAAGCCGGCCATGGCCTCGTCGATGGAATTGTCCACAATCTCCCACAGCATGTGGTGCAGCCCGCGCGACCCCGTGGAGCCGATGTACATGCCGGGCCGCATGCGCACCGCGTCCAGCCCTTCCAGCACCTGAATGTTTCGCGCGTCGTAATGGTTGGTCAATGCATTTCACCCCTTGGCGGATTGGCGCGCGCACGCAAAAAGGCATGCAACGCAACACTTTATTATAGCACGAAACCCCGTTTTTGCACAAGAAAAAGGAGCCCCGTGGACCTCGAACCCTGACGGAGAGAGAACCACGGGGCGGACGCCCTTGCAAGATGAGAATTATGGATACTGTTTGGTTCGACGCAGGCTCCAGAAAAATCCTGCACCAGCGAGCAGGCAGACTGTCAGCCACAGCCAGGGCATTGCAGCGTCTCCTGTTCTGGGAGGAGTAGCTGCGGCGGGGATTCCAATAGTGAAGGTTGTTTCGGCATATCCATCCGAAAATAGCGCTGAAAGCGTATGCGTCCCTTCGGAAAGGGTGGCCAAATAACTTTCCTTCAAGGAAACATATGTGCTCCCTGCCCATGCCGTATAACTTGATTCCGGCACTGGCCGGTCGTCCACAAGCAAAGTGCGGAATTTTTCAAAATCCGCATTGATGCGGAACGTCAGAGCTCCGCTTCCCGTATACGCAGGATTGCCGCCGCCCTCGATCACTTCATAATCAGTGACGGTTCCGGTCGTTCCGGAGATTGGGAGCTTTTCAGATTCGTAGTAAAAATTTTGCCCGTTTTCATCTTCAAAACCGAGGCTCGCCATCACCGTGTGACCAAATTTCGGCACCGCCGTCAGCTTTCCGCTCCGTGTCTCAAAATCTGCATACGCTATGGTATGCGACAGCGCATAGTCCTGTTCTCCGCTCGATATTGCTGAAATATCAAAATGAAAATTCCTATAGTTTCCACTCCCGCCAACCACCTCATAGCTGGCCGTCACTTCTTCGCCTACATTTACGTTGTACTTATCAAAAGTTATGGTTGCTGTTGGAAAAACAGTCGTATCTCCAAGCACTGAAATCTTTTCAGATTCGTAGTAGAAATTTTGCCCGTTTTCATCCTCAAAACTGAGGCTCGCCATCACCGTGTGACCAAATTTCGGCACCGCCGTCAGCTTTCCGCTCCGTGTCTCAAAATCTGCATACGCTATGGTATGCGACAGCGCGTAGTCCTGTTCTCCCCTCGTTATTGCTGAAATATTGAAATGAAAATTCCTATAGTTTCCACTCCCACCAACCACCTCATAGCTGGCCGTCACTTCTTCGCCTACATTTACCGATTCTTTATTGAATGACAATGTCACCTGTGGTGCTTCACTTTGCGCCATAGCAGCGGAAATTCCACCCATTGAAAATATCAGTCCAACTAGTACAAAATACATCATTCTCCAAAAGAACTTCATCATTTGGACTCCTTCCATGGATGATGCTACCATTATAACGTTTATTTAACATTTTCGTCAAGAATATAAATTTACTGTCTCTCTTTCTCCTTTCACGCAAAAACCCCGTCCCCTCCATATGGAAGGGGCGGGGGTATATCTGCATATTCCTTAGAAATTCTCCACCAGCTCGATATCCTTGTACCGCCTCATGCCGGTACCGGCGGGAATCAGCTTGCCGATGATGACGTTTTCCTTCAGGCCCAGCAGCGGGTCCACCTTGCCCTTGATGGCGGCGTCGGTGAGCACGCGGGTGGTCTCCTGGAAGGAGGCGGCGGAGAGGAAGCTCTCGGTGGCGAGGCTGGCCTTGGTGATGCCCAGCAGCACGCGCTTGGCGATGGCGGGGCGGCCGCCGTTTTCGATGGTCTGGCGGTTGGCCTCCTCAAAGCGGTAGATGTCCACGAGGGAGCCGGGCAGCAGCAGCGTATCGCCGCTGTCCTCGATGCGCACCTTGCGCAGCATCTGCTTGACGATGATCTCGATGTGCTTGTCGGAGATGTTCACGCCCTGCTGACGGTACACGCTCAAAACCTCGCGCAGCAGGTAATCCTGCACGGCCTTCACGCCCAGGATGCGCAGCAGGTCGTGGGGGTTGATGGAGCCTTCGATCAGCTCCGCGCCGGCCTCGACGTGCTGGCCGTCCTGCACCTTGAGGCGGCTGCCGTAGTTGATCTGGTAGACCTTGGTCTCGGAGGGATCGTCCTCGCTGGTGACGGTGACCTCGCGCTTCTTCTTGTTTTCGCCCAGGCTCACGCGGCCGCTGATCTCGGTGAGGATGGCGTCGCGCTTGGGCTTCCGGGCCTCGAAGAGCTCCTCCACGCGGGGAAGACCCTGCGTGATGTCCTCGCCGCTGGCGATGCCGCCGGTATGGAAGGTACGCATGGTCAGCTGCGTGCCGGGCTCGCCGATGGCCTGCGCGGCGATGATGCCGACGGCCTCGCCCACATCGACGGCGCCGCCGGTGGCGAGGTTGGCGCCGTAGCAGCGGGCGCACACGCCGGTTTCGTTGCGGCAGGTGAGGACACTGCGCACCTGGGCCTTCTTGATGCCCGCGCGGGCGATGGCCTTGGCCTGATCGTTGGTGATGGTTTCGTTCAGGGCGACGATGATCTCGCCCGTGGTGGGATCGACGATGTCCTCGGCGGCCACGCGGCCGAGCAGGCGGTCCTCCAGGCTCTCGATCACCTGGTTGCCGATGGTGATCTCCTGCACGGTGATGCCGCGCACCTTTTCGCCGCGGGCGGCGAAGCAGTCGGACTCGCGCACGATCACCTCCTGCGACACGTCCACCAGACGGCGGGTCAGGTAGCCCGAGTCGGCGGTACGAAGGGCGGTGTCGGCCAGGGACTTGCGGCTGCCGTGGGAGCTTAGGAAGAACTCCAGCACCTTGAGGCCCTCGCGGAAGTTCGCGCGGATGGGCAATTCAAGCGTCTTGCCGCTGGGGGAGGCCATCAGGCCGCGCATGCCGGCCAGCTGGCTGACCTGCGCCGCGCTGCCGCGCGCGCCGGAATCGGTCATCATGCGGATGGGGTTGAACTTGTCCAGACCCGGCAGAATCCGGCTGCGCAGGTTGGCGGTGGTGGCGTTCCAGATATCGACGACCTTCGAGTACCGCTCGTCCTCGGAGAGCATACCCATGCGGTACAGGCCGTTGATCTCGGCCACCTGATCGTCGGCCTCCTTGAGGATCTGGCCCTTTTCGGGCGGCACGATGATGTCGCTGACCGACACCGTGACCGCGCCGCGGGTGGAGTACTTGAAGCCGAGGCTCTTGATGTTGTCCAGCACCTGGGCCGTCTCGTGAATGCCGTGCTTGAGGTAGACCTCGTCGACGATCTTGCCCAGCTCCTTCTTGCCCACCAGGCTGTCGATCTCCAGCGCAAACATCTCGTCAAGACACGTGCGGGGCTTGCGGCCGATGTCCTGCGGGATCACCTCGTTAAACAGCAGCAGGCCCAGCGTGCAGTCGATGATCTTGCGGCCCTTCTCGCCGTTAAATTCGCGCTCCAGCCGCACCTTGATGGGCGCCTGCAGGCTCAGCTGTCCCAGCTGGTAGGCCATCATGGCCTCGTCGGGGCTGGAGAACACGCGGCCCGCGCCCTTGCCGTCGGGCCGGTCGATGGTCAGGTAGTAGCAGCCGATGACCATGTCCTGCGAAGGCGACATGACGGGCTTGCCGTCCTGGGGCTTCAAAATGTTGTTGTGCGCCAGCATGAGGAAGCGGGCCTCGGCCTGCGCCTCCATCGAAAGGGGCACGTGAATGGCCATCTGGTCGCCGTCGAAGTCGGCGTTGTAGGCGGTGCACACCAGCGGGTGGAGCTTGAGCGCCTTGCCCTCCACCAGCATCGGCTCAAAGGCCTGAATGCCCAGGCGGTGCAGCGTGGGCGCGCGGTTGAGCAGCACCGGGTGCTCCTTGATGACCTCCTCCAGAATGTCCCACACCTCGGGACGGCCCTTTTCGACCATGCGCTTGGCGTTCTTGCCGTGGTGCGCCTTCTTGAGCGTCACGAGGCGCTCGATCACGAAGGGCTTGAACAGCTCGAGGGCCATTTCCTTGGGCAGGCCGCACTGATAGAGCTTGAGCTCCGGGCCCACCACGATCACCGAGCGGCCGGAGTAGTCCACGCGCTTGCCCAGCAGGTTCTGACGGAAGCGGCCCTGCTTGCCGCGCAGGAAGTCGGACAGGGATTTCAGCGCCCGGTTGCCGGGGCCGGTCACGGGGCGGCCGCGGCGGCCGTTGTCGATCAGCGCGTCCACGGCCTCCTGCAGCATGCGCTTTTCGTTGCGCACGATGATGTCCGGCGCGCCCAGCTCAAGCAGCCGCTTCAGGCGGTTGTTGCGGTTGATGACGCGGCGGTAGAGGTCGTTTAGGTCGCTGGTGGCGAACCGTCCGCCGTCCAGCTGCACCATGGGGCGCAGGTCCGGCGGCATGACCGGGATCACGTCCAGGATCATCCACTCCGGCTTGTTGTGGCTCAGGCGGAAGGCCTCCACCACCTCCAGCCGCTTGACCGCGCGGGCGCGCTTCTGGCCCTCGGTGTCGCGGTCGCGCTCCTTCTCGGCCAGCTCGGCGATTTCCTTTTTCAGCTTCTCGCTGATGGCGTCCAGATCCAGCTCCATCAGCATTTCCTTGACCGCCTCGGCGCCCATGCCCGCGCGGAAGCTCCCCGCGCCGCAGCGCGCCTCGATCTCGCGGTACTTGGCGTCGGTGATGAGCTCGTGCTTTTTCAGGCCCGTCTCGTTGGGGTCGCCGGGGTCAAGCACGATGAAGTTGGCAAAGTAGAGCACCTTTTCCAGCGTGCGGGGGCTGATGTCAAGCAGCATGCCCATGCGGCTGGGGATGCCCTTGAAATACCAGATATGGCTCACCGGCGCGGCCAGCCTGATGTGGCCCATGCGCTCGCGGCGCACCTTGGAGCGGGTGACCTGCACGCCGCACTTGTCGCAGATCTTGTTCTTGTCCTTGAACTTGATGCGCTTGTACTTGCCGCAGTTGCACTCCCAGTCCTTGGTGGGCCCGAAGATGCGCTCGCAGTAAAGGCCGTCGCGCTCGGGCTTGAGGGTGCGGTAGTTGATGGTTTCGGGCTTGGTTACCTCGCCATAGCTCCACTCCAGAATCTGCTCGGTGGACGCCATGCCGATCTGGATGGAATCAAGGTTTGTCAGGTCAAACAAAACGCGGCACTCCCTTTCGGTCTGTCAGGCGGCAACGGATCACTCGCCGTCCTTGGGCTTATCGTCTTCATCATCCAGGTCGATGGCGGCCAGATCGTCGTCGCCCAGATCCATGTCGAAGTCATCCAGCTCGTCGTCCATGCTGAAATCGACCTCCACATCCTCCTCGGCGGCTTCGGGCTTCCCGTCCTCCTGCGCGGCGGCGGGCTGATCGCTCTCTCCGCCCTCCTCGTCCAGGCGCGCGGAAGGCGTGCTGTCCATATCCAGATCGTCGTCGTCCAGCTCGCGGATGATGATTTCGTTCTTGTCGCGGTCCAGCACCTTGATGTCCAGCGCGAGGGACTTGAGCTCCTTGATGAGCACCTTGAAGCTCTCCGGCACGCCGGGAGCGGGGATGTTGGTGCCCTTGACGATGGCCTCGTAGGTCTTGACGCGGCCCACGATGTCGTCGGATTTCACGGTCAGAATCTCCTGCAGGGTGTTGGCGGCGCCGTAGGCCTCCAGCGCCCAGACCTCCATCTCGCCGAAGCGCTGGCCGCCGAACTGGGCCTTGCCGCCCAGGGGCTGCTGCGTCACCAGCGAGTAGGGGCCCACGGAGCGGGCGTGCATCTTGTCGTCCACCAGGTGGTGGAGCTTGAGGAAGTACATGTAGCCGACCGTGACGGGGTTTTCAAAGGGTTCGCCGGTGCGGCCGTCGTAGAGGATGGTCTTGCCGTCGGGGCGCTTGCCGGCCTTGACGAGCAGCTCCTCGATGTCCTCCTCGGTCGCGCCGTCAAAGACGGGGGTGGCCACGTGCCAGCCGAGGGCCTTGGCGGCCATGCCCAGGTGCACTTCCAGCACCTGGCCCAGGTTCATACGGGAAGGCACGCCCAGCGGGTTCAAAACGATCTGCAAGGGGGTGCCGTCGGGCATGAAGGGCATATCCTCCTCGCGCAGGATGCGGCTGACCACGCCCTTGTTGCCGTGGCGGCCGGCCATCTTGTCGCCCACGCTGATCTTGCGCTTCTGGGCGATGTAGACGCGCACCATCTCGTTGACGCCGGGGGAGAGTTCGTCCTTGTTCTCGCGGGTGAAGATCTTCACGTCCACCACGATGCCGCCCTCGCCGTGGGGCACGCGCAGGGAGGTGTCGCGCACCTCGCGGGCCTTTTCGCCGAAGATGGCGCGCAGCAGGCGCTCCTCGGCGGTGAGGTCGGTTTCGCCCTTGGGCGTCACCTTGCCCACCAGAATGTCGCCGGCGCGCACCTCGGCGCCGATGCGGATGATGCCGTCCTCGTCGAGGTCCTTGACCGCGTCGTCGCCGATGTTGGGGATGTCGCGGGTGATCTCCTCCGGTCCCAGCTTGGTTTCGCGGGCCTCGGACTCAAACTCCTCGATGTGGATGGAGGTGTACACGTCCTCCTTGACCAGCTTTTCGCTGATGAGCACGGCGTCCTCGTAGTTGTAGCCCTCCCAGGTCATGAAGCCGATGAGGACGTTGCGGCCCAGGCCGATCTCGCCCATCTCGGTGGAGGGTCCGTCGGCCAGCAGGTCGCCCTTTTCGATGACCTGCCCGGCCTTGACGCGGGGGCGCTGGTTGATGCAGGTGCCCTGGTTGGAGCGGGCGAACTTGCTGAGCTTGTAGGTGTGGCGCTCGCCGAGGGTATCCTTGACCACGATGCGGTCGCCGGCCACCTTCTCCACCACGCCGTCCTGCTTGGAGAGCACCACCACGCCGGAGTCGTGCGCGGCCTTGTACTCCATGCCGGTGCCCACGATGGGGGCTTCGGGCACGAGCAGCGGCACGGCCTGGCGCTGCATGTTGGAGCCCATCAGGGCGCGGGTGGCGTCGTCGTTTTCCAGGAAGGGAATCATGGCCGTGGCCACGGATACGATCTGCCGGGGGCTGACGTCGATGAGGTCTACGTTCTCGCGCGGCACGCGGATGATCTCGGCCTTGTCGCGCACGGTGACGTACTCGTTGACGAAGGAGCCGTCCTCATTGAGGGGCTCGTTGGCCTCGGCGACCTTGTAGAAGTCCTCCTCGTCGGCGGTCATGTAGACGATCTTGTCGGTCACGCAGTGGGTCTGGGGATCGACGGTGCGGTAGGGGGCTTCGATGAAGCCGTATTCGTTGATGCGCGCATAGGTGGCCAGCGAGCCGATCAGGCCGATGTTGGGGCCTTCAGGCGTCTCGATGGGGCAGATACGGGCGTAGTGGCTGTAGTGCACGTCGCGCACCTCGAAGGAGGCGCGGTCGCGGTTGAGGCCGCCGGGGCCCAGGGCGCTCAGACGGCGCTTGTGGGTCAGCTCCGCCAGCGGGTTGGGCTGGTCCATGAACTGCGACAGCTGCGAGGACCCGAAGAACTCCTTGATGGCCGCGCTCACCGGGCGGATGTTGATCAACTCGCCCGGGCGCACCTCGTCGGCGTCCTGAATGGCCATGCGCTCGCGCACCACGCGCTCCAGACGGCTCAGGCCGATACGGATCTGGTTTTGCAGAAGCTCGCCCACCGAGCGCAGGCGGCGGTTGCCCAGATGGTCGATGTCGTCGGTAAATCCGAGGCCCCAGGGCAGGCCCAGCAGATAGCTGATGGAGGCCACGATGTCCTCGGTGATGATGTGCTTGGGCACCAGATCGTGCGCGCGGGCGCGCACGGTCTCGCGCAGCAGCTTTTCGTCCTCCCCGCAGGCGCCCAGGATCTCCATGAGCACGGGGTAGAGCACGTTTTCCTGCACGCCGGCCTCTTTGGGATCGAAGGGCAGGTACTGGGCGGCGTCCACGAAGTGGTTGCCCACCACGCGGTGCACGCGGCCGCCGTCCAGGCGCACGTCAACGGTGTTGACGCCGGCGTTCTGGATCTCGCGGGCCTTTTCGCGGCTGATGGTCTCGCCGGCGCGGATGAGCACCTCGCCGGTGGCGGGGTCGGCGATGTCCGCATCCGCCACCTGGCCCTGAATGCGGGTGGCCAGGGACAGCTTCTTGTTGAACTTGTAGCGGCCCACGCGCATGAGGTCATAGCGCTTGGCGTCAAAGAAGAGCGAGTTGAACAGGCTCTGGGCGCTCTCGCGGGTGGGCGGCTCGCCGGGCTTCTGCCGCTTGTAGATCTCGATGAGGCCCTCGTCGCGGCTGTGGGCGTTGTCGCCGCGCTGGAGGGTGGCCATGAGGCGCTCGTCCTCGCCGAGCAGATCGACGATCTCCTGATCGGTGCCGTAGCCCAGCGCGCGCAGGATCAGCGTGATGGGCAGCTTGCGCGCCCGGTCGATGCGCACCCACAAAACGTCGTTGGAGTCCGTCTCGTACTCCAGCCACGCGCCGCGGTTGGGGATGACCGTGGTGGAAAAGAGATGCTTGCCGGCCTTGTCGATCTGATCTTCGTAGTATACGCCGGGGGAGCGCACCAGCTGGCTGACGATGACGCGCTCCGCGCCGTTGATGATAAAGGTGCCATGCTCGGTCATGAGGGGGAAGTCGCCCATGAATACGTCGGATTCCTTGATTTCGCCGGTCTCGCGGTTTTTGAGGCGGACGAACACCTTCAGCGGGGCGGCATAGGTCATGTCGCGCTCCTTGCAGCGCTCCACGCTGTTTTTGGGCTCGTCCAGCGAATAGTCCACAAACTCCAGCGAGAGGTTCTCGGTGTAGTCCACGATGGGACTGACGTCGTCGAGCACCTCGCGCATGTCCACTTCCAGAAAGCGGCGGTAGGAGTTTTTCTGCACTTCAATGAGATCGGGCATGTCCAGGATCTCGTCGATGTGCGAGAAGCTCTGCCGCTTCCTCAGCTTCCCCATTTGAACCTCATGCACCATAAATGCCATCACCCCTTATGTTCCTCGCATGTGTATCCGCTGCGAAAGCCGCGTCCCTTTCCCCTGTTCCCGGTCAAAAAATTTCCTGTTGCATTTTTGCGCCGGGGCATGTACAATACTCAACAACGGACGGGCGCGGCTTCGCACAGTAACGATACTGATGCAAGTTTAAATTATAGCGCCTTTTAGCCCATGTGTCAATACGCATGGGCAAAATTCGTTCCGTTTTTTACTTTTTCATGCGGCCCCGCGGCCGTCAGGAGGCGTGCCAGAGATGATTAAATTCGGCCAGGTACAGGCATACGACAAAACGACCGGAGAAGCCACCATCGTTTACATGCGGCCCGACGCGTGCGCCAAGTGCGGCGCGTGCGGCGGCGGCGGCAAGAGCCGCTCCATCCGCCTGAAGGCCGACTGCGCCGTGGGCGACTGGGTCAAGGTGGAGCTGCCCGACGGGCGGTTCCTGGGGGCCACGGCCCTCGCCTACGCGCTGCCGCTTGCCTGCTTTCTGCTGGGCCTGTTCCTGGGCTACAGCCTGTCGGGCGGGATGGAGCTGTGGGCGCTTCTGGGCAGCGCCATCGGGCTTAGCCTGTCGGCCGTCGCGCTGCGCCTTTTCGAGCTTCGCCTGCGCCAGCGCCCCGAATGGACCCCCCGCGTCTGCGCCGTCTACCCCGACAAGCCGGAAATTGAAGATATCGGCTGCGGCGGCAAATAATCCCCTAAACGCCCCTCGCGGCGGCGGCAAATCATCCCCGCCGCCCCCTTTTTTTGTCCCGGCGCGGCGCGGACGGGCGTTTCTGGCCGAAAGATGGCCAGAAACCCCGTTTCGCGCCGTTTTTTCGGTAAACCCGCCCGAAAAAGGCTTCGCAAACTCTGTGAAGAAATCCTTTGCATTTTTGCTGTTCAAAATGCCTTTTCTGTGATATACTAACAACGATATAAGGGTTCGTGGGCTTTGGCGGGGACCTCGCGCCCCCTTCATACACCGGTTCCGGCGCGGGCTGCAATGGCGCGGTCCGAAGCGTGTTTTTTGCGTGCGTGCGGAGCCCTTGCCCCGAAAATGATCGGGCGGTCGGCGGCCGGATGGCGCGTCCGCCTCCAGATAGGGACCCCATCACAGGCGCGGCGCGCCGCGCAAAAGGAGGCTCCAATGGCAGAGAGCGAACACAAAATCCGCATCATCCCGCTGGGCGGTGTGGATGAATTCGGCAAAAACATCACCGTTGTCGAATACGGAGAAGACATGCTGGTGGTGGACTGCGGCTCCATCTTCCCCAAGGAAGACATGCTGGGCGTAGACCTGGTCATCCCGGATGTGACCTACCTCATCAAAAACCGCGAGCGCATCCGGGGCATGCTGCTCACCCACGGGCACGAGGACCACATCGGGGCCACGCCCTATGTGCTGCGGCAGGTGCCCATGGCCCTCTACGGCACCAAGCTGACGCTTGCGCTGGTGGACCTCAAGCTCAAGGAGCACCGCATCGCGGGCGTACCGCTCAACGTGGTGCGTCCGGGCGACGTGATCCGCCTGGGGTGTTTTCAGGTGCGCTTCCTTCACGTCAACCACTCCATCGCGGGGGCGGTGGCGCTGGCGATCACCTGCCCGGCGGGCACGGTGGTGTTCAGCGGCGACTTCAAGGTGGACTATACGCCCATCGACGGGCAGGTGACGGACCTGGCCGGCTTTGCGGAGCTGGGCTCGAAGGGCGTGCTTGCGTTCCTGTGCGAATCGACCAATATCGAGCGCAAGGGCTACACCATGAGCGAAACCAAGATCGGCCAGACGTTCATCGACATGTTCCAGCAGGCCAAGGGCCGGGTGATCGTGGCGATGTTCGCCTCCAACATCCACCGCGTGCAGATGGTGGTGGATTCGGCGGCGATGTTCGGCCGCCGGGTGTGCTTTGTGGGGCGCAGCATGGTCAACGTCACGCGCGTGGCCATGTCCATCGGGGAACTGTCCATCCCCGAGGAAAACCTCATCGACGTCGATGATCTGGAAAACTATGCCGACGAGGAGATTCTCGTCGTCACCACCGGCAGCCAGGGCGAGGCCATGGCGGGCCTGACCCGCATGGCCTACGGCGAGCACCGCAAGCTCCAGATCCGCCCCACGGATATGGTCATTCTCTCGGCCCACCCCATCCCCGGCAACGAAAAGCCCGTGGCGCGGGTCATCAACCAGCTCTACCGCTGCGGGGCCAACGTCATCTACGGCCAGCTGGGCGAGGTGCACGTCTCCGGCCACGCCTGCCAGGAGGAGATCAAGCTCCTGCACGCGCTGGTCAAGCCGAAGTATTTCCTGCCCATCCACGGCGAGTATTCGAAGCTGTGGCAGCACGCGGAGCTGGCCGAGGCGCTGGGCACCCGGTCGGAAAACATCGTCATCCCGGAGATCGGCCAGGTCATCGAGATGAGCCAGGACAGCCTGGCCATCGTGGGCGAGGTGCCCACGGGCGGCGTGCTGGTGGACGGCCTTGGCATCGGCGACGTAGGCAACGTGGTCCTGCGCGACCGCAAGCACCTCAGCCAGGACGGCCTGATTATCGTCGTCATGGCCATCGACCGCGACAGCGGCGCGCTGGTGTCCGGCCCGGATATCATCAGCCGCGGCTTCGTCTACGTGCGCGAGAACGAGGACATCATCGAATGCAGCCGCGAGCTGGCGCGCAACATCGTCCTCAGCTACGGCCAGGTGGACGGCAGCGAGTGGCAGAACATGAAAAACCGCATCAAGGACGAACTGCACCGCTATATCTTCGACAAGATCAAGCGCAACCCCATGATTTTGCCGATCATTATGGAGATTTGACGCTCGCGCGTTCGTTGGAAAAGCTCGCCTTCGGCGAGCTTTTTCGACACGCCGAAGGCGTAAAAAGGGGGCACACCGCCATGAATCAGCATCAGGCAGCCATCTGGGGCGCCGGAGGCATCGCGCAGACCCACGCCATGGCCCTGCGGGCCGTCGGCATCCCCATCCGCACGGTGGTCAGCCACAGCGAGGCGGGGGCAAGGGCCTTCGCGGAGCAGTGGGGGATTCCCGAGTGGTCCACGGACCCGGCGGCGCTGCTGGACGCGTCCGTCGGCTCGGTCCACGTCTGCACCCCGCCGGGGCTTCATTATGAAATGGTCAAATTCCTCCTGGAACACGGCCGGCATGTGCTGTGCGAAAAGCCCCTGTGCCTGGACCCGGATCAGGCCGGCGAGCTGGCCCATCTGGCGCGGGAGAAAGGGCTTGCGTGCGCGGTGAACCTGAACGTGCGCTTTCACCCGGCCTGTCAGGAAGCGAAGGCGCGGGTGGCCGACCCGGCCTTCGGGCCGGTGTTTCTGGTCCACGGCGCCTATCTGCAGGAGTTCCACGCCCTCCCCGCCCCCGATGGCTGGCGGTATGACGAGGCCGTGGGCGGGACCATGCGGGCCGTCACCGAGATCGGCACCCACTGGCTGGATCTGGCGGAGTACCTCACGGGCGAGAGGATCACGTCTGTGCAGGCCCTCTTCGGCTGCTTTCAGCCGCAGCGGATGTTGAAGGACGGCATGATGGAGCCGCCCGAAGCGGCGGAGGGCGTCCCCATCACGGTGCGCTCGGAGGACAGCGCCCTCCTCCACTTCCGCATGGCGGGCGGGGCCATCGGTTCGGCGGTCCTCTCCGAGGTGTCCCATGGCCGCACCAACCGCCTGAGCCTGGAAATCACCGGCAAAAACCGCAGCCTGTGGTGGGACAGCGAGGCCAGCACCGCCCTGCACGAAGCCTCCAAGGGCAGCGGGGTGCAGACCGCCCTCTACCCCTTCGGCTTCAACGGCTTCACCGACACCTTTATCACCCTGGCCGGGCGCTACTACGCCGCGCTGGGCTGGACCACCCCGGCGGAGCGGGGAGATTTCCCCACCTTCGAGGACGGGGCGCATCTGGCGCATCTATGCCGGGCGGTGGAGCGCAGCGCCCGGGAAAACGGGGTCTGGGCGGACGTGTAAGGAGGAGAGGGCATGGACGACATTCAGAAGATCATTGATATTCTGGGCCTGACCCCGCTTTCGCAGGAAGGGGGGCTCTTCCGCTCCAGCTACCGCTCCCCCGGCAAGGCGGACGGACGGGACATGGGCTCGGCCATCTACTTCATGCTCACCGGGCAGGGGTACTCCCACCTGCACCGGCTGTGTACCGACGAGGTGTACCACTTCTACAGCGGTGACCCGGTGGAGCTTTTGGAGCTGCTGCCCGACGGCACCAGCCGGGTGACGGTGCTGGGGAGCGACCTCTGCGCCGGGCAGGAGGTGCAGCATGTGGTCCCCGCCGGCGCGTGGCAGGGCAGCCGCCTCCGCCCCGGCGGACGGTACGGCCTCATGGGCACCACCATGAGCCCCGGCTACGAGGACTCCGACTACGAGCACGCCTCCGATCCGGAAGCGCTGATTGCGCAATACCCCGCCGAGGCGGCGCGCATCCGCCTACTCACCGGCAAGGTCCGCTACCGCTGACGCGCGGCGGGCCTCCAACCCTCCCCAAAGGGTGCTTGTGTGCGAAGCCTGAACCTTCCTTCCCGCATCCCCCGGATTTTTCAGACATCCCCAAAGCGGGCCGCCCCGGAGAAGCAACCTTCTCTCCCGGCGCGGCCCGCTTTCTTTCTATTTAATTCTGTTTCCCTGTCTTTTCCGCTTCCGTCTCCTGCGTCTGGCCCTCGCGCTCGCGCACGGCGGCCACCACGCGCGCCACCGTCTCCTCCACGCCCAGCCCCTCGGCGTCCACCACCGCGTCCGCCCATTTCAGATAGGCCGGCTGACGGCGCTCGTAGAGGTCGCGCAGCGTTTGGCCCTTCTCCATGGCGATTCCGCGCGTTTTCATGTTCTTGAGGCGGCGGGAAAGCGTCTCCAGCGGGAGCCTGAGGAAA
>OLNP01001795.1_pt1 | contig 17211 bp, 8 predicted proteins | sample 1671951 | NCBI WGS metagenome assembly OLNP01 (sample SAMEA3136629, study PRJEB25190) | human gut metagenome | biome: human gut; feature: human-associated habitat; material: faeces | place: Austria | collected 2013
GACAACCTGCCCCAGCTCGTCATGACCGTGGGCGCCATGGGCGGCCACATGGGCAAGTCGGGCCACATGACGGGTTCCACCATGCATGTGACTTCGGGTAATGGCGGGCCGGCTCTCATTAAGGCCGGCAAGGACGGCCTGCCCGAGATCAAGAACCCCGTGGATGACCACATCAATGGCAACGAGGTGTGGGATGCTGTCATCGATGGCACTTATACTTTCACGGGCACGAAGCACTACGACCCGGCCGAGAAGCGCGACATCGACATCCACGTCATCTACCACTCCAGCGGCAACAAGCTGCAGACCAACGTGGGTATGGCTCGCGCCATCGAGGCCCATCGCAAGGTGGACATGGTGGTGGCCCATGCCCAGTTCTTTACCTCGGCCGCCCGCTACGCCGACATCATCCTGCCCCTCACCACCGAGTGGGAGCGCTTCGACGGCCTGTTCGGCGGCACGCTCGGCCATAAGTCGAACCGCGAGATGATGGTGGCCTATCAGCAGATCATCGACCCCTTGTACGAGGCAAAGTCCGACCAGGACATTGCCTGCGAGCTAGCCGAGAAGCTGGGCATCGCGCGCGCTGATGTGTACCCCTTCGATGTGAAGCAGCAGTATTTCAATCAGCTGGCTTCCATGGAGGTGTGCGACGAGGACGGCAAAACCTATGTGCCGGCCGTGGGCATCACCCAGGAAGACATCGACGAGCTGGGCGTGGAAGGCGAGCCCCAGGAGGGCAAGCTGGCCTATCAGGAGCTCAAGCAGCTCGGCGTGTATCAGGTCAAGCGCACTCCCGACGACAACTACGGCTATATTGCTTTCAAGGACTTCGTGGAAGACCCCGAGGCTAATCCGCTGGAAACGCCCTCCGGTAAGCTGGAGATATACAGCCAGACGCTTGCGGACACGTTCTCGGCCATGGGTTGGGACACGGTGACCCCCATTCCCACCTATGTGAAGGTGACCAACGGCTACGAGGACGCCTCCGCGTCCGGGGCTGAGTATCCCCTGCAGGTGATGAACCCCCACTATCTGCGTCGTGCTCACTCGGTGTTCGACAATATCGGCTGGCTGCGCGAGGCGTGGACGAACCCGGTGTTCATCAGCACTGCCGACGCCGAGGCGGCCGGGGTGTCCGACGGCGACACGGTGCTCGTCTCGAGCCCCTACGGCCAGTGCGTGCGCAACGCCTGCGTGTATGCGGGCCTCATGCCCGGCGTGGTGGCCCTGCCTCACGGCGCGTGGGTGGCCGTGGACGAAGAGACTGGTATCGATGCGGCCGGCGCCGACAACTACCTGACGGGCCCCGCCCCCAACGGTCAGGGCGTGTCGGGCTACAATTCCGCGCTCTGCAAGATTGAGAAGTACACGGGCGAGGCTTTGGCTCCCGATGCCGAGCAGCCGCTTCGCATTGTCTGCAAGGATGGTGAGTAACCTATGGCCGACGTGAAAGAGAACAAGAACCCGCAGGGCTTCTATTTCAACCAGCAGATGTGCATGGGCTGCCGTACGTGTCAGGTGGCCTGCAAGGACAAGAACGATCTCGAGGTAGGCTACCTGTTCCGCCGAGTGGAAAGCTTCGAAGTGGGAGAATTTCCCAAGCCCGCTACCTTCCACTACTCGGGCGCCTGCAACCACTGCCATACCCCGGCCTGCGTGGAAGTGTGCCCTGCCGGTGCTACCTATATCAATGAGGAAGACGGCACGGTGCAGCACGATGACGAGGCGTGCATCGGCTGCGGCTACTGCGTGAAGGCTTGTCCCTACGGCCACCCGGTGCTTATTGAGGAGCTCAACGTGGTGCATCGTTGTGATGGATGCATCGATCTCCGTGCGGCAGGGGAGAAGCCGGCTTGCGTGGCAGCTTGTCCCATGCGTGCTTTGGATTTTGGGCCCATTGAAGAGCTGCGGGCCGCTCATCCCGATGGCGTGAATGTGATCTCGGTGCTGCCCGAGCCCACCACCGATCCCTCGGTGGTTATCGATGCCCGTCAATCGGCTCTTTCCGGCGAGCCGAAGCAGCTCGTTCTGTAGCCATCTTCCCGCTGAGCCGGGCCGTGCGACCCCCCTCCCGTCGCACGGCCCGGCTTTCCGCGCTACACTGGTCGAAGGTGGAAGGGGGCGCGCCGATGAAGCTGAAAACCAAATTTCTCTGCCTGATCGCCGTGTTGCTGGCGGTGTCGCTCGGCGCGAACTTGGTTTGGACTTCCGCAAACAAGCATGCCCAAATGGAAAACGAGTTGCGGGAGCAGGCGCGCGCCCTCGCTCAGCAAATGGATGCCGTCTGGGAATTCATGGTGGCCAATCAAGACCGCCTGGCCCAAGTGGCCTTCACGGAAGATGGCGTGTACCAGGGGCTTCACTGCGCCATTGCTGGTCGCATTATCGGTCAGTCTTTCACGATGCATTCCGATTACACGACGCGGTTCGTGAATTTCAACCCACGCAATAAGGCTGGCGAGCCCGACGACTACGAGGCGGCCGCGCTCTCCGCGTTCCACGACGATGCAAGTCGTGCCGACTACTATGGCTTTACCGACTATGAGGGCCGCCAGGTCTTTCGCTATGTGGCTCCCATGACCATAGAAGAGGCCTGCCTGCAGTGTCACGGCGAACCAGCCGGCGAGCTGGACGTCACTGGCGCTCCCAAGGAAGGCTGGAAGATGGGGGACGTGGGCGGTGCCATCAGCATCATCATGCCGCTTGACGTGTACCAGGCCAACGAGCGAGAGTCCGTCGCCCAAGACGTTTTATTCTTCGCCATCATGCTGGCGGTGTGTCTGGTGGCGGTGTATGTGGCGCTGACCTATTTGGTAACACGGCCTTTGGGTAAGATTCGCGCTGGCGTGGACGAAGTGTCCGAGGGCAATCTTGACGTGCGTCTCAGCTATAGCGAATCGTCCCAGGAGATGAGTTCGCTCACGACGGCCTTCAACGACATGGCCCACGAACTTGCTGATGTTTACGCAGGACTTGAAGACGAGGTGGCTGATCGGACGGCTCAGCTGCAGCAGGCTAACGAGGTGCTCGAGCAGCAGCGTCGCCAGCTGGAAGCGGTCAACGCTCAGCTGGTGGATGAGAACCAGTACAAGAGTGACTTCCTCTCTATGGTGAGCCATGAGTTGCGCACACCGCTCACTTCCATCGTGGCCTTTGCCGATCTGCTGAGCAAGCATCGCGCAGGAGCCGACGAGAACGAGGCTAAGGCCTTGGCGGGCATCGAGGCCAACTCCCAGGCGCTCATGCTGATGATCAACGACATTCTGGAGATGAGCCGTCTTGATGCCGGCCGCGTGAAACTGAGTCTTGAAGTGGTGGACATCGGCGATGTGGTGGGTATCGTGCGTGCCACGGTAGGGCCCCTGGCGGCTAAGGAGCATTTGGAATTTACAAGCGAGGTGGCGCCGGATGTGCCGCTGGTACGAGGCGATTTCGACAAGCTCGTCCACGTGCTGCAGAATCTGTGCGGCAACGCGGTGAAGTTCACGCCTGACGGGGGCGCAGTGCATCTTAAAGCCGCTTTCCATCCTGCCAGTTCGAAAGGCATACCCGATGAGGTGTGGCTTACGGTGGCTGATAGCGGCATCGGCATAGATGCCGCAGATCAGGAGCGCATCTTCGAGAAGTTTGTGCAGGTGGATTCGTCATCCACTCGGCGCTACAACGGTACGGGATTGGGACTCGCCATCGTGCGCGAGTACGCCGAGATGCACGGGGGCTCTGTGAGCGTGGAAAGCGAGCTGGGCCAGGGAGCTTCCTTTGTCGTGCGCATCCCTGTGTCTGGCCCGGTTTCGCGAGAAACGGCAGAGAAGGACGAGAAATCTGGTAGCGGGCCTAGTGGCGAAGACCTTCCGAAGGGGGAACAATCATGAATCGACCCATCAAAGTGATGCTTATCGACGACGATCCGGGCATTCACGAAAGTCTTCGAGCCGTCGTAGAAGAAGCGGGCTACGAGTTCTGCGGGGCTCTTGGCGGGCGAGAGGGGCTTCGGCTGTTGGATGACGAGCACCCCGATCTGTTGCTTCTCGACGTGATGATGCCCGGCATGAATGGCTTCGACGTCTGCCAGCAAATGCGCGAGGAGGGACGTCGCATTCCCGTTATCTTTCTCACAGCGAAAAACGACATCGTAGACAAGAGCACGGGTTTCAAGGCCGGTGCCGATGACTACGTGACCAAGCCCTTCATCGCCGATGAGCTGCTGCTGCGCATCGACGCTCACGTGCGGCGTCACCGCGGCGACATCGAACATGCGCGCAAAAATTCAACCGATGCCAGCGAGCTGGCGCGCCGCGAACCGTGCCGCATAGGAGATCTGGAAGTGTTCTTCGATCGCTACGAAGTGCATTTGCACGGCGAGACAGTTCCTCTGACGGCTAAGGAATTTGAAATACTTGCGCTTTTGGCCGAAAGCCCCGGAGAGGTGTTCACGCGACGCCGCATCTACGAGCACCTGTGGGGCGAGACGGCGGAGGTGGATGAGAACTCCATCACGGTGTTCATGCGCAAGATCCGCGAAAAGATTGAGAACAATCCCAGCGAGCCGCGATATCTGCTCACTGTCTGGCGCGTTGGCTATAAGCTGGCGGCAGAGTAGCGAGTGACGGGATAGGCTGTCGCTGCGTTTCTCATTTTTGGTTCTGATCGGCCATTTTCCCTAAAATCATACCTTTCGGATGAGTGCTTTAGGACATATCGCCGCTTTCGTGAGACTGACGGCGAGGCGCCAATGTCCTTACGATGCAGGGGTAACCGAACCGGCAGGGACGCTGGTTCGCCGAAAGGAGGAAGTAATGGGAGAAATCAAGGGAATGGGTCGTCGCGACTTCTTGAAGACGGCTGCTCTCTCTGGTCTGGCGCTGGGAGGTGCTGCTGCACTGACGGGTTGTGCCCCCTCGACGGGCGCGGAAAAGGGCGCGAGCGCGAAGGCGAGCGCCGGCGCCGATGTTGCTTGGGATAAGGAAGTAGACGTGCTCGTCATCGGCTCGGGCACCGGTGCGTTCGCGGCTCTGGTCGCCGCGGCCAAGGGCGCCGAATCGGTGTGCCTTGTCGAGAAGGGAACCATGTGGGGCGGCACTGCCGCTACCTCGGGCGGCGGCCTGGCTGTGCCGCTGACCTACGCCGCCACCGACGCCGGCATCACCGACAGCAAGGAAGAGGTGGTCAAGTACTTCACCAACGCCACCGACGGTCGCGTCGATCAGGCTGTGCTCAACTCGTTCATCGATAACGGCAGCACCTTCATCGACTGGATTTCTGAGGAGATGGGCTGGAAGTTCGCAGCCTCGCCGCTATTCGGCGATTACTACGAGCCCATGGATGGCTGGATTCCCATGGGTCGCGGCAGCCTCGGCGCCGCCGACGCCAGCGGTTCGCTCTCGGCTGCTCAGATGTGGGATCAGATGTCCCTACGACCTGTTCAACCAGGCGTTCGCCTACTATGACACGGGCGAGCCGGGCCATGTGAACATCCCCGCCTACTTCATTTGCGATGCTGCCTGCTGGGCTACCTACTCGCTTCCCGGCCACACGGTAGGCGCCGTGGGCGATGGCGAGGACAGCTACTTCAACGAGACCTACGGCGGAGAAGCTTCCGACCCGTCGGAGGTGCCGGCGCATTTCGTGAAGGCCGACACTCTGGAAGAGCTCGCCGAGAAGCTGGGTATCGACGCGGCTGGCCTCGCTGCCGAGATTGCGACCTTCAACGAGAACGCTGCCAAGGGCGTTGACCCGGTGTACCATCGCGGCGAGAAGCACCTGGACATCAACACCACCGGCGTTATGGCCGGTAGCCGAACCGATCTGGCGAACCCGGTGCTCGCGCCGCTGGCCACGGGCCCGTTCTACGGCGCCGTGTATGTGCCCGGCACCTGCGGCACCGCCGGCGGTCTCACCATTAACGAGAACGCTCAGGTCGTGAACGTGAACGGCGAGCCCATCGAGCACCTGTACGCCGTGGGCAACTGCTCCTCCGGCGTATCGGGTGGAACGTACGTGCACGGCGGCATCAGCCTGGGTTCGGGCGCCGTCATGAGCTGGGTGGCCGTGAACCACGTCCTGGCCGCCAAGGCTTAAGCCAACTTCTGCTGGCAGCGGATCCCTCCCTACGCTGCCAGCCCATACCCTTCCCTTTGGCGGCTTCGCTTCGGCGAAGCCGCCTCCTTTATCAACGGAAGGAAGGCGCTTTAATGGGGAGCATTCCTTTTGCTAATGAGGGAGGTTCTGCTTGAAGTAGTCGATAAGCTCCTGTTTGGAGTGGATGCCGAGTTTCGCGTAGATGCGCTTCGCGTGGGTGCGGGCCGTGCCCTCCGAGATGAACAGCTCTTGCTGCACAATGCGCAGGCTTCGTCCCTCTAGGAGAAGGGACGCCACTTCGGTCTCCCTTTTGGTGAGGCCTGCCTTTCGAGCTACGTCCTCTACGGCCGATTCGCGACTCATGCTTGCCGCGCGTCCCAGAGTGTTCACCCATATCCCCGAGAAGGCGAAGAACCCCACAAGGGTGAGAAGGCACACGAAGGAAGACAGATCAACGAGAATAGGGTCTGGCAGCGGGATGAAATGCTCACGGCCGATCAGCCCGATCGCAATGCCGAGGCCCCAGCATAGGTTAATGAGGGCGAAGTAGGTGGCCTTCCGCAAATCGAGGCCGAACGCCGTGATAATGCCGAGCAGCAGGAAGAGCAGCTGCGAGATGAGGAACAGCGGTGCGGGGCGAGTGAACAGCTCCGAGGGGGAGGTGGCCATGGATACCGTGCCGAGTGCCACCACCAAACCGGTTGCGAGACCGACGAGGCACGGTACGACGATAGGCGAGGACAGGCGTACCTTCTTGGGCAGAGGCCCCAGGCGTGTGGAACTTGGTGCGGGGTTGTTTGCGCCTGCGAGCATGACGAGGGGTGCGGCTATGATGCAAGCGTCGTATACGGCTCGCGGCACGAGCAAGAGCCCCAGGTTTAACAGGTAGAAAAGCAGCAGCGAGCCGGACAGCGCCACCGATAGCGTGGAAAAGTCATCGCATTTCGCCAAGGTCTCCAGTCGAAGCAATGCGGCGAAAGTGCAAGCCACGGTCAAGGAAAGAATGAGCGTCGCATGCAGTGTGGCACTGGAGATGGGCATGTGGGGCTCTAGGGCCAAGCCGAGGGTCGTGAACGTGGCCGCAAGGGCGCCGCCGATGCGAATGGCTTTGGGGATGCGATCCCATCGCGCCCGGCCTATGCCTATGACCAAGGCGATGCCGATGAGTGGGCCTGGTATGGCGGGCGTTGCAACAGAGTCGATAAAGGATACGGTGAAAAGGCTGTCGTAATTAATTTGATGCAGCCAGAGCCAGATGATGGCATCGAGTAGGGCTATCTGCGCTGCCTGTTTCCGGTTGACCCTATGGGCCTTCAGATTGATTTGCACGATCCCCTCCCTTGAAATAAGCAAACCATGTCTTTTGGTCGAGAAAAGCCCAAGTATCCGTTTTTGTTAGACGGGCATTTTCTGGCCCGCTGGATATGCTTCCTGCGGGTTTGGTCTCGGGCTCTGCAATTTGCTCGTGGAAGACAATGTAGCAAACCTGGGGCCGAGCCTATCCGTTGGAAGTTTTTTTGTCAAGAAAGAGGCCGCGGCATGAGACGGCTTTCGAGCCCCTGGAAAAGGGATTCATTTTTGTGTCCGTTTTGAAACCAATATGAGTGTTTTATCAGGCTTAACCTCCACTTATGCCGAATCTGTTCTTGATAAAATCGAAGGGTTTTTGAGAGAGCGAAATACGTGCGAGAAGGAACGGTCTTATGGTTTCTCGTTTCGAATATCATGGCAAGGAAAGCTTGATGGAAAAGCGCCGCCAAAGGCGCAAAGAGCAGCTGAGGAATCGGACGGTGGCCCTGGCGGCGGGCTTGTTGCTGGCGGGTGTTTGCGGTGTGTCGAGCGCCCTTGCGGCTACTGGGGGTTCGGACGGGTTCGATGTGGTGGACGTCCTGCAGGATACCGCCTCGTTGAGCGCCGCGCCTTCCAGCCTTGTTCCTGCTGAGGACGACGCGCTCTGGCAGGTGGCTGCCGAAGGTGGGAGCGATGCCGCCCTGAAGGAGATTGCGAGCCGGGGTGCCAATCTCCTAGCCGCCCGATCTGGAGGTCAGAGAGCGGTTGAGGGAATGCGAATTACGACTGCCCTGATTAAGGTAGAAGGTGTACTCGATCAAAATTTGGCAAATGATAGCTCCTTCTCCGTCGACTTCAACAAGCAATTCACCCTGCACATTGAGGTGGAAAGCGAGTTGAATCTGGCGAATAAAAAGGTGGAGATCACCGTGCCCGACGGGCTGACCGTGGTGGAGTACCCCATCCCCGAGCGGGGTGACATGGCGGAGAGCGTAACGCCTGAAAGCATTGACCAGCTGCACAGTGTGAACAACTACGGCGGCTACCACCCCACAAATGGCACCATCACCTATTCTCTCAAAAATACGGCGGAAAAGAACAGCTTTAATATCGTTCTGGCCCCGGACACCGTTCTCTGGAACAGAACAAAGGAGCAGGAGCTTAAGGATTCGCTCAAAATCGAAGTCTACACAGGCGATCGAACATATCAGACAATCTCTGCCACTCCAAAGATTACGGGCAAATACAATGATACGCCTAGTGACAACAGAGCGATCCAGACCGGCCCCAGACTGTCCCGGATTGGCGTGAAGACTGGTGTACCCACGGCGGCGAATCAGCCCTTTGCCCTGCGGCAAATCTGGATAAACCCGGACAAGGACTACATCGATATGCCCCAGTTCTTTAAGAAGCTGGAGCTCACCATTGCCTTGCCATACTACACAGAAAATGGCAACAATATTTATGCGAAACTCGATCATATCACCTGGGATCCTGCGGGAGAGTCTACCAGGCTCAACCTGCTGGATCCGGAAAACCACAAGGGTGGTGACGATAGCTATAAGGACGGCTTTAACTTCACAAAGACGGTAGACGATGCCAATCACACTGTTAAACTGACCTGGGAAAACTTGTACCTGGAGTATGCGCAGGATTACTTTACCCCCTATTTTAAGTGGACGTCCGATTGTGACATCACAACTACAAATGCCGTCAGGTGGGGCAGCGATTCGATTCTCAACACCGGTAAGACAGCCCCCGGATGCTACGAGGGGAAGACGCCCACTACTGGCGATGCCTCCGCAGTGGGCGGAACGATCACCTGGCAGGATGACAGTACGTGGTATCTCTATAATGGCGACTGCACTACGCTCAGCTTCACTGCTCAAGCAGGAGAGAGCATGAGCGTGAATGGAAAAGCCAACAATCAGCCAATCTATAATAATTACGCAAGCGATTCCAATATTATCTATTATCTGGGACAGTTCCATGTGGTCAACCAGGGCGGCGCCGTGAGCGCCAATAAGACGGTGGAATTCACCTATGGAAACAATGATAAAATCGGCGTCACCGCCCAGAAGATTCCTGCAACCACGGGCAATGTTGTGGAAGTCTGGTACACGACGACAACGAACCCAACCGAACAAAAGTACAACGGCACCCTCATCAGCAGCGGCGGCTTTGTCGCCTTTACCACCCAGATGGCAGGACTTGGCAAGGGCGAGTATTTCACCAAGATCAAGGCCAACGTAGGCAGCTATGAGAAGGACTACGTGGGCTATGTGTCCTCCCGTGATCAGGATCCCACGTCGGGATATGCTACCACCTTCGGCAAGCTGCTGACCGCAGACGAGGCTACGTATTCCAACTTTGCTTCCATGAAAATGTACGATACCGGTTCAGGTGATAGCACGGCCAAATCGGGCAACTATACCGTAAAGGTCACAAACACAAGGGGCGAGATCCCCTTGGCCATGGAGCAGGCGTACGAGGAGAATTCCTTGGAGCGGGTGCCGATCCTGAGCAAGACCTCCGCAACAGCGGGAGAGACCATTACCTTCAACGGTCTGCTCAGCTCGTCCGCTTATCCTTATTCTTCCAACAATATTACAACGGATCAGGAAATCTATATCCGTCTGCCGGAAAAGATCACGGTCAAAAACCTCAAGCTATACCAAGAGGTTGGAAGAATGGCGGATAAGGTTTTCCTCCTCGACGCGGTTACGGAGACGGTAACGAGTCCCCAAAGGACCGAGATTGCCAAAGACTCATACAGCTTTGTGGAGGTAACATCTGCTGCCGAAACCGGCTATAAGCTGTACAAGATCACCTTTATGGACGCGGATAACCCCGCAAAGGTTGGCTGGTTCACCGACGGGCTGGGGCAGTACCAGATCGGGATTTCCTTTGATATGGAGATCGCCAAGGACGCCGATGCCATGACCTTGGATATGCGGGACTGCGTACGGTTCAAGAGCGCATCCCTGACCTCCACATCCAACAACGGCACCCTGGCCCAATATCAGGTTATGGATGATAGGGTGCGGTACAGCACCTTCAACGTCAACGCAAAGGGCGCGAAGCTCTCGGTGGTGGCGGCCCGGCTGGGCTTGACCTTCACCTTCGGCGCAAGAATGCTGGACAAGTCAAACACGGAACCAGACTATGACGCAGGCGACTACTCAAACTTCGAGGAAAAGGGCGACAAGGTCTATCTCAAAGATGCGGATCATGTTGTGGACATGCTTTTTACCCTCAAGAATGAAACTGGACGAGTTTTTTCCAAGGACGACGCGCAGGCCTTTTATTACTTTATTCCGGTGCCCAAAGAGGGGGATTTCTGGGATAGTCATATGCAAGATAAGGCATTTGACTTTGACATGATGCTGACGGGAGAACCGACGCTCAGCGGTGCATCTGCAGTCCGCAATCATATTCAGGTAACGTACAGCACCAAGGTTGATGCAAGCGCAGCCCCTGGAGATTCTTTTCACTATAGTACTGTTACGAATGATAACTATGTTACGGCAGAAAAAATTACCAATTGGGGCGATGTGAAAATGATTCGCATCGCGGCTACGAGTGATACCGAAAGCATTCCGGAGGATGCGGATCTAAAAGTTAACCTGCGTCTGAGTCCAAAGTTTGACAGCAGCGCCGATCTTGTGGGCAGCGTGGTCAACTTTGGGCCTTGCGGCGTGTCTCCCTATTCCGTGGGCAGCACGCTCAATCAGGGGCACAACCCCTTGTCACGCATTCAAGTTGAGTTCCAGACGGGCGTTATTGAAGGGAAGGTCTTTATTGATAAAGACTTCGATGGCGTCTATACGGAAGACGCGGATGATCTCTATACCGGTAAGATTAAAGTAAGTGCACCTCATCAGAATGGAGTTGGCGCCGACGACACCGAAAGCCACGAGACAATTACCGAAACGGGTGTGTTTAAATTCACGGGCCGGCGGGCAGATACCTACCATGTGATTGTTGCCAACCCCGGCAGCAGCGATGCCAACGGCGATAATCCGCTGAAGTTTTCTCTACCAGAAAGTGGAGGGGCGTTTGGTCTGGGTGATGACGAGACGACCGCTACGGCCACGGTGACGCTTGAAAAAGGAACAGGCAAAGGCACCGCCGATCTGGCGATTGGTCTTCAGCAACCCCATACTGTTTCCTTTAGTGCAGAAAACGCAACGCTGAGCGCCTCTTCAACCAAGGTGTGGCACAACGATGCGCTGAAGGAGGGCATTCCGACGGTTACGGCCTCGAGTGGCTGGAGATTCACGGGGAACTGGACAGACGAAGCCACCACGTATACCACTGACCAGTTGAAGGAGCAGGTAATCAATGCGGATGACAAGACCTTTGCTGCCGAGGTGAAGAAGCTCTACTCGGTGACCTATGACTTGAACGGCGGAACCGGAGCGGGTGCTCCGGAAACCACGCAGCATGTTGAAGGCGAGAAGGTTTCGCCAAATTATACGGGCACCAGCAGTCTGAACAAGGGAGAGAAGACGATCTTTGTCGGCTGGAGCCTGGAGAAAATCGCGGACGTTCTTCAGGAGGATGCGACTCAAGAAACCATCGGCAAGATCATCTCTACGGATCAGCATGACATGCCCGATCATGACGTCCACCTTTATGCCGTCTATGCGATGGATGCCAATGGTAACAGCAATCCGGATTACAACGACGATGCCGTCCATGTCCGTTATCACGGCAACAATGGCGACTATACCGACATCATCTGTCCCCACCATCATGTGATAGGGGCAAAGGAACAGCTCTCCACCAACGGTGCGGTTTCCGGTAAAAGCCTGGGGCATGATGACGACGCATCGAGTGCTGCCGCTGAGGTAAAAAACCATACCTTTACTTACGGTACCAACATCTTTGTCGGCTGGAGCACTACGCCGATCCTTGACCGTGTGATAAAAACCAAGGCGGATCACGATGACTTGAAAGACAGCATCGTGACAGAGGTGACGATGCTGTCAAAGCCAGGCGCCGACGTTTCTGCGGATGACGCTAAAGATACGAGCAAGTACGCCGATGCAGATGGCAATACCAACGTCTACGCCGTCTGGGCCGCCGATCGCAACGGGAACAAAGTAGCTGACTACACAGAAGAATATCAGCTGACCTATGAAGCCAACGCTAGAGACGGTGACACGGTTGGCGCGATGCCCACGATCAGCGGAGCGCACATCCCCTCCGACAAGGTGACCTTGAGCGACGCCAAGCCCACGCATAGCGATGTAGATGGCAAGAAAGTGGTTTTCATCGGTTGGACCGAAACGCAAACGAATTCAATTTTCGGCCGTGCCGATGAGGCGCCGGCTACGGTTACCGAAGTCACCTTTGGAGCTGCTGACAAGACAGTCTACGCTGCCTGGGGCTATGACGAAGACGACGATGGCGTGGCCGATGCGCTGGAAACGTACTCTCTCATCTACGATCTTAACGGAGGCAGCGGAACGCCTCCAGCGCAAGTGAGCAATATCGCGAAAGGCAGTGAAGTCAAGCTGACCACGGAGGCAGGTTTCCGTCGCAACGCCAATGAGCTTTTCGTCGGATGGAGCGCCACGGAACACGAGGATGCCTTCACGGCGGCCCAGAAGGAGGAGCTCAAGCAGGCTCTCATCACAGGCACGAGCGTCATTTTCGATACGGCGGACAGAACGTTGTATGCCGTTTGGGCTGCCGACCGCAACGGCAACCACGTGGCGGACTATCAAGAGCCGCAGTACAAGATCAATTATGACGGCAACGCGCAGTCGGGAGGGTCGATCGAAGGCTTGCCCAGCGATAGCGAAATCCATCTGACGAGTGAAACCGTCACGCTCAGCACCGCTACGCCAATCTATCACTGCCGACGGCAAGAGCATCGCTTTCCTTGGTTGGACGGAGCGGCCCGCCAAGATCCTGAGCCGCAGCGATGACGAGCCGACCTTGGTAACGAGCGTTGCGTTCGACGATGCCGATAAAACCGTCTATGCCGCTTGGGGCTATGACGACAACAGGAACAATGTCGCCGACGTATTGGAGACCTACTCGCTTTCCTACGATTTGAATGGCGGCGTTGGCTCTGCCCCGGCAGGCCAGACCGACATCAGGAAGGGCACGCCGGTTCCGTTGACGTCGGATACGGGCTTCAGCCGGCAGCCCAGAAATCCCGACGGCATCACAGAAATCTTCGCAGGTTGGAGTCGGGCTAAGCACGAAGATGCCTTTACAGCGGAGCAGCGAGATGAAGCAAAGAAGGCGCTGGTCTCGGGCAAAATTATCATGGGAACGGAAGACCTTACTCTCTATGCCGTATGGGCACAGGACCGCAACAATAGCGGAGTACCTGATTTCTCCGAAACGTCATACAAGATCATCTACGACGGAAACGCTCAGGAAAATGGTACAGTTAAGGGGCTTCCCGTTGATGAGGGGCTTCATCTTGCCGGCGACACGGTATCTCTCGGCAGTGCTCGGCCCACTCACAGCGGCCTGAACGGCAAGGAAGTGGTGTTCCTCGGCTGGACGCTCAGTCGTGTCGACGGCATCTTCGATCATGAGGCGGCGCCCACCTCTGCCGATGAGGGCATGGCTCGCGATGGAGCGGCCTCCCACGCCTATGTTAATAGCGTGGAGCTTGTCGATGCCGATGTAACGGTGTACGCGGCATGGGGGTATCAGGAGCATGTTTGGGGCGACTGGGCTGTCGAAACTCCTTCGACCTGCGTTCAGCAAGGAACCGAAAAGCGCACCTGCACTACGTGTGACGCCGTTGAAAGACGGCCGCTCGATGTTCTTCCCCACGAGTGGGAGGCGAATTTCACGGTAGACAAGCCCGTTACCTGCGTTGAGGACGGTCTGAAATCGAATCATTGCAAGCATTGCGGCGCAACGAGATATGCGACGCCCATCCCGTCGGTGGGGCACGTGTTCGGCGGTTGGAAGGCCGATGCGGCGGGGCACTGGCGCGAGTGCACTGTCTGCAACGTCAAGGCGGCTGCGGGGGCTCATGAGTTCCGCGAGGTGATGGCCGATGATGGGCGTCGTCACGAGGTGTGCTCGGTTTGCGGTTACGATCGCGAGAAGCAGGCTATTCTCCCCGCGACGGATGGCGCGAGTGCGGCCAATGGCAGAGGCGGTTCCAGTTGGTTCCAAACGCTAATCCATCTTCCGCAGACGGGCGATCCGCAGGGTTGGTGGGTGGTCGTCCTTTTGGTGGCAACAGCACTTGGGGCGGGCATTTCGGTAGTAGCCTTCGGGCGCATGCGCCGTCTTGCGAGGGGTCGACACGCCAAATAGCGGGAAGGATCATCGGATGGAGCTACGAGAGGACAAGCTCTCGTGTTTAGCAGGAAAGTAGGGCAGGGTGACGCCAAGCAGCCGTCGGGCATCGTATGATTCGCGTAAAATCGTAACATCGCAAAAGGGCGATACGGGATTCGCTTCGGATGGTGCGGATCCGGCGATGCGCGAGGCGAGTCGCTTCGCTTTGCGCACCGTAAAGCATGAGAAAGGTGAACCGATGGGTTTTCCGAGGGAATTAAAGAGAACTGCTGCTGGTGCGGCCGGCTGCAGCTGCCCTTTTAATCCTCAGGGCAAAAAACAGCTCGGGGGGGGGCTCCCAGAAAACAATAGGCGCCGCAAGGGGCGCTGACCCCTCTGTTGCGACCGCGCCGACCGCGCCGACCGTCCTTGCGGCCGCCCCTTCGAACGGGAGAGGGGGCAGATAGTCGTGGCGAACATCGTTATTGTTGAAGGCGAGCAATGCGTGGCTGATGTCGTGAAAGCCGCCTTCGAGCGCGAGGGCCATTATTGCGTCACGGTGTGTGACGGGCTTGATGCCGTTGACGCCATTGTAGAAGCGGATTTCGATCTTGCCGTTCTGGGCCTTGGTCTGACGGGCATCGACAGTATTCAATTACTCGAGTACATTCGCACGCTCGATATCCCTACGATCATGGTGCTTGACGCCTCTCAAGAGAAAGAGTGCCTGCACTGCATGGAAATCGGGGCAAGCGCCTGCATCATCAAGCCTTTTTCGGTTCGGGAGCTGCTGTCGTGCGCCAATAAGTTTCTCGAACGCGGCGCGCTCCGCGAGACGCTGCGCATGGGCACGACGGAGATCGATACGACGGCGCGGCAGGTGCGCATAGCCGGATGCGAAGTGGTTCTTTCCCCCAAAGAGTACGATCTGCTCATGCTGTTCGTGAGGAATCCCCATCGCGCTTTTAGCCGAGAAGATATTTATGAGCGCGTATGGCACGGTTATTACCCTTCGAAGTCGAAGGCTGTCGATATAGCCGTTGCGCGTTTACGGAAAAAGATGGGCTGGGACGCGGAGATCAAGGCCATCCGCAAATTCGGCTACCGATTCGATCCGCCATCTATGGGTTAATCCGTCATCTTTCCAGCCATCACCTCGCCTTTTCCCTGCGCGATTATCGTGATTCACGAGTGCGAGTTGTTGCCAGTTTGTTAGAATGGGGCATACTCGCAACAAATGTGTCCGAAGGAGAGATGCGCGCCCATGGAAATGACGAAAGAGCAGCTTGAGCTTATCGCCAATCAGCTGGCCACCATTAAGGAGCGGTCGCCGTTCTACGCGAAGAAGTTCGAAGGTATCGATGTCGCGGACGTGCGCACCCAGGCCGACTTCGAAAAGCTGCCCTTTTCCGAGAAAGATGACCTGCGCGCGGTGTATCCGCTGGGGTTGCAGGCGGTGCCCGACGAGGAAGTCGTGCGCATCCACAGCTCCTCGGGCACCACGGGCACGCCGGTTATCATCCCCTACACCCAGCAGGACGTCATCGACTGGGCCACGCAGTTCGCCCGCTGCTACGAGATGGCGGGCATCACCCCGCTCGACCGCATCCAAATCACCCCGGGCTACGGCCTGTGGACGGCCGGCATCGGTTTCCAGCTGGGCGCCGAGCGCCTGGGCGCCATGGCCATTCCCATGGGGCCGGGCAACACCGAGAAGCAGCTGAAGATGATGCAGGATCTGAAGTCCACGGTCATCTGCGCCACCAGCTCCTACGCGCTGCTTCTCGCCGAGGAGATCACCAAGCGCAACCTGCGCGACAAGATTCACCTGAAGAAGGGCGTCATCGGCTCCGAGCGCTGGGGCGAGAAGATGCGCAACCGCATTCAGGACGAGCTGGGCATCGAGATTTACGACATTTACGGCCTCACCGAGGTGTACGGCCCGGGCATCGGCATGAGCTGCGCGCACCAGTGCGGCATGCACTACTGGGACGACTACATCTACCTGGAAATCATCGATCCGAGGACCGGCAAGAATCTGCCGGACGGCGAGATCGGCGAGATCGTCATCACCACGCTGGTGAAAGAGGGCGCACCGCTGATCCGCTACCGCACCCACGACCTTTCCCGCATCATTCCGGGCGAGTGCGCATGCGGCAGCAAGTTCCCGCGGCTGGACATCATCATGGGCAGAACGGACGACATGATGAAGATCAAGGGCGTCAACGTCTTCCCCAGCCAGATCGAGGAGATTCTGGGCACATTCGAGGAGATCTCCAGCGAGTATCAGATTCGTATCTCCCATCTGGACGGCAAGGACACCATGCGCATCTACGTGGAATCCACCGGCGATGTGGATTTCGCAGACCTGAGCCGCCGCATTGCAGAACAGGTCAAGAGCCGCATCGGCTTTACCCCCATTGTCAAGGTGGTCGAGGTCGGCGTGCTGCCCCGCAGTATGAAAAAGACGGCTCGGGTAATCGACGAGCGGTTTAATTGACACGGCGTACTGTATCTGTTGGTTGTGGTGATTGAAAATTTCGTTGAAAACATTCCACCGGAATGTTTTCAAAA
>OLNP01001813.1_pt1 | contig 17050 bp, 16 predicted proteins | sample 1671951 | NCBI WGS metagenome assembly OLNP01 (sample SAMEA3136629, study PRJEB25190) | human gut metagenome | biome: human gut; feature: human-associated habitat; material: faeces | place: Austria | collected 2013
CGCATGGGCGAATGGTTTGAGCTGGAGGGCGAAGAGCTGCTTGCACGCGCCATCTGCCACGAGAACGACCATCTGGACGGCGTGGTCTTTAAAGACCGGATGTCCCGCCTGCTGACCGAAGAGGAACTGGCGGACTAAGGATAGGGGAGGCAAAACAGCATGAGGATTGTATTTATGGGTACGCCGGAGTTTGCAGCCGCCTCGCTTGAACAGCTGCTGACCACCCGGCACGAGGTCGTGGGTGTGTTCACCCAGCCGGATAAGCCAAAGGGCAGAGGCTACAAGCTGGTACCGCCGCCGGTCAAAGAACTGGCACTGGCGCATCAGATCCCGGTGTTCCAGCCGCAGAAGATGCGCGACGGGCAGGCACTGGAAATTTTGCAGCAGCTGCAGCCGGAGCTGATTGCGGTGGTTGCCTATGGAAAACTGCTGCCAAAGGAAATTTTGGAGCTGCCAAAGTACGGCTGTATCAACGTACATGGTTCGCTGCTGCCAAAATACCGCGGTGCAGGTCCAATCCAGTGGAGCATCATCGACGGAGAAAAAACGACCGGTGTCACCACCATGTACATGGGCGAGGGACTGGACACCGGCGATATGATTTTAAAGAAGGAGACCCCCATCGGGGAGAACGAGACCTATGGGGAGCTACACGACCGTCTGGCAGTCATCGGTGCGCAGGCGCTGGTGGAAACGGTCGACCTGCTCGAGCAGGGCAAGGCGCCGCGCGAAAAACAGGACGACGCTCTTTCCTGCTATGCGCCGATGCTGGACAAAAAGATTGCAAAGCTGGACTTTGCACAGCCGGCAACCAAGCTGCATGACCTGATTCGAGGATTATCGCCATGGCCGGTTGCCCATACTACCTTTGAGGGCAAGCTGCTCAAGGTCCACCGCGCAGTAGTTGCGCAGGCACAGGGCGACTGCGGACCGGCAGGAAAGGTGCTTGACAGCAAAAAGCTGATTGTTGCCTGCGGCAGCGGTGCGCTCGAATTGCAGCAGGTGCAGCTGGAGGGCGGAAAACGCATCAGCGGAGAAGATTTTATGCGCGGCAGAAAGGCACAGCAGCTGGGCGAGTAATTTACTAAAGCGGTATATACTCTTCATAACTGATTCAAATTTGTCCCATATAATGGAAGAATGGAGCTCCCTTTGCTTTTTTAAGGGAGAGAACATGAGAATAATTGAAGAGAGGAATCGACCATGTTTTATTACTATTTTGACCGTTACTATTGGATTTTGATTGTACCGGCGATGCTGTTTGCCATGTGGGCGCAGACCAAGGTCAACAGCACCTACAACCGATACAACCGGGTGTACAGCGCAAGAGGCATGAGCGCAGCACAGGTCTGCCGGCAGATTTTGGACGAAAACGGATTGTTCCATATCCGTGTGGAGCACGTTTCGGGCAAGCTGACCGACCATTATGACCCGAAGGCAGGTGTCATCCGCCTGTCAGACAGCGTTTATGCCAGCAGCTCGGTGGCAGCCATCGGTGTGGCAGCGCACGAAGCCGGGCACGCGGTCCAGTATGCGGTGGGATATGTCCCCATCAAGGTGAGAAATGCGGTCATCCCGCTCAGCCAGTTTGGTTCCTCGCTTTCCATGCCGGTGCTGCTGATTGGTCTGCTGTTTAACCAGGGCATCCTGGTGCAGCTGGGCATTGTGCTGTTTTCCACCGTTGCGCTGTTTCAGCTGATTACCCTGCCAGTGGAGTTTGATGCAAGCTCCCGTGCCCTCAAGACGCTGGAAGGCTATCAGCTGCTGGATTCGCAGGAAACCCAGATGGCAGGCAAAGTGCTCAAAGCAGCGGCTTTGACCTATGTGGCAGCGCTGCTGTCCAGCTTGGCACAGCTGTTCCGTCTGATCATGCTGTATGGCAGAAGAAACGACGACTAACTCACCATCAGGGTGCAGGATGCACCGGACAGGATATACACAAATACAGAAATTGCAGACAGAAAGGATATTCCACTATGCCGGAGATGACAGCCAGACAAGCAGCGGTGCAGGCGCTGATGCGGGTAAACCACGAGGGAGGATACTCCAACCTGGTACTAAATGAAACGCTGAAAAAAGCACAGCTTTCCCAGACCGATGCGGCATTTGCCAGCAAGCTGTTCTACGGTGCGCTGGAACGGCGGCTGACGCTCGACCACATCATCAGCAGCTACTCGAAAAAGCCGGTGGCAAAGCTGACCCCTGCGGTAGCGGATATTCTGCGGATGAGTCTGTACCAGCTGCTGTATCTGGACAGTGTGCCCGATTCGGCAGCGGTGAACGAGGCGGTCAAACTGACCCGCCAGATGAAGGCGTCAAGCGCCTCCGGCTTTGTCAATGCGGTGCTGCGCAGCTTTATTCGGGATGAAAAGAAGATTCCCACCGTTCGCGGCAATCGTCTCAAAAAGCTGGAGGTCCAATACTCCTGCCCGCAGTGGCTTATCAAAATTCTGCTCGACAGCTTCGGTGAGCAGCAGACAGTAGCGCTGCTGGAGCACAGCCTGGAGCGCCCGCCGCTGTATGCGCGGGTCAACACCACCAGAACAAGCGCACAGCATTGCATCGAGCTTTTGCAGCAGCAGGGTGTGCAGGTACAGCAGGAGGAAGCACTGACCGACTGCCTGCGTTTAAATGCAACTGCCTCCATCGAGCGGCTGCAGGCGTTTGAACAAGGGCTGTTTTATATACAGGACAAATCCTCCCAGATGTGTGCAGCTTCGCTGGAAGCACAGCCGGGGGAACGCATTTTGGACTGCTGTGCGGCGCCCGGATCGAAGACCTTCACCATTGCACAGCAGATGCAGGGCGAGGGTCAAATCATCAGTTGTGACATCTTTGAAGAGAAGGTAAAAAAGATACAGGCGGGTGCGGCGCGTCTGGGACTTTCCTGTGTCGATGCGCGCTTGCAGGACGCTTCGGTCTACGACCCGCAGCTGGGCGAGTTTGACCGGGTGCTGTGCGATGCGCCCTGCTCCGGCATCGGAATCATCGGGCGCAAGCCGGAAATCAAATATAAAGAGGAAGCGCAGCTGAGCGACCTGCCGCAGCTGCAGCTGAAGATATTGGAAAATGTCTGTCGTTATGTTAAGGTGGGCGGACGGCTGGTCTACTCCACCTGTACGCTGCTGCCGAATGAGAACACCAAGGTGGTCGAGCAGTTTTTGCAGCGTCACAGCGAGTTTGAACCGTTGATTCTGCCGCAGCGGGTATTGCAGGCGGCAAACAGCACACCGACCTGGGCGCTGACACTGCTGCCGCAGATGGCGCAGACCGATGGATTTTTTATTGCAGGGATGAAGAGGGTAAGATAAATGAGTTTGGAGCAGAAAAACGACTGGGAACAGAAGATAGACATCAAATCGCTGGAGCTGGAGGAGCTGACCGAACAGCTGGTCCAGATGGGTCTGCCAAAATTTCGCGGCGGGCAGGTCTATTCCTGGCTTCATGAAAAACGGGTGGACAGCTTTGAGCAGATGAGCAATCTGTCAGCGGCACTGCGCCAGCAGCTGGCACAGCGGTACTACATAAATTCGCTGACCATTATCAAAAAGCTGGTGTCCAAAATCGACGGCACCCAAAAGTATCTGCTGCGCCTGGCGGACAACAACTGCGTGGAAGCGGTTTTGATGAAATATAAGTATGGAAATTCGGTCTGCATCTCCACGCAGGTCGGCTGCCGCATGGGATGCAAATTCTGCGCATCCACCTTGGCAGGACTGGTGCGCTCGCTGCGTCCTTCCGAGATGCTCGATGAAATCTACACCCTGACCCGTGACAGCGGACAGCGGGTGAGCAATGTGGTACTGATGGGCATTGGAGAGCCGCTGGATAACTACGACAACGTCATGAAATTTTTAAATATCCTCTCCTCCGAGCAGGGCTACAACCTGAGCCTGCGGCATCTGTCGCTGTCCACCTGCGGACTGGTGGACCGAATTTATGAACTGGCTGCGCACAAAAGCGGATTGACCCTGTCCATCTCGCTGCACGCGCCAAACGATGAGATTCGCAGCCGGACAATGCCAATCAACAACCGCTATCCCATCGACGAGCTGCTCAAAGCCTGCCGCTATTATTTCCAGCAGACCGGCAGAAGGATTTCCTTCGAGTATGCGCTGATCGAAGGGGTCAATGATGAAATCTGCCACGCCAATGAGCTGGCGGACCGTTTAAAGGGAATGGCAGCGCACGTCAACCTCATTCCGGTCAACCCGGTCAAGGAAAGAGGCTTCAAGCGCGGCAGCCGCCAGCGCATCGAGGCGTTCCAGAAGGCGCTGGAAAAACGAGGGGTCAATGCGACCATCCGTCGGGAGCTGGGAGCGGACATCAACGCAGCCTGCGGACAGCTGCGCAGAGAGTATGACCAGCAGAGCGGACAGGTCCGGGAGGAGGAAGAAAAGTGATCAGATTTATGGGTGCGACCGACACCGGACGGCAGCGGCATCAGAACCAGGATGCCTACATCTGCCGCAGGGTCGGGGAGCAGACAGGATATGCCATCGTCTGTGACGGCATGGGCGGTGAAAAGGCAGGAGAGGTCGCCAGCGCGACAGCCTGCCAGCTGATTGAAAAATTCCTTCATCGGGACATCCGTGAAGGAATGAGCGAGTCGGCAGCCAAGGCGGTCATCTTTTCTGCCATCAGTGCAGCCAATGCCAAAGTCTATTCGATGGCAAAGGAAAACCCCAACTACCACGGAATGGGCACCACACTGGTGCTGGCGGTGGTGCTGGATGAGTGGATGCACATTGTCAACATCGGGGACAGCCGCATCTATATGGTGGAAAAAAAGGCAGTGCAGCAGCTGACCCGCGACCACACCCTAGTGCAGACGATGGTGGACCGCGGAGAAATCAGCAGCGAAGAAGCCCAAAATCATCCGAAAAAGCATTATATCACCCGCGCCATCGGCGTTGGGGATACGCTGGACATCGACTACCAGATGTATCAGCTGAAAAAGGAAAGTCAGGTGCTGCTGTGTACCGACGGGCTTTCCAATTACCTCAGACCGGAAAAGCTGCCGGACCAGCTGAAAAGCTGCATCCGCAAGGAGAGCTTGCAGGAGCTGATCGACTATGCCAACAATCAGGGCGGAGCGGACAATATCACGGCAGTTGTGCTGTATCGTTCCTGATGCCCGCTGTGCAGGAGGCTATTCTGAATGGATAAATACATTGGAAAGAAACTGGATGGACGCTATGAGATACGCGAGCTGATCGGCGTGGGCGGAATGGCAAACGTCTACAAGGCGTATGACGTGGTGGAAGCGCGCACGGTGGCGGTCAAGATCCTGCGGGAAGAATATATGAACAACGACGAATTTATGCGCCGTTTCCGCAACGAGTCCCGCGCCATCTCTTTGCTGGATCACCCGAATATCGTCAAGGTGTATGACGTCATCTTCTCCAACCGCATCCAGTCGATTGTGATGGAATACATCGACGGCATCACCCTGAAGGACTACATCGACCAGGAAAAGGTGCTGCGCTGGAAGGAAGCAGTCCACTTTACCGTGCAGATTCTGCGGGCGCTGCAGCACGCGCACGACAAGGGCATTGTCCACCGCGACATCAAGCCGCACAATATCATGCTGCTGTCGGACGGGACCATCAAAATCACTGATTTTGGCATTGCCCGCTTTTCACGCAGCACCACCAAGACCATCACCGACAAAGCCATCGGCTCGGTGCACTACATCAGTCCCGAGCAAGCCAGCGGCGCCTTCACCGATGCCCGCAGCGACATCTATTCGCTGGGCGTGATGATGTTCGAGATGCTTACCGGCAAGCTGCCTTTTGAGGCAGACACGCTGGTTTCGGTGGCAATCAAGCAGATACAAAGTCAGCCGACTCTGCCGCGCTCAATCAACCCCGACATCCCGGAAGGGCTGGAGGAAATCGTGATGCGTGCCATGCAGAAGGACGCGGACAAGAGATACCAGTCGGCAGCAGAGATGCTGCACGACATCGACGAATTTAAAAGGAACCCCGCGATTGTTTTTTCCTACAAGTACGAGCAGCCGCCGCAGGTACACATTCAAAATGAGCTGCGGCATCAGCGGGCAGAACAACAGACAGGTGGAGAACAACAGCCGATGAAAAAAGAGAAAAAACCTTCCAGACGTCCGTCGCAGCAGAACCAGCAAAGCGATGACAGCTATGAACGCAAACCACTGCCGGTAGTGCCGGTGATGGCGGGCATTGCCTTTGCATTTTTGCTGGCAGCCTGTGCTTTCATCGGGATGCTGTTCATGGTCAACAAGCCTTTTGAGCAGGTGGAGAACGTCAAGGTCCCGGACCTGGTGGGCATGAATTATGAAAGCATCAAGACCAAGTACTCTGGAAAGTTCAAGATAGAGGTGGAGGAAAAAGCACCCAGCAGTCTGTACGACGAGGGAGAAATCTATGAGCAGAACCCGGACCCGGGCAAAACGGTCAAGGAAAACTCCACCATCACCATCAAAATCAGCACAGGCAAACAGGTTATTGTGTTGGAAGATTACACCGGAAAGGATTCCACCGAGGTCTTCCGCGACCTGAACAAGAAGGGCATCAAGTGGACCGAGACAGAAACCTACTCTAATGAGTATCCATCGGGAACGGTGGTCAAGACAGCGCCCAAAGCCGGTGAAGAGGTGGCAGAGGGCGATGAAGTCAGCGTCTATGTCAGCTTAGGCTCGCAGGAGCAGAATCAGACGGTGCCGCTGGTGGTCGGAATGAACTTCCACGAGGCAAAGACCTTGCTTTCCACCAAACGTCTGCGCATCGAGTGCGTGCGGGAGGTGCAGCCGGATACCGATGAGGACGGCAATCCTCTGCCGGGTCAGCAGGCGGCAGGAACCATTTTGGAGCAGAGCCCATCGGAGGATGCGCTGGTACCGGCAGGTACGGTGATCGGCGTTACCGTCATGGGCGGCGACGGTTGGGAGGACCCGAACAAGCCAAGACAGATTGAGATTAAATTCGACCTGCCGCAGGGCGACGATACGGTACACGTCCAGACCTTTGTGGATGGCAAGGAAACCGGCTACGGCGACCCGGACCTCTCCAGACAGTCGACCTGGACCACCAAGCCGAGCGGTAAGGGGGATGCAAAGGTGGAAATTTATATCGACGGTCAGTTGTACAAGAGCTATGATGTCAACTTTGACAACGGCACCAAGGTGGAAACCACCGACCTGCAGGGTCTGGGAGAGTCCCTTTCCAAGGAAGAACACGCCGATGAAGAGCGGGACGACGGATACCAGCAGCCGCAGGAGGACGACGACGAATAACCGATAGAAAAACAGCCCGCGCTGTCCTTTGAGGCGGCAGGGCTGTTTTGTCGTATCAGTGCAAGGGGATTTTGCGGGAAGCTCTCGCATTTTCCCGGGAAATTTGCTATAATGGGAAAAAACGTCAGAATGGAGGAAACACAATATCTTGATACAGCAGAAGATAATGGGCAGGATCGTCAAATCGCTGGGTGGATTTTACTATGTGGCACCGCAGTCCGGCGGTCCGGTCGTCGAATGCAGAGCGAGGGGAGCCTTTCGTCAGCAGAACATCAAACCCTGTGTGGGCGATTGGGCAACGGTGGAATTGACCGAGCAGGGAACAGGCTATGTCGTACAGCTCGAGCCGCGCAGCAACAGCCTGGTGCGCCCGCCGCTGGCAAATCTGGACCAGCTGGTGCTGGTGGTTTCCATCGCTGACCCGGCTCCGAACGCCTTTGTTCTGGATAAATTGATTGCCATTGCAGAATATCAGAAGATCGAGCCGGTCATCGTCATCACCAAGTGCGACCTTGCCGACCCGAAGGAATTTGCCGATATTTACCGCAAAGCAGGCTTTGCCGTGTATGAAACGCGGACGCTGGAGCATCAGGGTATCCAGGCGGTCATGGAGATGCTCAAGGACAAGACCAGCGCCTTCTGCGGAAACTCCGGTGCAGGTAAGTCCACCCTGCTCAACGCCATCGACCCGAGATTGAGCCTGGACACCGGCGACATCAGCCAAAAGCTGGGCAGAGGCAGACACACCACCCGCCATGTGGAGCTGTTTGAGCTGCCGCAGGGAGGATTTGTAGCGGACACACCCGGATTTTCCGCGGTAGACCTGGAAAAATTCCAGACTATCCTCAAGGATGAGCTGGCGGGTTGCTTCCGGGAGATGCACGACTACGAGGGCAAATGCCGATTCCGCGGCTGTTCCCACACCAAGGAAGCGGGCTGCGCTGTTTTGCAGGCGGTCAAGGATGGGGAAATCTCGCAAAGCCGCCATCAAAGCTACCTCAACCTGTATGAGCAGGCAAAAAATATCAAGGAATGGGAGCTGAACCGCTAAGGTTTGCAGCTTTAGGGAAAGGGACAGACAGATGAAACGATGCGTGATTTTTGGCGGAGGGCAGATCGGTGACCCCGAGCAGATCAAAAATCTGGTGCGGCAGGAGGACTACCTCATCTGTGCGGACAGCGGTTACCGGCATTGTGTGCAGCTGGGATTTTCTCCGCAGCTGGTGCTGGGCGACTTTGATTCCTATGCAGGAGTGGTGCAGTCCGACTGCGAGCTGCTGCGCTACCCCATCGAAAAGGATGACACCGACACCATGCTGGCGGTCAAGCAGGCTTTGCAGCGCGGATACGAGAGGCTGGTGCTGGTCGGGATGCTGGGCGGCAGGCTGGACCACACCCTTGCCAATATCCAGACACTGGTGTACGCGGTGGAGCACGGAGCGGCAGCACAGATTATCGACAGCAGCTGCTGTATCACCGTCATCAAGGGAGGACAGACAGCGCAGATTCCGTATCAGCAGGGATTTCACTTTTCGGTATTCTGCCACAGCGACTGTGCAAGCGGGGTGTGCATCCGCCACGCAAAGTATGAGCTGGAGGATGCACAGATCACCAACGGTTTTCCCATCGGGGTCAGCAATTCCTTTTTGGAGGGACAGCCCGCACAGATTTCGGTCAAGCAGGGAATCCTTGTGATTCTCTCCACCGGCGGAGATTAAAAAAAGCTGCCTTTTTTCACAAAACAAGCGCACTGTACATAGAATACAGCAAAAGCAAAACGCTTGACTGATGAAAAAGGAGGCAGCACAGATGAAGGTAGTGGTCATCAAAAGCCCAAAATTTCTCTCCGGCATTTTGAGGATGATCTTTAAAATCAATAAGGACGAAGAATAACCGGCAGCGGCGGACAGAACGCCTGTCCGCCGCTCATTGGATAACAGAAAGGACGAAGGATATGAACTGGACACAGGTCAAGATTTATACAACCACCGAGGGAATCGAGCCGTTGACCGGCAGCTTGCTGGATTTGGGAATCGGCGGATTTGTCATCGAGGACGCACAGGACTTTGATGAATTTCTGCACGATACCACCCCGCACTGGGATTACATCGACCAGGATGTTATGAAGAAGATGAAAAACTGCGAGACCAGCGTGACCCTCTATGTGGCGGACAACCCACAGGGAATGGAGGAGCTGGCAGGAGCAAGAGAGATCGTTGCCCGTCTGAAGGCACAGGACAGCGAAGGACGCTACGGTCGTCTGGAGCTGGAACTGGACAATGTCAATGAAGAAGACTGGTCCAACGCATGGAAGAAGTATTACCATCCGGTGCGGGTGGGTGAGCGTTTGGTGGTTTGCCCTTCCTGGGAGGAGTATCAGCCGCAGGAAGGCGACGTCATGCTGACCCTCAATCCGGGTATGGCGTTTGGCACCGGAACCCACGATACCACCAGACTGTGCATGGAGCTGCTGGAAAAGTACATCACACCGGAAGACTCGGTGCTGGACGTCGGCTGCGGAAGCGGTATCCTTGCCATCACAGCGGCGCTGCTGGGTGCAAAGGAGATCAAAGGCTGTGACATCGACGAGGTTGCAGTCAAGGTAGCGGGTGAAAATGCCGCGCTCAACAAGGTTGCCGACCGCATCGCCTTCCACAAGGGTGATTTGACCAGCCAGGTGGAGGGCAGCTTCCAGCTGATCTGCGCCAACATCGTGGCGGATGTCATCATCCGTTTGAGCCGGGATGTCGGCAAATATCTTGCACAGGACGGCATCTTTATCACCTCCGGCATCATCGATACCAGAGAGCAGGATGTGCAGGATGCTCTTGCCGCCAACGGCTTTACCGTCATCGAACGCCGCACCTCCGGCGGCTGGGTCGCTTTGGCTTGCAAGGCAAAGTAACAGGAGAAGGATATGCCCAGATTTTTTACCGAAAATATTGACCAGAACAGCGGCAGCATCACGGGAGAGGACGCCAAACACATCGCCCGCGTGCTTCGGATGAAAAACGGTCAGCCGCTGACCGTTTGCGACACAAAGGGATATGACTATGCGTGTATAATAGAAGGGATCACCGAGGAGCAGATCGACCTGAAGGTGCTGTCCCGCTCGCCCAGCGTCACCGAGCCGAACGTCTCGGTCCATCTGTATCAGGCGATGCCCAAAGCGGACAAGCTGGAGCTGATTATCCAGAAGGCGGTGGAGCTGGGTGTGAACAGCATCACACCGGTGATGACCCGTCGCTGTGTTTCCCGACCGGATGCCAAATCCATGAAGAAGAAGCTTGAGCGATACAACCGCATTGCGTTGGAGGCAGCAAAGCAGAGCGGCAGAGGGATTATCCCGCAGGTAAACCCGCTGCTTGAGCTGGACCAGGCGCTCAGACAGATGCAGCAGAGCGGATGTCCCATCCTTTTTTATGAAAACGCCACCGCTCCGGCAAGACAGCTGCTGCAATCGGCAACAGGGAAAATTGCCATCCTCATCGGAGCGGAGGGAGGCTTTGATGAGGACGAGGTCGAGCGGGCAAAGGTTGCCGGATGCAGCATCCTCTCGCTGGGAAAACGCATCCTGCGCTGTGAAACGGCGCCGCTGGCAGCTTTGTCCATCATCATGTATGAAACAGGAAATATGGAATAGTACCCGAAATGGGAGGGACCATAGATGAATGTGAAAACGATTGTGACCATTGCCTTGATTGGGCTGCTGGGAGTTGGAACCGCCGCGGGGATTTTCCTCTCCGACCGCAGCCAACAGCAGGAGCCGCCATCAGCCGACGTACAGCAGGAAGAAAAAGAGGAAGCGCCTGTGGAAAACTCCTCCCAGAAAGAAGAGCAGGAGCAGTCCTCACAGGAAACAAAACAGCAGCAGCTGGCGGAGGAATTTGCCAAGGAGAAGGAAGAATACTACCTGCTGCTTGCCAATGCCGAAAACCCGCTGCCGCAGGACTGGAGCATCCAGACTGAAGAGGTCCAGAACGGCTATGAGATGGACAAGCGGGCAGCGCCTGCCATGCGGGAGATGATACAGGCAGCCAAAGAGGACGGAGTGGAGCTGATGCTCTGCTCGGCGTACCGCTCGGTTGAAAAACAGCAGCAGCTGTTCGACCGCTCGCAGCAGGCATACATGGCACAGGGGATGAGTGAAGAGGAAGCATACGCCAAAACTGCCACCGAAACCGCCATCCCGGGCACCAGTGAGCATCAGACGGGCTTGGCAGCAGACATCGTCACCCCGACCTACCAAATGCTCGATGCAGGCTTTGCAGACACGCCAGCCGGTCAGTGGCTCAGCGAACACGCGGCAGAGTACGGCTTCGTGCTGCGCTACCCGCAGGACAAGCAGGAGGTCACCGGCATCATCTACGAGTCGTGGCATTACCGCTTTGTCGGCAAGACCCACGCCAAACTGATGAAGGAAAGCGGACTGTGCCTGGAGGAATATTTGCAGCAGGAGCTGCCGGAAGGCTACACCGGAGCAAGCGATCCGTATGATTTACCAAAGCAGTCATAATACAGCAAAGATGAAAGAGGGACGGAATGAAAAAATGGTTTGAAAAAATCTGCATCGGACTCATCTTTTTTCTTTCCGCCCTTTTGCTGATGTTTTTTGGCATACGCACAGCGGGCAAGACCATCGCCTTTGCACGGGCGGAGCGCATCGAGGTCATCAACAATCTGGTGGACGGCATCAGCGAAGGAGCGAGCCTGACCTCCCAGGGAAAAAAGATGCAGACGGTGGTGTACGAGTACCTCAAGGCGTTTTTGCGGGCAGTGGCAGGCTTTGAATTTGTTCCGCGCAATGATTTTAGTATCTTGACCCACATCATCAACTCGCTGCCGCAGCAGACTCAGGTGCTCTCCTTTGTTTACCACGGGAGGGATTTGACCATCAGCACCGTTCAGCCCTTGCCCGAGCAGGTGGAACAGATGGTGCAGTCGCTGGAAAAAAAGCTGAAGATACCCCAGGAGTACGAAAAGGTGGTGTACAGCTACTACATCGACTCCGACCAACAGTGTGTGGCACAGATCACCCTGATTGCCCGCAAATATGATGAGACCAATTTTTTAGAGGAGCTGCAAAAGGAGCTTCTCCCCGAGCCGTCCGCACAGGACGGAGAAGAGAATCAGAAAGAAGAGGAAACGGATGGAACAGAAGAAAATCGACCGAATCAGCCAGCTGAGCAGACTGTCCCGTGAGCGTGAGCTGACAGAGGAGGAAAAACAGGAGCAGCAGTTGCTGCGCCGGGAATATGTTGATAGCATGAAAAACAATCTGCGTGCGACCCTGCAAAATGTGGTGATTCAGCACCCCGACGGCAGCAGGACCAAGCTGAAAAAATAACCACCCACCGGTAGGCGATTGTACCGGCAGGGAGAAAGGAAGGAGCGGTCCCCATGAAAAATGTAGACAAGTATAGCCGAAATTATTTTGCACCGGAGCAGACAGAGTATCAATGGATGCATCGGGAGTATGTGGATACCGCTCCGCGCTGGTGCAGTGTGGATTTGCGCGACGGCAACCAATCGCTGGTTGTTCCGATGGATTTGGAAAAGAAAAAAGCGCTCTTTTTATTTTTGTGCCGGATGGGATTTCGGGAAATCGAGGTTGGCTTTCCGGCTGCCAGTGACACCGAATACCAGTTTGTGCGCACCCTGATCGAGCACAATCTGATTCCGCCGCAGGTGATGATTCAGGTTCTTACACCGGCACGAGAGCCAATCATCCGCCGGACCATGCAGTCGCTTTCCGGCTGCAAACAGGCAATCGTCCACCTGTACAACCCCACCTCGCGGGCACAACGGGAGCAGGTCTTTGAAAAATCGAAGGAAGAAATCATCGAAATTGCTGTTTCGGCAGTTCGAGTTATCAAAGAGTGTGCAGCAAAAATCAAGGGGAAGATCCAGCTGGAATACACGCCGGAAAGCTTTACTGCCACTGAGCCGGATTTTGCGTTGGAAATCTGCAATGCGGTGGTGGAGGAATGGGGAGAATCGCCGCTGCCGGTCATCCTCAATCTGGCATCCACTGTCTCCCTTTCGCTGCCGCACGTCTATGCCAATCAGGTGGAGTATATCAGTACCCATCTGCACCATCGGGAGCGGGTCATTCTTTCGCTGCACCCGCACAACGACCGCGGCAGCGCTGTAGCGGAGGCAGAGCTGGGATTGCTGGCTGGCGGGCAGCGGGTGGAAGGGACCTTGTTTGGCAATGGGGAACGCACCGGAAATGTGGATTTGGTCACTTTGGCGCTCAACCTGTATTCCCACGGAGTAGACCCGCAGCTGGACCTTTCCGACCTGCCAAAGGTCGCACAGATGTACGAGGAATCCACCGGTATGCAGATTTCTCCGCGTCACCCATACGGAGGAGAGCTGGTATTTGCCGCCTTTTCCGGCTCCCATCAGGATGCGATTGCCAAAGGCTTTCGTTGGAGAAAGCAGCATCCGAATTCCCTGTGGAATGTTCCCTATCTGCCGTTGGACCCACGGGACATTGGGCGCAGCTATGAGCATGATGTCATCCGCATCAACTCTCAGTCAGGTAAGGGTGGCATCGGCTACCTGCTGGAACACCATTACGGAATCAATCTGCCCAAAAAGATGCGGGAAGAGTTTGGGTATCGGGTTAAAAGTATTTCCGAGCAGCAAAGCCGGGAACTTTCGGTCGAGGAGCTGCACCGGATTTTCAAGGATACCTATTTGAATCTGTCTGCGCCCATCTGCCTGGAGGATTTTTATTTTGTCCACAAGGATATTTACCGCACTACCGTGCTGCTGCAATTCCACGGACAACAGCTGGAGCTGACCGGACGGGGAAATGGTCGCTTTGATGCGGTCAGCAATGCGCTGGGCAAGGGATTGGATGTACGCTTCCATGACATCGTTTACCAGGAGCATGCGCTGGAGCGCGGTTCTACCTCGCGAGCCATCGCCTATATTGGCATTACCTCGGATGCGGGCAGGCAATACTGGGGATGCGGGATTCACACCGACATTATCGCAGCTTCGGTCTATGCGCTGTTCAGCGCAGTCAACCGGATGCTCAACGACCAAACAGAAGAGAAATAAAAAAGGCTGTCTGTACATTTTGTACAGACAGCCTTTTCTTATCGTTTTTTCTTCTTCCGGTTCAATCAGAGCGTAGTTGCCGTCGTGGCGTTTGTATACGACATTGATCTCGCCGCTTTCAGCGTTGCGGAATACAAAGAAGGTGTGGTCGAGCATATTCATTTGCAGGATGGCTTCTTCAACCTCCATTGGCTTTACCGGGAAGCGTTTGGTTTTGACGACCTTGTATTCGTCAGGCTCATACATCTCCTCCACAAAGTCAGGTGTGAAGGCTGCGGCTTTCATCCGTTTTTCCAGCTTGGATTTGTTTTTGACAATCTGACGGAACAGGGAGTCAATGACGGCTTCCAAAGCATCTTCGCGTTCATCAGCCGTTCTTTCGGCACGGAAGAAAAGACCTTCTGATTTGATGGTGACCTCTACTGTTTCATGGTCACCGGAATGGATGACAGTGACCTGCGCCTGTGCGCTGTCGCCGAAGAATTTGTCAAATTTGGCAAGCTTCTTTTCAACCCTTGCGCGGAAAGAATCTTTGATACCTGTGTTTCTGGCTGTGATGTTAACCTTCATTGTTTCAACCCCTTTTGCGATAGTGTACAAAATATTTAGGTTGAGTCCTTTTTATTTTGTTGACTTTATTATACTACTTTCCTCTTTAAAGGTCAATACAGTTTAAAGTCATTTCATAGAAAAAACCATATCTTTTCATAAAGGAGTTTCCACACATTCAGCGCTTTATTGTTTAAAGTACATATACAGCTGGCAGGGGATCATGCCGTTGTAAAGCTTGCGGCGCTTGTCCGCAGTCTTGCCGTAGGAGCGTTCAAACTCCATGTCCGGGCTGATGATATAGTAGCGGTGCGGGTGACCCTGACAGAACACCTTGCCCATTGTGCGGTAGATTTCCTGCGCCGCCTTTAAATCGAGCAGACGCTCGCCGTATGGTGGGTTGCAGATAACCACGCCTTTTTCGACCGGGATGGAAAAATCGCGGACATCCCGCTGCACCACCTGGATGTGCGCATCCACGCCTGCCTGCTTTGCGTTGTGCAGCGCAAGCTCCACTGCCTGCGGGTCGATGTCGCTTCCCCATGCGCGGAAGGTGGAATCGCGGCGGATGAGGTCAAAGGCGCGCTGGCGTTCCTGCTGCCAGACCGAGGCGGGCAGCCAGTGCCATTTTTCAGCCGAGAAGCGGCGTCGCAGTCCCGGAGCGATGCGCATGGCGTGCATGGCTCCTTCAATCAGCAGGGTGCCGGAGCCACAGAACGGGTCATACAGCTGGGAGTCTGGATAGACATGGGCAATGTCGATGATGCCGGCTGCAAGGGTCTCCTTGATGGGCGCGATGACCGAGCTTTTGCGGTAGCCGCGTTTGTGCAGTCCGGTGCCGGAGGTATCCATTGTAATCATCACCTGGTCGTGGTGGATGGAAAAATCGACCGCACAGGTGCTGCCGCTCTCCTCAAACCAGCTGACGCCGTACGCCTGCTGGAGACGGGTGACAATCGCCTTTTTGATAATCGACTGGCAGTCAGGGATGCTGTACAGCTGCGATTTGAGCGACCAGCCGCCCTTGACCGGAAAGGCATCCTTTCTGCCGATGTAGTCCTCCCAGCGGATGCGTTTGACCCCTTGGAACAGTTCTTCAAAACTGCGGGCTTCAAACTGTCCCAATACCAGCTGTACCCGTTCGGCGGTGCGCAGACCGATGTTGGCGCGGGCAATCATCTGTTCGTCGCCGTCAAAGGTGACTCTGCCGTCGGTGACCTGAACATTTTCCGCATCCATTCTGCGGACCTCGGACGATAAAACGCTCTCCAGTCCAAAATGGCAGGGAGCGGTCAGCGTTACTTTCAAAATCAATTCTCCTTTAATCTCACCGCCATCGGGCGGTCCGGTATGAAATGTGTCCTTTTTCTGCTTTTTATGATACCAATTTTTTTCTTTGAATGCAAGGGCAGCCGGCGCTTTCAATCCTTCCAAAGTAAAAACCGTGAAAAAAGAAGATGAAAACAAAAGAAAATCAAAGGATTTTGGAATCTAAACAGGATAAGCGGACAACAGAAGCAATAAATGATGGAAAATACCAAAATTTGCAGAAAAACAGCGAAAAATATTGACATCCTGTCACCTTATGATATAGTTGTATATGGTAATTAGGTCGAAAGACAGGCACGGGCAGACAGTGCGGCGCTGGAGAGCGTCTGCGGTGCTGACAAAGCCCCTAGAAAAACCACATGAGGGAGATGCAGTGCAGATGAAGGAAAATATTTTGATTAGTTTAAAGGATATCGTGGTCGAGTTTGACGGTCAGCGTATCCTCAAGGGAATCAATCTGGATATTCACGATGAGGAATTCGTGACCTTTTTGGGACCTTCCGGCTGTGGCAAAACAACCACGCTGCGCATTATTGGCGGATTTGTGGAGCCAAGTGCGGGAGATATTTTCTTCGACGGAAAAAAAATCAACGGGATGCCGCCTTACAAGCGCAACGTCAACACCGTTTTTCAGCGGTATGCGTTGTTTCCGCATTTGAACGTGTTTGATAACGTTGCGTTCGGACTGAACATCAAAAAGATGGATAAAAAGCTGATTGCACAGAAGGTTAAAGAGATGCTCAAGCTGGTGGGTCTGGTTGGCTTTGAAAACCGAAACATCAACCAGCTTTCTGGTGGTCAGCAGCAGCGTGTTGCCATCGCCCG
>OLNP01001826.1_pt1 | contig 16971 bp, 14 predicted proteins | sample 1671951 | NCBI WGS metagenome assembly OLNP01 (sample SAMEA3136629, study PRJEB25190) | human gut metagenome | biome: human gut; feature: human-associated habitat; material: faeces | place: Austria | collected 2013
ATAACACGATGACTTGATTGAGAGAGGACGAAAGCCCTCTCTCAATTCACGTTTATGCCCTGTAAAGTCTGTGTAAAGGCCGGGTGGGCAGTTTGTTACAATTAAAATTGAATATGGAGAAAGAAGGTGTACACATGTCAAAGCGTGAAACATACGAAGCGCGCACCGAAGAACTGATCACTCCGATCTTAGAGCGCATGTATTTTGAACTCGTGGATGTGGAGTATGTAAAAGAAGGCGGAACCTGGTATCTGAGAGCCTACATCGACAAGGAGGGCGGGATCACCGTCAACGATTGCGAGGCAGTGGCGAGAGAGATGAATGAGATTCTTGACCGCGAGGATTTTGTGGAAGATTCCTACGTGTTCGAGGTAAGTTCCCCGGGACTTGGCAGACCGCTCAAGAAAGAAAAAGATTATGTCCGGAGCATGGGAAAGGAGATTGAGATCCGCACTTACCGTGCAATCAACCGGGAAAAGGAATTTTATGGTATTTTATCTGCATATGATGAAAGTACTGTGACAATAGAGACAGAAAACGGAGAGAAAATGACGTTTGAGAAGCCGGATATCGCGCTGATCCGTCTGGCATTCGATTTTTGATAAAATATATGCTAATAACCACTAAGGAAACAGGAGGATAATAAAATGAGTAGTAATAATGAGTTATTAGAAGCATTGAATATACTGGAACGTGAGAAGAATATCAGCAAGGAGACACTGCTTGAGGCAATCGAGAATTCATTGGTGACCGCCTGCAAGAACCATTTCGGTACATCCGAGAATGTAAAGGTGACGATGGACCCGCAGACCTGTGAGTATCATGTGTTCCAGGAGAAGACCGTAGTAGAGCAGGTGGAGGATCCGGTAGAGCAGATCAGCCTTGTTAATGCCAAGATGGTGGATTCCAAATACGAGATCGGAGATATCGTGAATGTCGAGATCCAGTCCAAGGAGTTCGGACGCATCGCAACACAGAATGCCAAGAATGTCATCTTACAGAAGATCCGTGAAGAGGAGCGCAAGGTTTTATACAACCAGTATTACAGCATGGAAAAGGATGTTGTGACCGGTGTGGTACAGCGTTACATCGGAAGAAATGTGAGCGTCAACCTTGGCAAGGTGGATGCGATCCTGACCGAGAACGAGCAGGTGAGAGGCGAGGTATTCCAGCCGACCGAGCGCATCAAGGTCTATATCCTGGAGGTGAAGGATACGTCCAAGGGACCGAAGATTCTCGTGTCAAGAACCCATCCGGAGCTGGTAAAGCGCCTGTTCGAGTCTGAAGTGACCGAGGTGAGAGAGGGAATCGTTGAGATTAAGGCAATCGCGCGGGAGGCAGGAAGCAGAACCAAGATTGCCGTCTGGTCCAATGACCCGGATGTGGATCCGGTGGGCGCATGTGTCGGTATGAACGGTGCGAGAGTCAATGCGATCGTCAACGAACTGCGCGGCGAGAAGATTGACATCATTACCTGGAATGAGAATCCGGCAATGATGATCGAGAACGCATTGAGCCCGGCAAAGGTTATTTCTGTTATCGCGGATGCGGAGGAGAAGTCGGCGAAAGTCATCGTTCCGGATTATCAGCTTTCCCTGGCGATCGGCAAGGAAGGACAGAATGCGAGACTTGCGGCAAGACTTACCGGCTTTAAGATCGACATCAAGAGCGAGACACAGGCCAGAGAGTCCGGCGACTTCATGGATTATGAGAGCGAGTACGAGGACGACGAGTATTACGAGGATGACGAGTACGCAGAGGACGGCGAATATACCGAAGACGGCGAGTATGCCGGGGACGGATATGCTGAGGATGCGGATGCCGAGGGAGAATACGCTGAGGAATCCGAATTTGCGGATGAGACAGACACAGAGAATGAAGAAGAGTAGGCAGGGGTTGATCAGAGAATGGCAAACAAAAAGATTCCAATGCGCCAGTGCGTGGGGTGCAGAGAGCTTAAGCCGAAAAAAGATATGATCCGGGTAATCAAGACGGCGGCGGAAGATGAGACCTCCTCACAGATTGTACTTGATGCCACGGGGCGGAAAAACGGCAGAGGCGCTTATGTGTGTCCGAACAGTGAGTGCCTGCGCGCGGCAATAAAAAACAAGGGTCTGGAACGATCATTAAAAATGCCAATTCCAAAGGAAGTCTATGATACACTGACAAAGGAGATGGAGAAGTTTGAAACCAGATAAAGTGTTGTCGATGCTTGGCATTGCAGCCAAGGCGGGCGGTGTGGCAAGCGGAGAGTTTTCCACAGAAAAAGCGGTGAAGGATGGCAGGGCATGGCTTGTCATTGTCGCGTCGGATGCGTCTGAGAATACACAGAAGCATTTCCGGGATATGACGACTTTTTATGAAGTTCCGATGTATGTGTACGGAGAAAAAGAGACATTGGGACATTTCATTGGAAAGGAATTCCGCGCATCGCTTGCAGTGACAAACGAAGGGCTGGCCCATTCGATCGAAGATAAATTGAAACTGACGTTAACAACTGAATAATGGAGGAAACAGGATATATGGCAAAAATGAGAGTTCATGAACTTGCAAAAGAGTTAGGAATAGAAAACAAACAGATTATTGAATTTTTAAGTACGACGGAGCATGCGGTAAAGTCGCACAGCAGCAGCATTGAGGATGATGTGCAGAAAATGGTGCGCGACAAGTTCCAGAAAAAGGCAGCACCAAAGACGGAGACAGCGCCGAAGGCGGAGGCAGCGCCGAAGAAGGAGGCAGCGCCGAAGAAGGAAGCAGCACCGAAGGCGGAAGCGGCACCGAAGGCTGCTGAGAACGCGGAGGGCAGACCGGAGCGTCCAAAGAAGAAGTCCAGCATTACCGCGGTATTCAATCCGCAGTACAGCAAGCAGGGAGGCGGACGCCGCCCGCAGGGAGACCGTGACCGCCGTCCGATGAACGGGGACCGTCGTCCGATGAATGGAGACCGCCGCCCACAGGGAGGCAGACCGGAGCAGCGTCAGGCAAGACCGGCAAACAGCTTTGATGTCAAGAGAGCATTTGAGCGCGCAATCAACCCGGAGGCTGCAAAGGCAGCCGAGGAGGCAGAGCGTCAGGCAGCGGAGCGCGCAAAGGCGGCCAGAACGGCAGCGCCGGAGAAAAAGCCGCAGGAGACAGCAGCAAAGCAGCCGGAACGCCGTGAAAATGTATACGAGAATGTGTATGAGAACGTATATGCACAGAATCCGCAGGCACGCCCGCAGGGAGACCGTGACCGCCGTCCGATGAACGGGGACCGTCGTCCGCAGGGAGACCGCGACAGAAGACCGGGAGCAAACGGAGACCGCCGTCCGATGAACGGGGATCGTCGCCCGCAGGGAGACCGCGACAGAAGACCGGGACAGAATGGATACGGCAACCGCGGCGGCAATAATGGCGGAGGAAGACCGTACGGCGGAGGAAGACCTGGCGCAAACGGTGGTCAGGGAGACAGAAACGGAGGCCGTGGCGGCAATGGTTACCGCGGTGGCAACCCGTCCGGCAGACTGGATCGTGAGATCGACCGTATGAACAAGGAGACCGCAGCATCCACAGAGGAACTGCGCGGCAAGGAGTCCAGAGAGCGCGAGAAAGACCGCAACAAGAACGACAGACAGAGAAACGATTACGATGCACTTGGCGGCAAGAAGCAGGAGCGCTTCGTAAATCTGGAGAAGAACGGCGGCAAAAAGAAGCCGAACCAGCAGCCGCAGCCGAAGCAGGAAGAGGATGTGATTAAGACACTCGTTCTGCCGGAGAAGCTGACGATCAAAGAGCTTGCCGATAAGATGAAAGTGCAGCCGTCCGTGATCGTGAAGAAGCTTTTCATGAAAGGCACGATGGTGACGGTGAACCAGGAAGTGGACTATGAGACGGCGGAGGAGATCGCGCTTGAGTTCAACTGCATCTGTGAGCCGGAAGAGAAGATCGATGTGATCGCAGAACTCTTAAAAGAAGAAGACGATCCGGAAGAGACACTTGTGGCACGTCCGCCGGTTGTCTGCGTCATGGGTCATGTCGATCATGGTAAGACATCCCTGCTGGATGCGATCCGCTCCACCCGTGTGACAGACAAAGAGGCAGGCGGTATCACACAGCATATCGGTGCATCTGTTGTTTCGATCAACGGTCAGAACATCACATTCCTGGATACACCGGGACATGAGGCATTCACGGCAATGCGTATGCGTGGAGCAAATTCCACCGATATTGCGATCCTGGTAGTCGCTGCAGATGACGGTGTCATGCCGCAGACGATCGAGGCAATCAACCATGCGAAGGCGGCGGGAGTTGAGATTATCGTTGCCATCAACAAGATTGATAAGCCGAGTGCCAATATCGAGCGCGTGAAGCAGGAGCTGTCCGAGTACGAACTGATTCCGGAAGATTGGGGCGGAAGCACGGTATTTTGTCCGGTATCTGCACATACTAAGGAAGGTATCGAGAACCTTTTGGAGATGATCCTTCTGACCGCAGAGGTACTTGAGTTAAAGGCAAATCCGAAGCGTAATGCGAGAGGCCTTGTCATTGAGGCTCGTCTGGATAAGGGACGCGGTGCAGTTGCCACCGTTCTGGTACAGAAGGGTACCTTAAAGGTTGGTCAGCCGATTGCATGCGGAAGCTGCTACGGCAAAGTGCGTGCAATGATTGACGACCAGGGAAGAAGAGTCAAGGAAGCGGGACCGTCCACACCGGTGGAGATTCTCGGACTTTCCTCAGTACCGGAGGCAGGCGAGACATTCGTTGCCATGGATACGGAGAAGGAGGCAAGAGCATTTGCCGAGACCTATATTTCCGAAGGCAAGAACCGTCTGATCGAAGATACCAAGGCGAAGATGTCGCTGGATGATCTGTTCTCGCAGATTCAGTCCGGTAACGTCAAGGAACTGGATATTATTGTTAAGGCAGATGTACAGGGTTCTGTGGAGGCTGTAAAGCAGAGTCTGGAGAAGCTGTCCAACGAAGAGGTAGTAGTAAAAGTAATTCACGGCGGTGTCGGCGCCATCAACGAGTCCGATGTCAGCCTTGCATCCGCATCCAATGCGATCATCATCGGATTCAACGTTCGTCCGGACCCGATGGCGAAGACAACAGCGGACAAGGAGAACGTCGATATGCGTCTCTACAAGGTTATCTACAATGCCATCGAGGATGTAGAGGCGGCAATGAAGGGAATGCTCGACCCGATCTTCGAGGAGAAGGTGCTCGGTCATGCGGAGGTGCGTCAGATTTTCAAGGCATCCGGAATCGGAAATATCGCAGGTTCCTATGTGCTTGACGGTGTGTTCCAGAGAGGCTGCAAGGTTCGTATTTCCCGCGCCGGAGAGCAGATCTTCGAGGGCAATCTGGCATCCTTAAAGCGTTTCAAGGACGATGTGAAGGAAGTAAAAGCCGGATACGAGTGCGGTCTTGTCTTTGAAGGCTTTAATGACATTGCAGAGCTTGATATCGTTGAGGCATACACGATGGTGGAGGTACCGCGTTAACAGACGTTTTGCGTGTATGGAAGGAGCTAGAAATTGAGAAAAAACAGTATTAAAAATACCCGGATCAACGGGGAAGTGCTGCGCGAGTTGTCGAATATCATCCGCGGGGAGATCAAGGACCCGCGGATCAATCCGATGACCAGCGTGGTCACCGTGGAGGTTGCACCGGATCTGAAAACGTGCAAGGCTTATATCAGCGTGCTCGGGGATGAGAAATCCCAGAAGGCAACGCTCGCAGGTCTTAGAAGTGCGGAGGGTTACATCCGCAGGCAGCTTGCCCACAGCATCAACCTCCGGAATACGCCGGAGATTACATTTGTGCTGGATCAGTCCATTGAGTACGGTGTGCGCATGTCCAAGATGATTGACGACGTGACAAAGGATATTCCTGACCGGATGGATGAGGCGGAAGAGGAAACAGAAGAATGACGAATTTTGATGATTTTCTGGCAGAGGTTCATACGGTTGCCATCGGCGGACACATCCGTCCCGATGGTGACTGTGTGGGCTCCTGCCTTGCTACTTATAATTACATTAAAACATGGTATCCCGACATTGATGTGACGGTTTATCTGGAGCCGATTCCCAATATTTTCAAATTTATGGCGCGCTCCAATGAGATCGTCTCCGATTTTTCCGGGGATACGGTATATGATCTGTTTATCGCGCAGGACTGCGGGGATACGGGACGTCTGGGCGGTGCGGCGCATTTCTTTGAGCAGGCGAAGCATACCGTCTGTGTGGATCACCACATCAGCAACCAGAGCTTTGCACAGGACAACTACATTTTTCCGCAGGCAAGTTCCGCGTCGGAGCTTGTCTATGAACTGCTTCCAAAGGAGCGCATCACAAAGGAGATTGCCGAGTGCATTTATACCGGAATGGTACATGATACCGGCGTCTTCCAGTATTCGTGTACGTCGAGAAAGACGATGGAGATCGCTGGAGCGCTGATGGAGTGCGGGATCAATTATCCGAAGATTGTGGATGATACCTTCTACACAAAGACATATAACCAGAACCGCATTATGGGGCTTGCACTGCTAAAGAGCAGGCTGCACCTGAACGGAAAATGTATTTCCAGCGTGATCACGGAGGAGGAGATGAAGCAGTACGATGTGCTGCCAAAGCATCTGGACGGCATTGTGAATCAGCTCCGCGTGACCAAGGATGTGGAAGTGGCAGTCTTTTTGTATGAGACGGGAGACGGCACGTTTAAGGTGAGCACCAGATCCAGGGAAGTGGCGGATGTCTCGAAGGTGGCGGTAAAGTACGGCGGTGGCGGACACATCCGGGCAGCCGGATTTTCCATGACTGGCGATGCAGATGCCATCATCGAACAGATTGTTTCGGATCTGGCAGAACAGATAAAGTGAGAAAAAAGCAGTATGATGAATGGAATTATCAATATCTATAAGGAAAAGGGATTTACCTCGTTTGACGTCGTGGCTAAGCTTCGGGGGATCTTAAAGACCAGAAAGATCGGACACACGGGAACACTGGATCCGGATGCGGAGGGGGTGCTCCCGGTGTGTATCGGCAAGGCGACGAAGATCTGCGAACTGCTGACGGACAAGACGAAGGAATACGAGGCTGTCATGCTGCTTGGAAGGACGACGGACACGCAGGATGTGACGGGCGAGACCCTGACGCAGCAGGAGGTGCGCTGCAGTGCAAAGGAAGTGGAAAAAGCGGTTCTCTCGTTTGTAGGTGATTATATGCAGGTGCCGCCGATGTATTCTGCCTTAAAGGTTGACGGCAGGAAGCTGTGTGATCTGGCACGGGCCGGCGTGACCGTGGAACGTGCGGCGCGTCCGGTTCATATTTTTTCCGTCGAGATCCTTTCGATCGAACTGCCGCGTGTCAGGATGCGTGTCTGCTGTTCCAAGGGAACGTATATCCGCACGCTCTGCCAGGATGTGGGGGAGGTGCTCGGCTGCGGTGCGTGCATGGAATCGCTGCTCCGCACGAGAGTCGGAGAGTTCGCGCTTGCGGACGCCATAAAGCTGTCTGAGGTGGAGGCGTACGTGATTGCACACAGGTCGGATGCGGCGGAGACAGAAGAGATGCAGCTTCCGTTCCTTCAGGCGGTGGATACCGTCTTTCTAAAATATGAGAGCGCGACGGTGGACGGACAGTTCCGCAAATATTTATATAACGGAAACCGGCTGCGCCCGGAGATGTTTTTGGAGGAACATGAGAGCATGAGAACGGCGCCGGTCCGCGTCTACGACGATGAAGGCGCATTTTTCGGCATTTATGAATATCAGGCGGAAAAGGAAGACTATAAACCATTAAAGGTGTTTAAGTAGATCATGAAATATATCAGGAACACAACGGATTTTTATATAGAAGAGAATACGGTGCTTTCTCTCGGCAAGTTTGACGGGATTCACAGGGGGCATGAGCAGCTGCTGCAGTATTTTGCAAAGAAAAAGGATGAAGGGCTCGCGGGAGCGATTTTTACCTTCGACATTCCACCTCGCAGAAATGTGCAGAATGTGGAGGCGAAGGTGCTGACCACGAACGAGGAAAAAAGGCACATGTTTGAGCGCCTGGGGATTGATTATGTGGTGGAGTGCCCGTTTACGCAGGAGATCATGTGCATGGAGCCGGAGGATTTCATCGCAAAGATTGTGCGGCAGCTTCATGTAAAGTGCATGGTTGTGGGGGAAGACTTTCATTTCGGACATAATCGCAGGGGCGATTACCATATGCTGCGGCAGTATGCCGGAAAATACGGATACGAAGTGATCGTTGTGGAGAAAATAAAAGAAGACAGCCGGGACATCAGCAGCACGTTCGTGAGGGAAGAGATCGCAGCCGGGAATATCGAGAAGGCAAATCATCTTCTGGGATACCGTTACTTTGTGACCAGCAGAGTCCTGCACGGCAACCAGATCGGAAGAACGATCGGGATTCCGACCATCAACCAGCTACCGCCGAAGGAGAAGCTGCTGCCGCCGAACGGTGTCTACGTGACGGAGGCATACATCGGAGACCGGTGGTACCGCGGCATCAGCAACGTGGGGTGCAAGCCTACGATTGAGGGAGAGTATCCTGTCGGGGTGGAGACACATCTGCTGGATTTCGCGGAAGATGTCTACGATAAGATGGTGACGGTGGAGTTCTTAAGCAGAGTCCGCAGCGAGCGGAAATTTGCATCGATTGAGGCGCTCAAAGAGCAGATGCAGAACGATGTTGCCTATGGCCGTGCCTATTTTGAAAAACACACCTCGTAATAATTATTACATAAATGTTACAAAAATATGTTGACATCGTAAAAAATCGTTGCTATACTGGACGTTAGATTTAAAAATGAGCACAAACTAGAATTGCGCAGAAGACGGCGCAAGAATGGAGAGTCATATGAAAGCACGATTAGCGAGAATCGCAGGTTTGGTCCTGGCGGGAACTCTGGTGGTTTCCACAGCGGCAATAGATCAGAAGTCAAAGAATACAGATGCGGATACCAGTGCAACCGTGGCGTCCGGTGTTACCAGCGCACTGTCCGGAAGCCTCAGTGATGCGGCGATGGGGGTGGTCGGTGTTTCCGGAATGGACGTTGCAAGAACGGCACAGGGACAGGAAGCGGTTGAAGAGGGCACCGAATCAGCAGAGGCGGGTGTGGATGCATCGACGTCTTCTGCCGCTGCCGGAGTATCGGCAGAGCTTGCAGACGCAGCAACTGTGGCCTCACAGGCGCAGGACGAACTTACAGAGACGGAGAGCACAGAGGAGCAGACAGAGAGTACAGAGCAGGATGCCGCACAGCAGGCGGCGAGCGCTTACGGATACACCAATCTCGGTGTGGCGAATGTTGAGGGCAATCTTAATGTCCGTGCAGCGGCAGGCACTGATGCAGATGTCGTGGGCAAGATGCCGAACAACGCAGGATGTGAGATCCTCGGCGTGGAAGGCGAATGGACACAGATTAAGTCCGGTTCCGTGGAAGGTTATGTAAAGTCGGAGTATCTTCTGACCGGAGATGCGGCGCTTGCCAGAGCGGATGAGGTAAAGCAGACGCTTGCCACCGTGACGACGACAACCCTTTACGTCAGAGAGCAGCCGAACACCGACTGCGCGATTGTCACAATGATGCCGCAGGGCGAGGAACTCGAGGTGCTCGAGGTGCTTGACGGATGGGTGAAGATCAACGTCGACAGTGATGAGGGATATGTCTCTTCCGATTATGTAGAGATCTCGACAGAGCTTTTAAAGGCGATGACCATGACTGAGATCCGGTATGGACAGGGTGTTTCGGATGTGCGTGTATCGCTGGTGCAGTATGCGACACAGTTTGTCGGCAATCCGTATGTATGGGGCGGCACAAGTCTGACCAGAGGTGCGGACTGCTCCGGTTTTGTCATGAGCGTATTTGCCAACTACGGCATTTCCCTTCCGCATTCTTCCGGCGCGCAGTCGAATTGTGGAACGAAGATTTCGGCCTCTGAGGCACAGCCGGGAGATCTGTTCTTCTACGGAAACGGAAGCCGCATCAACCACGTGGCAATCTACATCGGCAACGGACAGGTGGTACATGCAAGTTCACCGAAGTCCGGCATCAAGATTTCCGGTGCCTAATCCCGTACGCCGGTCAAAGTTGTGCGTGTGATCAATAATTAAAAAGTTGTTTACAAGCGTATGCAGCTATGCTATAATGCGAGAGTATGAGTTCAGCCCATATTCGGTAAATGGACACTCCAACCTTTTACTGAGTATCATACACAGTCGGGCGATGGGTCAAAAGGGCCCGGTATGGCAGAAGCCATCCAAACAGAATATTATAAGGAGGATCAGAACATGATCGCAAAGGACAAGAAGCAGAACATTATCGCAGAGTATGGAAGAACACCGAATGACACAGGTTCACCGGAGGTACAGGTTGCTCTTTTGACAGCACGTATCGAGGAGCTTACCGCTCACTTAAAGGAGAACCCGAACGATCATCACTCCAGAAGAGGTCTTTTAAAGATGGTTGGTCAGAGACGTGGTTTACTTGCTTACTTAAAGAAAGTAGATATCGAGAGATATCGTGCTTTAATCGAGCGTTTAGGTCTCAGAAAATAAGATGTCCAAAGCGGGCAGACATGCCCGCTTATCAATAGAGCGGAGAGCTTCCCCGCTCTATTTTTACTGTATGGAGGCACTTCCGTGCAGCATGGCAATCTGACAGAAGCGTATCCCCGAGACCACTGAAATATAGATACGTGCAGTGTATGTATTTCAGTAGTTTCGGTGCTTCTGCAGAGTAGTTTTGCGGGATCCTTCCGGCAGAACCGAAGAAGAGAATGAAAGAGAATCAGAAAAGGAGAATTCGCATGTACAAAAGTTTTTCGATGGAACTTGCAGGCAGAACACTTACCGTTGATATCGGAAGAGTCTGCGCACAGGCAAATGGAGCAGCTTTATTAAAATATGGAGAGACGACCGTGCTTTCTACCGTGACGGCATCGGACAAGCCGCGTGACGGCATTGATTTCTTCCCGCTTTCCGTAGAATACGAGGAGAAGATGTATTCGGTTGGCAAGATCCCGGGAGGATTCAACAAGAGAGAGGGTAAGGCATCCGAGAATGCAATCTTAACCTCCCGCGTAATCGACCGCCCGATGCGTCCGTTATTCCCGAAGGATTACCGCAACGACGTGACGATCAACAACATGGTAATGTCCGTAGATCCGGCATGCCGTCCGGAGATCGTTGCCATGATCGGTTCCGCACTGGTTACCACAATTTCCGATATCCCGTTTGCAGGTCCGTGTGCAACAACGCAGATGGGTATGGTGGACGGAGAGTTCATCGTGAATCCTTCCCAGAAGGAGTGGGACAAGGGTGATCTGCAGCTGACCGTGGCTTCCACAGCAGAGAAGGTGATCATGATCGAGGCAGGCGCCAATGAGATCCCGGAGGACAAGATGATCGAGGCGATCTACAAGTGCCATGATGTAAACCAGACGATCATTGCGTTTGTCAACAAGATTGTGGAAGAGGTTGGCAAGCCGAAGCATGAGTATACAAGCTGCGCAATTCCGGATGAGATGTTTGCGGCAATCAAGGAACTGGTTCCTCCGGCACAGATGGAGGAGGCTGTATTCACAGACGAGAAGCAGCAGCGTGAGGAGAATATCCGCGAGATTACGGACAAGCTGGCAGAGGCTTTCGCAGACAATGAGGAGTGGCTTGCTGTTCTGGGCGAGGCAGTTTACCAGTATCAGAAGAAGACTGTCCGCAAGATGATCTTAAAGGATCATAAACGTCCGGATGGACGTGCCATCAACCAGATCCGTCCGCTGGCAGCAGAGGTGGATCTGATCCCGAGAGTACACGGCTCTGCGATGTTTACACGTGGACAGACACAGATTTGCGATGTGGTGACACTTGCACCGCTCTCCGAGGTTCAGAAGATCGACGGACTGGATGAGAATATTACGACGAAGAGATACATCCATCAGTACAATTTCCCGGCATATTCGGTAGGCGAGACCAAGGTATCCCGCGGACCGGGACGCCGTGAGATCGGTCACGGTGCGCTCGCTGAGAAGGCACTTATGGCAGTGCTTCCTTCCGAGGAGGAATTCCCGTATGCCATCCGTGCAGTGTCCGAGACATTCGAGTCGAACGGATCTACTTCCATGGCATCGACCTGTGCGTCCTGCATGTCCTTAATGGCTGCCGGAGTACCGCTCAAGGCTATGGTGGCAGGTATTTCCTGCGGTCTTGTGACCGGAGATACCGATGACGATTACATTGTCCTGACAGATATCCAGGGTCTCGAGGACTTCTTCGGAGATATGGACTTCAAGGTAACCGGTACGCATAAGGGTATCACCGCCATCCAGATGGATATCAAGATTCATGGTCTGACCAGACCGATCGTAGAGGAAGCCATCGCAAGAACAAGAGAGGCGAGAATCTACATTATGGATGAGGTAATGTCCAAGGCAATCGCAGAGCCGCGCAAGCAGGTGAGCGAGTATGCACCGAAGATCGTCCAGATCCAGATTGATCCGGAGAAGATCGGCGATGTGGTTGGACAGAGAGGCAAGACGATCAATGAGATCATTGCCCGCACCGGCGTGAAGATCGACATCACAGATGACGGTTCCGTATCCGTATGCGGTACGGAAGCGGAGATGATGGATAAGGCCATCGAGATGATCCGGATTATCACGACCGATTTCAAGGAGGGACAGATCCTTACCGGAACGGTAGTGAGCATCAAGGAGTTCGGCGCATTCTTAGAGTTTGCACCGGGCAAAGAAGGCATGGTTCACATCAGCAAGATCGCAAAGGAGCGCATCAACCATGTGGAGGATGTACTGACCCTTGGCGATAAGGTGAAGGTGGTATGCCTTGGCAAGGATAAGATGGGAAGAATCAGCTTCTCCATCAAAGATGTTCCGGCGGAAGCATAAAGCAGTCATGCACCGGTAATTGCATAACAGAAATGAAGTGCCTTTTCTATGGCTTTGCATAAGCTATAAGAAAAGGCATTTTTTTATGAATCGGGTCAGAAAAATCATCCATACGGATTATGCATATAAAGCAGGTTTGAGCGGGAAAAATGTAACCGTGGCGATTATGGATACCGGAATTGTTCCGCATGTGGATTTCGGGAACAGGATCCGCTATTTTGGGGATTTCTGTGAAGGAAAGACGGGACTGTACGATGACAACGGCCACGGCACGCATGTGTCCGGAATCGTGGCGGGCAGCGGCGAGGCATCGAGAAAAGAATACGGGATGCCGGTTTGCCACGGCATTGCACCGCAGGCGGATATCGTGATGTTAAAGGTGCTAGACGCCAAGGGGAACGGAAATACCAGGGATGTTCTGGCGGGAATGGAGTGGATTGCAAAGAACCAGCAGGAATATCAGATCCGCCTGTTGAATATTTCCGTTGGAATGCTTCCAAGCGCGGGAGAGCGGGAACAGCAGGAACTTCTTAGCGCGGTGGACGATCTCTGGGACAGGGGGATCATGGTTGTCGCGGCAGCCGGAAATAACGGCCCTAAGGAAAATTCGGTGACCATTCCCGGAATCTCAAGAAAGATTGTAACGATCGGAAGCAGTGACGACGGAAAGAGCGAGCCGGGGAAGCGGGGGCTTAAGACGGGGTACAGCAGCAACGGTCCGACGGCATGCTGTATTGTAAAGCCGGAAATCCTGGCTCCGGGCACGGCAATTAAAAGCTGCGGCAGGGAAAAAAACGGATACCAGGTAAAGAGCGGGACTTCCATGGCGGCGCCGGTTGTCACGGGTGCACTGGCGCTTGCATTTCAGAAGTATCCGTATCTGTCGCCGGCGGAGATGAAGCTGCGCCTGTACGAGAGAGCGTATCCGCGGGGAGAGCAGCTTGGCAGAAAATGCTGGGGAATGATTCATGTCGACCATCTGGTGAGAGGCTGAAGAGGAGCGGGAGGCTGAAGAAAATAGAATGCTGCAAGACGGAAAGGAAGGGAAGGGGAGGTGACGTGACCGGCGGTTGACATTTTATATGAAAAAACGTAAGATAAAAAATACGGTTTTGAAAGGGAGGAGACTTATGAAGAAGATTGCACACCTTCTGATGGGAAGACTGACCATTGTCGGGGTTTCGATATTGCTGCAGATCTGCTGGCTGTTTCTGGTGCTGTGGAAATTCAGCTATCAGTTCACCTATGCGAACCTGATAATCCGCGCTGCGGCGATTGTTCTGGTGCTTGTGATTGCGAACAAGTGGGAGAATCCGGCGAATAAACTTTCCTGGACGTTTCTGATTCTGTTGTCGCCGATCCTTGGAATCATGCTGTATTTCCTGTTTGGACGCTCCGGTCTGACGAAGCACACCAGAGAACAGATGGATGCCGTGAACCGGGAAGTGGATGCCTGCATGCCGGTAGACGAGGAGGCGGTCAGGCTGCTGCAGGAGGCGGATCCATCGGTCTTACGACAGTCAAAATATATTGCGGACTGGGGACATTTTCCGGTCTACCGGAATACCGCCACAAAGTATTATGAGAGCGGGGAGGCGATGTTCCCGGATATGCTTGCAGCGTTGGAGAGCGCGGAACACTTTATTTTTCTGGAGTATTTCATCATCGAGGAGGGACATATGTTCCACCAGATCGAGGATATCCTGGAGAAAAAGGTCAAAGAGGGCGTGGAGGTACGCCTGATCTACGATGATGTCGGCTGCATCGGCACACTGCCGCCGCGGTATTATAAGCAGCTTCAGAAAAAGGGCATCAAGTGCGCTGCCTTTAATCCGTTCCGGCCGTTGCTCTCGGTAATCATGAACAACCGGGATCACCGGAAGATTTTTGTGGTGGACGGCGCGGTCGGTTTTACGGGCGGGATCAATCTGGCAGATGAATATATCAATGAGAAGGTGCGTTTTGGCCACTGGAAGGACACAGCAGTTCGTCTGTATGGAGATGCTGTTTTCAATCTGACGGTGATGGAACTGGAGCTGTGGAATGCTTTCCATGAAACCACAGACAAAGTGGAAGATTACCGGCCGCATCGCTATCATCCGGAGCCGTTTCCAACAGATGGCTTTGTGCAGCCCTACTGCAACTCACCCTTTGAAAACGAGACCTTGGCGCAGGACGTCTATCTGGATTTGCTCTCACAGGCGGAGCGGTATGTCTACATCTTTACGCCATACCTTGCCATTGACGACGAGATGCAGCGGGCACTCTGCCGCACATCCATGCGCGGTGTTGATGTGCGCATCGTAACGCCGGGAATTCCGGATAAGAAAATCGTGTATTCGCTGACACGCTCCTATTACGAAACACTGATTCGGGCAGGCGTGCGAATCTATGAGTACACGCCGGGCTTCATCCATGCGAAGAGCTATCTGGTGGATGATAAAATCGGCATTGTCGGAACCATCAATATGGATTACCGAAGCCTCTATCTGCACATGGAATGTGCGGTAATGCTGATCGAGTGCAGCGCACTGGAAAAACTGAAACTGGACTGCATTTTGACACTGGAACAGAGTCATCGTGTCACATTGCAGGACTGCAAACGGCGTCGGAGAAGCCGGCTGTGGTACGCCATTCTTCGGACGATCAGTCCGCTGCTTTGATTTGCGGCAAACGAAAACGGAGAGGATTTTCCAAGAAATCCTCTCCGTTTTTTTGTGTTCTCGTGGATTATTACAGCAGACTCATAAAGGCGATTGCCTTGCCGAGAATGTGCACAGTTTCTAATTCCTCTCCTACGTACACCAGAGGCGGGTACGCCGGATTTTCTGCCACCAGCTGAAGCCGTGCCTGCTTTCTGTCGAAGTAGACTCGTTTCAGCGTTGCCTCGTCGTTGATGATCACTGCGGCGATCTCGCCGTTTTCCACCATGGGCTGACTGCGGATGAACACCGCATCGCCGTCATAGATTCTTGCGCCGGTCATGCTGTCCCCGTGGGCGAGCAGGCAAAAGTCTGCGTGGATCTCGTCGCTTGCCATCAGAAAGCTGCCGCGCTCTTCTTCGGCGAAGATCGGCTTTCCGCAGGCAATCTCGCCCAGAATAGGAAACTGTTTCAAGTGGACAGGACGAATGTTCGGGAACTTTTCGACGAGCTCCGCAGTGCTGTTTGGATTCTCGTACCCCAACAGCCAGGCTTCGTTCACCTCTAAGGCCTTTGCGATACGGCGCAGCTTGTCCTCCTTTGGACGGAATGCGCCGGAATAGTACTGGCTCATCGTAGAACGTGAAATCCCAGTCATTGCGCATAGTTCGGCTTGAGTGATGTTCATTCGCCGCATTGCTTTTGCAAGACGTTTTTTGAATGTATCCATCCGTGCGTTCCTCCTGTCTGAGAGCCTGTGTGCTCTTCAAGAATAAAATCATTTGCATTATACCATATCAGCAACGAAAAAACAAGTCCGTTTCTGAAAAATTCAACAGCATTTGCCAGAAGTGTTGCTTTTTGTTCTTGCTGGAAATATCATGCAGAAAAAATCTGCGGAGTTTCGCCGGATTTTCGGAAATGTTAGTCGCAGCTTTCGCAAAGTCCCTGCGCTTGTTCATATAAAATTTGCGAATCTATCTTGCAAAATAAGGCGGAATATGTTATAATACAGAAGATAGTATATCATGAGGTCTGTTTGACACGGACGGAGCAGTATCTTGTGTCAGGCCAATGATTCTTCTGTCAAATGGTTTCCCGCTCGGACAGGGCGGGAGAAACGGAAAAAGCAGATTGGAATCCGATCATTTTTGCAGTGCAGGTGCAGTGGGTTCGCAGATGGTTCTGCGGACAAGCAGCTGCTGTGTATTCTGCTGCACTGCTGCTGGAATGGCGGCAGTTTATCTGCTTTTTGCCGGACACAAACAATGAAACCGATGACGGAAGCTGGCGTATCTCAAAACGACATGTGGCTATCCAAGAATGGTTTCGGAAATTTTTAAAATAGGAGAGATGAACATGGAGTATCGCATTGAACATGATTCGATGGGCGAAGTGAAGGTACCGGCAGATAAGTACTGGGCTGCACAG
>OLNP01001833.1_pt1 | contig 16917 bp, 14 predicted proteins | sample 1671951 | NCBI WGS metagenome assembly OLNP01 (sample SAMEA3136629, study PRJEB25190) | human gut metagenome | biome: human gut; feature: human-associated habitat; material: faeces | place: Austria | collected 2013
AGAAATCTACTACCGCTTCATCGGCAAAATCGACTGACCTTTCTTTTTTACCCAATAATATCTTTAATTAAGGGAAACGGGAGAATCTTTACCTGATATTGAGAAGTGTAAACTCCTGGCAGAAGTATTGGATGTAAGTCTGGATGATTTGGTAAATTATGACAGAGAAAACAGCAATGATCTTGGCCTGGGTGTTCCGCCAAAGGGAAAGCATGTTTTTGGAATCACGAAAGTGGGAGAGAAAGGTCAGATTGTGATACCGGCAAAAGCAAGAAAAATATTTGATATTCAGCCAGGGGATAATCTGATCCTATTGGGCGATGAAAGTCAGGGAATTGCTATTATCAAAGAAAAAAGACTAGTGGAGATATTAAACGGAAATGAATGATAAGCCCTGCGTCCGTGAACACCAACCCAATGCACTAAAACATTCAAACTCATTCAGAAACAGCCTTAAAACGTCAAAATAGACAAAAATGAATTTGCATTTTGTGAACGAACACGATTGAATTTGAACGAGTTTGGCGATACAATAAACTTAACAAAAGCGAAGAAGAAAGGAGGAGGGCAGATGATCTACACGGTAACGTTTAACCCGTCGCTTGACTATATCGTAGGGGTTGACGATTTCAGATTAGGAGCTACGAACCGCACATCCTATGAACAGATGCTTGCCGGCGGAAAAGGAATCAATGTGTCCTATGTTTTGAAAAATCTCGGTTTTGAAAGCACAGCATTCGGATTTCTGGCAGGCTTTGTCGGAGAGGAAATCAGACGGAAGGTTGCGGCAGATGGCATCCATGCGGATTTTCTGACACTTTCAGAGGGAGTATCCCGAATCAATGTGAAACTGAAAAACATTGACGGGACGGAGATCAACGGAATGGGACCGGACATCGCGGGGGATCAGGTTTCGGCGCTTCGGGAGAAGATCAATCAGTTAAAGGCGGGTGACATCCTCGTGCTCGCGGGAAGCATTCCGCAGTCCATGCCGGATACGATTTACATGGACATCATGGCGGATCTACAGGACAAAGGCGTTGAAATCGCAGTCGATGCAACGCGGGATTTGTTGATGAATGTACTTCCCTATCGCCCGTTTTTAATCAAGCCAAACAACCATGAGTTAGGTGAGATTTTCGGCGTAGAGCTTAAAAAAAGGGAAGAGGTCATCCCTTATGCGAAAAAGTTGCAGGAGAAAGGCGCGAAAAACGTCCTCGTATCCATGGCAGGAGAAGGTGCTGTGCTGATTGACGAGAACGGGCGCGAATATATGAGCCCTGTGCCGAAGGGAAAGGTTATCAACGCGGTTGGCGCAGGAGACTCGATGGTAGCGGGCTTTATCGCAGGATACCTTGAAAAAAAGGATTACGAATATGCATTCCACATGGGGATTGCATCCGGAAGCGCGAGCGCATTTTCCGAACAGCTTGCGACCCGGGCTGAAGTCGAAGCATTGTTGAAAACAATACATTCCGCAGGATAAGCGGTTTAAGAACGGAGGAGTTATGAGAATTACGGATTTGCTCGATAAAAGAAGCGTGATGCTGTATGCTGCGCCTTCGGACAAAAAGCAGACGCTTGAACAGGCAATTTCTCTCATGGTACAGAGCGGCAAGATCGCTGACGAAGAAGCTTACAGGCAGCAGGTTTTTGCAAGAGAAGAAGAATCCACGACCGGCATTGGGGAAGGAATTGCGATTCCCCACGGGAAATGTGATGCAGTGACCAGGCCCGGGCTTGCGGCAATGGTCATTCCGGGCGGTGTCGATTTTGATTCGCTGGATGGCGAACCGGTTACCCTGCTTTTTCTGATTGCAGCGCCGAATACGAAGGATAACGTACACCTTGACGTACTGAGTAAGCTTTCCATGATGCTGATGGATGAGGAGTTTACTGCAAAGCTGCGCAGCGCAAAGAGCGTGGATGAATTTATGCAGATCGTTGATGCTGCAGATTCCGAGCGCGTAAGCATTGATGAACAGTTACAGACAAAGGACGGAGCTGCAAGTAAGATCCTTGCCGTTACCTCCTGCCCGACCGGTATCGCACATACCTATATGGCGGCAGAGGGACTGGAAAAGGCTGCGGCAAAGGCCGGCTGTAGGATCAAGATTGAGACAAGAGGCTCTGGTGGAGCCAAAAATGTTCTGACGGATCAGGAAATTGCAGATGCGGACTGTATTATCGTAGCGGCGGATGCGAAGGTCCCGATGGAACGCTTCGATGGAAAGCATGTGATCGAATGTCAGGTTTCGGACGGTATCAGCAAGGCGGAGGAACTGATCGATCGGGCGCTGAAGCAGGATGCACCGATTTATAAGTCAGCAACGCATACGGAAAGCTCCAAAGCTACCCAGGGAAAATCCGGCAGCATGGCACATAAAATTTATATGCAGTTGATGAACGGTGTATCCCATATGCTTCCCTTCGTTGTCGGCGGCGGTATCCTGATCGCACTTGCATTTTTGATCGATGGTCAGTGCGTGGACATCAACCTGTTGTCTGAGGCAGAGCGGGCAAATTTTGGTACAATCACTCCTGTAGCGGCATTTTTAAAGGGAATCGGCGGAGTTTCCTTTGGACTGATGCTTCCTGTACTCGCGGGCTTTATTGCGGAAGCGATTGCGGACAGACCGGGACTTGCGCTCGGATTTGTAGGCGGTATGATCGCAGCAAACGGAAAATCAGGCTTCCTCGGTGCATTGGCAGCAGGTTTTTTTGCAGGCTATATTATCCTGCTGTTAAAGAAGGTTTGCGATAAGCTTCCGGAAAGCCTGGAAAAGCTTGCACCGGTTTTGTTTTACCCGGTATTTGGTATCCTGCTTATGGGCGGAGCGATGAATTTTGTGATCGAGCCTGTCATGGGTGCGATCAATACAGCCTTAAATTCCGGACTTGCCAGCATGAGCGGCTCCAGCAAGATCCTGCTCGGCTTTATCCTGGGCGGTATGATGTCTGTTGATATGGGCGGACCGTTCAACAAAGCGGCATATGTATTTGGAACCGCTTCGATTGCGGCAGGCAACTACGATATTATGGCAGCAGTTATGATCGGCGGAATGGTTCCTCCCTGTGCAATCGCCCTTGCTACCTTACTTTTTAAAGATAAGTTTACAAAAGAAGAAAGACAGTCCGGTCCGGTCAACTTCATTATGGGTCTGGCATTTATCACAGAGGGCGCAATCCCGTATGCAGCGTCCGATCCGCTTCATGTACTGCCTGCCTGCATCATCGGCGCAGGAATTTCCGGCGCACTCTCCGAGGTATTTCAATGTACTTTGATGGCGCCCCACGGCGGAATCTTTGTATTCCCGGTTGTTGGAAACGCGATGATGTATCTGGTAGCGCTCGTGATCGGAACGATTGTATCAACCGCACTCCTTGGATTACTGAAAAAGAAAGCTGCCTGAAACGGTTCCGATGGATAAAAAAGAATAGCTTCTTACGCTCAAAGGAAAAGAAGACGTCACATTGGATGGACATCACATGATGTTGTATGCTAACATAGGAAGCACCGGGGATCCTGCGATGGTGTGAAAACGGCGCGGTCAGCCCGCGTACACAAACGTGATCGAAATGGAGATATTATGTTAACAGAAAAACGTCAGGAAGAAATTGTACGGCTGGTATATGAGCGGGAGAGCATCACTGTAGCGGAGCTGAAAGAAATTCTCCACAGTTCGGAATCGACGATTCGGCGTGATATCATTGCGCTCGATCAGGAGGGCAGGCTGACAAAGGTGTTCGGCGGGGCGATTGCGCTGCGTACAGCCCAGATTGTCAACAAAGAACTTTCGATGGTGCAGAAAAAAGATCTCCAGATTGCAGAAAAACAGGCGATCGCGCGTTATGCCGCGTCGCTGATTGAGCGGGATGACTGCGTTTATCTGGACGCCGGAACATCGACCGGCTGGATGATCGAATATATCCGCGAAGCACAGGCAACCTATGTGACGAACGCGCTGTCCCATGCAAAGCGGCTCGCGGACAAGGGCTTCCATGTGATTTTGATCGGAGGGGAGCCAAAAAGCTCAACGGATGCGATCGTTGGCGCGGAAGCAGTTGTGAATCTCCAGAAATACCATTTCAGCAAGGGATTTTTCGGGACGAACGGCGTAGAACAAAACGGCGGCTTTACGACGCCGGACGCGAGGGAAGCGATTGTCAAGCAGACTGCGGTGAAAAATACGCAGCTCGCAAACCGCTATTTCCTGGCGACGTCTTCCAAATTCGGGAAAGTGTACGCCGTGACCTTCGCAGGCTTCGAGAGCGGAGTGATCCTGACGGAAGCGTTCGTGCAGGAAAGTCTGCCGAAGAGCGTCAGGGTTGTCAATGTGAACCAACCGGAACAATAAATTCCTGTCTGCGCAGGCACAGAGCAATAGAAGGGAGATTTTATCGCATGAAGGTTATGTTTGTAAATGGAAGCAGCCACCTCCACGGAACCACCATGGCGGCGATTGAAGAGATGGAAAAGGTATTCCGTGCAGAGGGGATTGAAACGGAGGTCATTCAGGTCGGCGGTAAGCCGATCGCGGATTGCTTGCAGTGCAATGTCTGTGGAAAGACCGGAAAATGTGTGTTTACAGATGACGGTGTGAATGAATTTGTGGAAAAGGCAAAGGATGCGGACGGCTTTGTGTTCGCAACGCCAGTCTATTTTGCACACCCGAGCGGACGCATTTTCGATTTCCTGGATCGCGCATTTTACAGCAGCAACGGTTATGAAAACTTCAAATTCAAGCCCGGCGCAGCAGTCGCAATCGCAAGAAGAGGCGGGACGACGGCTTCGCTGGACGCGCTGAACAAATATTTCGGAATTGCACAGATGCCGACCGCAGGCTCGACTTACTGGAATATGGTGCACGGGCTGACGGCGGAGGACGCGCCGAAGGACGAAGAAGGGATGCAGACGATGCGCAACCTTGCCAAAAATATGATCTGGATGGTGCGTTGCTTTGAAGCAGGCAAAAAAGCAGGCGTTCCGTATCCCGATACTGAGAAACAGTTTTGCACGAATTTTATCCGCTAAAAAAGACATATGTCGGAGCAGACAAAAAGAAAAGCTTTGCATAATTCCTCCTGTTTTCCGCATACTACCCACATCACACAAATTATGGAAAGTATGTAGGAAGCAGGAGGAACTTTTTTATATGAAAGCAACAGGAATTGTCCGTCGGATTGATGACCTCGGACGCATCGTAATCCCGAAGGAAATTCGCAGAACGCTGCGGATTCGGGAAGCGGACCCGCTGGAAATCTTCACCGACCGGGAGGGAGAAATCATCCTGAAAAAATATTCTCCGATCGGGGAAATGACGACCTTTGCCAGGCAATATGCAGAAAGCCTTGCACAGGTCTCCGGGCATACGGTTTTGATTGCGGATCGGGATCAGTTTATCGCGGCGGCAGGAGGTTGCCGAAATCTGATTGGAAAACCGCTGAGCCGGGAAATGGAGCAGCAGATCGAAAGCCGCCAGATTGTACTTGCGACACGTGGAGATCGCACATTTGTGCAGATCGCGCCGGAAGGCGTGGAGGAATATGTCTGCGAAGCAATCAGCCCGATTAACTGTGAGGGAGACGTGATTGGCGCGGTGGTTTTGCTGGGGCAGAGCAAAACGCCCGGTATGGGGGAAGTGGAACGAAAGCTGATTCAGTCTGCGTCCGGATTTCTTGGGCGGCAGATGGGGCAATGAGAAGGACCCCGCCGCACCGGTGCGATTTTGTCACCGATGCGGCGGATTTTAGAATAAGAAGATACAGCAGAATTTTCAGACATGCTACTTATATATCCTGCCGGGGTGTCAAATGGTTACATAAAATTTGAAAAAAATATAAAAAATTTTGAAATTCCGGAAAATTTATCTGCATTCTGCAATTGTCCCCACTGCAATCGTCAACGCCTGCACCATAAGTTCAAGACTCATACTGGGAGCATTGGAAACGGCGGCAGCAGCCTGATCTGGAAGATAGGGAACGTGGATAAAACCGCAGCGTGCAAAGTTTCCTTTTTCTGCCTGCGAGCTTTCATATAACGCAGCATAGAGCAGGTTGTTGCATACATAAGTCCCGGCGGAGTAGGAGAGCGCAGCAGGAATTCCGGCTGTGCGGAGCCGTTCTGTGATCTGCCTGGTCGGAATCGTCGAAAAAAAGGCGTCAGGCGCGCTGTCAACAACCGGCTGGTCGTGCGGCTGGAAGCCTGCGTTATCGGGGGTGCGGGCGTCCCGCAGATTGATGGCGACGCGTTCGATCTGAATGGATGGACTGCCGCCGAACTGTCCGACACAGAGGATGGCATTCGGCTGATGTGCGTCGATTGCAGCCTTGAGCGCATCAATGGAAGCTTCAAATTCGGTCGGGATTTCGCATTTGATGATATCTGCTCCTGCGATCGAATCGTCCAGAGCGCGGACGGCCTCCCAGGAGGGATTGATGGTTTCCCCGCCGAACGGAGTAAAACCGGTTACGAGAATTTTCATAAGTGTGGGATTCCTTTTCTGTAATTATTTTATTTATATTATAAATCCAACCGCCCGGGCTTGCAAAGCAAAACCGCACTGCGTCAACGTTCGCAAACAGTTCACAAACCGGCACGAGCAAACGGAGAAATAACATATCAAAAGAAAACGACATATCGCAGGGTGACAAGTTACACATATCGTTGTTAAATGGCAAATTGCGCAAGGTATGTTTTAAATGGTAAAATTCTCATAAAACAATGTTTTTGTAAAAAGCTCAAAAATCTAAAGAAGGTAAAAAGTGAAAAAGGGGAAACAAAAATGCAGACAGAGTGAAAAGTAGCCGAATGAGCAGCGCCCAAACAGAGAGAAGTGCAGTTGCTTTAACACGAAAGAGCTGCGGAACGGAGAAAACTATGGACAGACCTGCAATCGTTTTGATTACATGTGACGAATTGAATAAAGACGTGTTGGGTTATTATGGGGGACAGGCGATTACGACGCCGAATATCGACCGACTTGCGCAAAACGGGACGAATTACCAGAGCTTTTATACGGTGAGCCCGTGGTGTCTGCCTGCGAGATGCGCATTTCTGACTGGATTGTATCCGCACAACAGCGGCGCGTACAGCAATTTCCGGAAATGTGCGCTGGATCAGGGCATACCGAATCTGTTTTATGCGATGCAGGATGGCGGCTATCATACGAGCGTGTTCGGCAAATGCCATTTTGCGCCGGTTCCGTATTCGGAGACAAGACCGGACAAGACGTTGCCCTACGATACGTTTAAAGCGTATTATGAAAGCCTTGGAATCGATCATCTGGAGCTGGAGGACGACAAACAGGTGTCCGTCTGGTTTTACGACAATTACAGCAAGGAGCTGGATGAAGCAGGATATTTAAAGGCGTATCGGGATGCCGTGTGGTGCAAGGAGTATCAGAAGGTATTCCCGTTCCCGGCGCCGACGAAATGGCATCCGGACGTGTGGGTAGGACAGAAAGCGGTTTCCTACATCAACAATTATTCAAAGGAAAAGCCGCTGTTTACTTGGATTTCGTTCTCCGGGCCGCACTATACGTTCGACGCGCCGGAGGAATACTGGAAGCAGGTGGATACGGCAAAACTGCCTGAAATGAAACATCTGGAGGGCGAGTTAGACAGCCCTGACCGGATTTTCCACGACAGTTATTTCGGTGGGAAAAATGCGAACATCGACGGCTGCGGACAGGCAAAGGATCACGCCTGCAAAAATTACCCGAAGGAATACTGGGATCGCCTGCGCACGAGCTACTGTGCAAACGTCAAGCTAATCGACGATCAGGTGGGAGAAATCTGCAAAGCCGTTTCGGAAAAATACGGCGATAACGCGTTGATTATTTTCACAGCTGACCACGGAGAAATGCTCGGAAATCACGGCATCTGGGGAAAACATAACTGCGCTTACGATGAGGTGTGGAAAATCCCGCTGTTGATTCAGTATCCGGGACAGAAGGCAGGAGCTGTTGATACCCGGATGAGTAACACAACGGACATTCTGCCGACCTGTTTAAAGGAAGCGCAGATCCCGCTGCTTGCAGGAGACGGAAAGCCCCTGCAGGATTCTGACTGGGACAGAACCTATACCTTTGGAGAGGGCGAAGGATATCTGGCAGTGACGGACGGCCGCTATAAATATGTCCATGTCCAGAAAGGAAACGAGCACGGCCGCGAGCTGCTCGATCTGGAAGCCGATCCGAACGAATTTGTGAATCAGATTGAAAAAGAAGAGTATCAGGGCGTGCTTGCAAAGCTTCGGGAAAAGCAGATCGAGCATTTGCTGCCGGCGGTGCTGGCGTAAGACTTCCGGCTGGCATGGCACATGCAATATGGAACTGAAATCAAATGTCCGGCAGAAAGTCTGCCGACTCAAATACAATACATAAAATTTCCAATAACGTAAGGAATCGCAAGACTCTTTGCGTTATTGGCCTTTCAGGGGGAAAAGAATTGAAAAAGATAAGTTGGAAAAAGAGACTGATGCTCTCCTATATTTTTATCGGAATCCTTCCGTTGATCATTTTAGGCTCTTTTTTCTATTATGGAAACCGGATGTCGGTGCGCAGCGAGGTAGAAAAAAGCAATGCTGCAAAGTTGTCCCTTGTCCTGCAGAAGATGGATTACATCACCGAAAAGATGAACAGCGTGGCATATCATTTTTCCAATACGAGCACAGCGGAAAATTTAAACGGAGTGCGCAATAAAGCGATTGATATTGATGAGGGGATGATTCAATCACAGCTGGCAACGTATGCAAAAATTATTTCCGAAGAAGAAAATGCAACCCGGATGCTCTTATATCTGCGAGGAGATACCTATCTGTATACAATAGAAGGACGGATGAAATATCTCGAATTTGAGACGCAGATGCAGCGGTATGGGGATTTGAATGAGGTCGCATTTTTTACTGCATTGAATTCGATCATTACAGAGAGAACGATTCATGTCGGAGCAGCGGGAGAAAACGGGGATTCAATCGTCTGGTTTTTGTATCCGATTCCGTATATGAACAATATTCCGATCGCGACGATGGGAATCGGCTACGATGAAAATATGCTGAACGATCTGATTGAAACCTATTATCCGTTAAGTTCTTCGATCTATCTGTTCAACAATCAGATGACGGAAATTTATACGAGCTGGACGGACGGGCTGACGGATGCAGACAAAAAAGAGATAGAGGACCAGATCAGGATGTGGCGCAGACAGGGTGGTAAAATGGAAAAGATCAGAATAAACGGAAGACAGTATATTCTGATGCAGGACATTTCCGCAAGTTCCGGTTTTACCATGCTGACGATTACTTCAGAAGAGGATTTTTATGCGTATGAAAGTCCGTTTGGCATCTGGTTTACCGTACTTTTGCTGATTGCGTTGGCTGGCGGCGTTCTGTTGGCATTTCTGATGTCCAGAACGACCTATGAACCGGTCAGGAAGCTGATGGAGCATATCAGCGCAGAGGATGTAGAAACAGAATCTTCCGGGGAAAACGAGTTTGAAAAAATTCATCATCGCTGGGAGGATATTCAGAGCAAAAATGAAGAGTTAAACGCGCTGGTGAACCGTCAGCGCCCGATGGTCGTTTCGTCCTGTCTGAGAAAAATTCTGAAAGGAAAATTTGAAAATCGGGAAGAGATGGAAGCGATGATGAAATCAGCGATCATCAATATGAATTATCCATACTTCTTTGTCCTTCTGGTATCCGCCCATGCGGAGGATTATGCGCCGGAGAAAAATCTGAAAATCCTTTCGATTACGGAAAATGCGGCGTTTTCGAATCTGCATTTATATGGAATTGATATGCTCAAGGACGATAGCATTGCGATCATTGTAAACAGCATGGAAAAAGAAACAAAAGATGTGGATATCCGGGAAATGGTGGCGGAATGGCTGTGGAAAAAGCTGAAAGAAAACTGCGGAATGCGTGGGCCTGTCTATGTCGGAAGAATTTACGCTGATCCGATGGAAATCTGCCGTTCCTTTATCGAGGCGGCGGCGCTCGCGGATGATTACCGGATTCTTGGAAACAGACATTTCCTGTTGTTTGAAGAAATTCAGGGAGAAGAGACCCAGACGCAGTACCCGGTATTGGAGCAGGCGGTATATATTCAGTGCTTAAAGCAGGCAAATGAAAAAGCGGCGCTGGAGGCGCTGCATAATATGATTCATGAAATTGAAAAGCTGAAATCGTTTGTGATGATGCAGTGTCTGTGCTTCGATATAATTAACGTTGCAATCCGCACGCTGGATTCGATGAAGGGCTTTGAAATACAGAATCTGGATATGAAGAAGCTCTGTACATTTGGAAGCCTGTCGGAATTTGAGGAAAAAGTATCCGCCCTGACTGTCCAGATCTGTCAGCAGTATTCGAAGTTTAAGACAAAACAGAATGACCAGTTAAAAGCCGAAATTCTGAATTACGTGAACGGACATTACGGGGATTGCGGAATGGGTCTGGATCTGCTTTCGGAACAGTTTGAAATTTCGGTCAATCAGCTGAGCAGATTTTTCAAACAGGAAACCGGATGTACCTTTATTCAGTATATTACAATGCTGCGCATGGACAAGGCGAGAGAACTTCTGATGAATACGGATATCCCGGTAAAAGATATCGTTGCACAGATCGGCTATATTGACGCTGCAAACTTCGTGCGGAAATTTAAAGGCTACGAGGGAATTACACCGGGACAGTATCGGGAAAAAATGCGAAAAAAGGAGCTTTGAGGAAAAGTAAAAATGCAGGCATAAAAGGAGAAAAACGTATGCAAAAAGAGATGGAAAAACGACCGAATATTTTGCTGATTACGACAGATACGCAAAGAGTGGATACGCTGCACTGCATGGGATATCCAAAGGAGGTGTCGCCGAATCTGGACGAGCCGTGGATTATTGAGCGGATGGTAGAGGGAAAAGGCAATGTTGCGGACGGAAAATCCATCGAAGAGATGTGCTGGTACAAGGCGCTGTATTATGCGAGCGCAGAGTGGTGCGATGCGCTGGTGGGCAGGCTGATGGACTACCTCGACCAGAGCGGACAGCGGGAAAATACGCTGATTCTTTTTGCCGCGGATCATGGACAACAGTATTTCGATCACGGCTTTAATGATAAGCATACCTTTTATGAAGAAACGCTGCATGTTCCGTTCCTTCTGTCCATGCCATCCACGCTGCCTGCCAATGTACGGATGGGCTTTGCGTCTACTGTGGATATCGCGCCGACGCTGATCGGTGCAGCGGGCGGAAGCTCGTGGAGCGGAAACGGAATTGATCTGTTAAAAGCATGCCAAACGGAGGATGCGCTCCTCCGAAACTGTGCGGTTTCTGTAATTCAGAGAAATATGGTGCTGGTAACGCAACGCTATAAGCTGGAATATTACCCGGAGGATCAGATTGTCAGACTGTTCGATCTGGAAAACGATCCGAAGGAGGATACAGACCAGTCTGAAAATCCGGTCTATGCAAACGTCCGGGAAGAACTGTGGAAAGCGCTGTTATTGTGGAGAGCAGACTTAACCGACGTTTCAGATATCCGTAGCCGGTTCGGAAAAGGCGGCCCTATCGCAAAGCGGGCGATCCGTCAGCTGGAACGCCTGAACGGAAATGAGTGCGATAAAAACCTGATAAAACGGGTTGCAGAGCGCGTTTAAGACACAATACATATTGACAAATAATTACATATCTGGATACGGCAGCTTTTACATATGAGGGAAAAACCACAAATTGTAATGGCAGGAAGACATTCGTTATACTCATCCCAGAGCCGGACGAAACTCCGATCGTGGCAGGAAAATAAAGTGCCGGATATAAGAGAATCGGTTTCAGTTACAGAAACGAAAGGGGATGCCAGTTATGAATCGTCTGAAAAAGAATTTTGTCCGATATCGATATATTTATCTGATGCTGCTGCCGGTTGTTGTGTATTACGCGGTTTTCTGCTACGGACCGATGAGCGGAATCGTCATTGCATTTCAGAATTTTAAACCGGCGCTGGGCGTTTCAGGAAGCAAATGGGTTGGATGGAAGCATTTTGTGGATTTTCTGACAGGGCCTTATGCCTGGCGGCTGATTCGAAATACGCTGATGATCAATATCCTTCAGATTATTTTTGCATTTCCGGTGCCCATCATCGTAGCGCTTCTGATTAACGAAATCAATTGTAAAGGATACAAAAAAGCGGTGCAGACCATCAGCTATATGCCGCATTTCATTTCACTGGTCGTTATGTGCGGGCTGCTTGTAAACTTCTGCAGATCGGATGGAATTTTCAACGATTTTCTTTCCTTATTTGGATTTGAAAGAAGAAACCTTCTGGCGGAAGCAAACCTGTTCCGACCGATTTATGTACTGAGCGGAATCTGGCAGGAGGCAGGATGGGGAAGCATCATTTATCTGGCGACCTTATCGACGGTAGACGTCGGTTTGTATGAGGCGGCGACCATTGACGGTGCGAACCGGTTTCAGAGAATGCTGCATGTTTCGTTCCCCGGGTTATTGCCGATTATCATCGTGCAGCTGATCATGCGTGTCGGAAATATTCTGACCACTGGATTTGAAAAGGTGTTTCTGCTGTACAGCCCGCTGACCTACGATACAGCGGACATCATTTCTACCTATATTTACCGGCAGGGACTGGAGCTGAGCAACTACAGCTACGGTACTGCAGTCGGACTTTTTAACTCGGTCGTCAACCTGATTATTCTCGTAATGGCGAACTACATCAGCAGAAGGGTAACAGAGGAAAGTCTCTGGTAAAAGGGAGGTTGGAACGATGCGCAGAAAATGGAAAGGGACAGTTGGGGACAAAATATTTGTCAGTATCATTTATGTCCTGATGGGACTGATGGCGCTGATCTGCTTATATCCGATGTGGCACGTTGTGATGGCTTCGTTCAGTGATCCGATCGGACTGATGCGGCACAGCGGTGTGATTTTAAAGCCGATCGGACATTCGGTAGAGGGCTATAAGGTTGTTTTACAGAATCCGAATATTCCGAGGAGCTATCTGAATACGATTCTTTACGTTTTAGTGGGCACGATGATCAACATGGTGCTGACGACGCTCGGCGCTTATGCGCTTTCGAGAAAAGGCTTTATGTTTAAACGGGTGTTGACGCTGCTGATCGTATTTACCATGTATTTTAACGCGGGAATGGTGCCGAACTTTCTACTGGTCAAAAATCTTGGAATGTACAATTCGATGTGGGCGCTCGTTTTGCCGGGAGCGGTATCGACCTGGAACCTGATCGTGATGAAAACGGCGTTTGCCTCCGTGCCGGTCAGCCTGGAGGAATCGGCGAGACTGGATGGTGCAAATGATTTTGTGATTCTGGGGAAAATCTTTTTGCCGCTGTCGAAAGCGACGGTTGCGGTTATGATTTTGTTCTATGCGGTAGGGCACTGGAGTTCGTGGTTTAATGCGATGATCTATCTGCAGGACCGCAACAAATATCCACTGCAGCTGATTATGCGGGAAATCCTGATTTCCAATTCGACGAGCGGAAATTCGATGGCGGATACGGACGCGATGTTTTTACAGGAGGTTGTAAAATATGCGACGATCGTTGTTTCGACCGTTCCGGTGCTGTGTATTTATCCATTCGCACAGAAATATTTTATGACAGGCGTGATGATGGGATCGGTAAAAGAGTAAAAAAATGACGAAAAACAGTCATTTATATAAAAGGAGGGTAACTGTATGAAGAAAAGAGCATGGATCAGTCTGATGTTGGCAGCAGCTGTATTGGGGACAACTGCCTGCGGAAGCGCAGCAAACGTTTCTTCAGAGACGGAAAAGACGACGGCTGACACGCAGCAGGAAAGTCAGGACAACAGCGAGGCTGCAGAAGTGGATGCTTCTGATGAGGATCTTGTGACGCTGACCTACTGGGTTCCGTTAAACGGCTCCGCATCCAAGTACATCACAAGCTACAACGAAAACGTCGCTTATCAGGAAGCAATGAAACGGCTCGGCATCAAGATTGAGTTTGTACATCCCGCGATCGGACAGGAGCAGGAATCCTTTAATCTGCTGTTTCTGGGAGATGAGCTTCCCGATATTATCGCTTATGCGGATCATTATACCGGCGGCGAATTTCAGGGCATGCGGGACGGCGTTTTCCAGGATATCACAGACCTTGTGCCGGAATATGCACCGGACTATTATAAGTATCTGACGGAAAATGATGAGTTCTACAGAGAATCGACCGATAACGAGGGAAAGATCGTAACGTTCAACAACTATAAGCCGGTCGGCGACCCGCCTTTCAGAAGATGGATTTTGAATCAGGATTTTCTGGATGAACTAGGCTGTGAAATCCCGGAAACCGTAGATGAATTTGAAGCGATGTTCGACAAGATGCTGGACAAGGGCATTACCCCTTATCTGCTGGATAAGACCGGCTATGAAGTACAGCTGATGGGCATGTACGATATGTATATGAACTCCGGCACAAGATTTTATCAGCAGGACGGAACCGTGAAATTCGCACCGCTGGAAGATAAGTTCCTGGATTATCTAACCCTGTTGAATAAGTGGTATCAGAAAGGCTATATTTCCAAAGACTTCTCGAGCCTGCAGGGAACCGAAGCGGATACCATGTTCGATACCGGTCAGATCGGTACTTACCTGACTGCGATCGTTGCAAGCTATAACAGAGGACAGGCACAGGGCATCAACGTTGTGGCTGCACCGTATCCGAGACTGGAAAAAGGACAGAAGCTGCACTGGGATGACTGCGACGTATGGCCGAGAACGAAGTTCAACGAGACGACCGTTGCGATCAGCAAGGACTGTAAGAATGTGGAAGCAGCCATGAAATTCTTAAACTACGGCTACACAGAAGAAGGCGCTGACCTGTACAACTGGGGCGTAGAAGGCGTGAACTGGGACTGGCAGGGGGACAAGCGTGTTTATAATGATACGATGTTGAATAATCCCAAATTCGGTACAGAAGAAGCCAGCTACATATACAAGGTTCATATGGCTGCGAAGTTGACTTATCCTGACGTTGAGTGTCATGCAAACCTGTTAAAGAGCGAGGGTGCATTAAACAGCCGTCTGATGTGGTCGAACGATGAAAATTCTGACAGCTCCCTGCAGCTACCTCCGTTCCAGCTGGGAGAGGAAGATCAGCAGACGGTAGCAGATGTTGCAACACCGATTTACACCTATGTGGATGAAATGACCCTGAAATTTATCACCGGCGCAGAGCCTCTGGAAAACTTCGACACATTCCGCGATACTATTCGTTCGATGGGAATGGATGAAGTGCTCGAACTGGAACAGAAGGGTTATGAAGAATACATGTCCAAAAATATGAATTGAGTAATATTATTTGCCAGGCAAGAGTTTTATCGGAGCAATTCAAACCCCTGGGCTGCCGTGCGTATGCGCGGCAGCCCGTTTTTATTTATGGGATTTATCCTGTTGAGGGTATTGGAGTTTTTCGTGTTCTGAAAAATGGAGATGCCCGAAACAAAAAACCATCTGCTTTGCAGGTGGAGACAAAGCGTTGTACAAAAAAATCACCTTTCCGTTACAATAGAGTTGTTCAGGCACTATTGTAAGAAAGGAAAGGTGATTTTATGGTGAATAAGAATTATGATTTAGCTCACACAAAATGGATGTGTAAGTATCACATCGTATTTGCAATGGTATTTTCAATCACACATTGTTGTGTGAATTTCATCAAGGCAAGCTGTTACTCCATTTAACGATACCTTTTGAAGAAAAGCCAAAGACCAACTTACCGAGCGACAATCTCAAGTACTACCGTCAGCGAAAACAGATGACAACAAGACAGTTGGCGGAAAAGCTGGATATTGTACCATCAACTGTTGTGATGTATGAAAATGGAAAACATCCTATTCCTTATGATGTAGCTATTAAGCTGGCAGATGTTTTGGAAATCGAAGCGTCCTTACTCTATGATGATTTCTCCCATTTCCTTTCTGTACCCTATACCGAAGCGCTAAAGAGCGTTAGAACGGCTCTGGGGCTGTCACAGAAGGCTTTTGCAGAACGGATAGGGATTGTACCAAGCTACTACTATAAAATCGAAGAAGGCAATCGCAGACCGTCACGAAAGGTATATCATCAGATGTGTGTTGCTCTCAAAGAGACCAATCCACAAACTTCACTTTTGTGGGAACATCCATTACAATGAAGGTGAAAGAGAAAAACGGATTGGAGGAGTGACTATGGCACAGAATTTGACTTATACTCGTTGCGGTGATTATCTTATCCCTAATATTCAGTTGAGCAACACAAGTGATAAACCGCTTGGAAAATATGGCAGGATGCGCAGGGCGTTTCTTGCGGAAAACAATCCAATACTCTTGGATGACATGATTCTGACGGAAACCTTATTCCCGCACTTATGGGAAATCGACGAAACTGCTCGTTGTAGAGTGGAACAGATAATGGCTGAACTTCTGGAGAAAAATCCGGCTCCAGACATGACGACTCAACAGCTTGCATGGGCACAGCACATGAATAGCCTGAAAGCGCAGGCAGAGGAAATGGTTAATGCAGAACTGATTTTCTGCTAATAGAAATAGAGTTTTTACTTAGGGCTGACTGTAACAGGTCAGCCTTATTTCTTTGATGGGATAATTCTTGAATTGTATTTATGACAATTCAAGAACTGTCATAAGCACAATGTAACAATACTGATTATAGTGATACTGATCTTATCCATTCCTATTCGGAATGGAACAGGAATGATAAGATGTAATATAACTAATGTTGAGGCTGTGGTCTGCCTTTATTGTAGAAAATTTTTCGCTATCTCATATAAAAGTGTGATTGATAAGCATTAAATTTTAATAATTTTGTGATTTCGGTTGTAATTTTCATAGATTTCGCATATAATAAAAGTGTGATTATAAAGCATAAAACTCCAATAAATCGTTCCA
>OLNP01001838.1_pt1 | contig 16870 bp, 14 predicted proteins | sample 1671951 | NCBI WGS metagenome assembly OLNP01 (sample SAMEA3136629, study PRJEB25190) | human gut metagenome | biome: human gut; feature: human-associated habitat; material: faeces | place: Austria | collected 2013
CAGCATACCGCCCAGCACCGCGCAGACCGCCATCTCCTGCCCCACCGCCCCGGGCGAAAGCGCCGGGCCCATCACCGGACGAGACGGCGCAGAAAGCCGCCCGGCGTATGCTCTGCGGTGTATTCCAGCGTGTCCACCCGGCCTGTAAGCTTGACTTCGCCCTTGTCGAGGTCGAGGCTGGTGACGCTCAGCTCGGCCCCGGTGAGTTCCAGCATCCCTTTCGAGGTGAGCATCGCCGCTCCCTCGGCGTCGCAGCGGATGACCCGCCGCACACCGGTGACGGTCAGCTTGTTCCGCCCCTCCAGGATGAGGTCGTGAGGCAGAGCCTGCTCCGGCTTTGCGTCCTGTTGTTTCATAACATTCCCCTCCCCTTTTCTGCCATCTTATGCAGGGCGGGGCGGGGTCATGCCGGATCTACTCGGCTTTCGGGGCGTCGTGGGCGGCTGCCAGCACGTTGTCCTGCTCGATGATCTCGTACATCTCGCGGGCCACGTCCTTGGTGCGGGGCTCCACGTCGGAGAGGACCTTCACCTTGATGGGCCGGTTGCCGAAGGTGACCTCGATGATGTCGCCGGCCTTGACGGCCTGGCTGGCCTTGGCGGTCTTGCCGTTGATGAGGATGCGGCCCGCGTCGGCCACCTCGTTTGCTACCGTGCGGCGCTTGATGAGCCGCGAAACTTTCAGATATTTGTCTAAACGCATGATTCTCCTCCTGCCCTGTACAGCGGAGCCCACAGGCTCACGCCCCACAGGGCCTTTCTCATCCCGCTCAGACCTGACCGGCACGCCAGTGGCTCCCCCCTTGGGGGAGCTGGCGCGTAAGCGCCTGAGAGGGCTACAAAAAAGCCGCCGGGCCTAAAGGTTCCGGCGGCGATGGGTTTTCTCTTACAGGGTGTCCTTCAGAGCCTTGCCCGGCTTGAACACGATGCTCTTGGAAGCAGCGATGGTGATGGCCTCGCGGGTGCGGGGGTTGATGCCCTGACGCTCAGCGCGCTCACGCACCTCGAAGGTGCCGAAGCCGGAGATGGAGATCTTCTCACCCTCGGCCATAGCCTTGCCCAGTGCCTCGAATGCAGCGTTGACAGCCATCTCGGCGCTCTTCTTGCTCATCTCAGTGTTTGCCGCAACCTGTGCGATCAGATCGGTCTTGGTCATAATAAAAGCCTCCACAATATTCTCAACATTTTCTATTCGAGCAGACGGTCTGACCGTCTGGTACCCGTTTACGTTTCGTCCGCTTCCAGCCTCTGGGTAAAGCGCTTTGCCGCAAAGGTCAGGGCCTCTTCGGCGTCCACACCGGCCAGACGCATAGCATCGGCGGCGGCCAGCAGCAGCTCACCGGCGTTCTCTGCCGTCTGCTGTGCGTCCCACGCGGCCCTGGCGCTGTCCAGAGCCCTGGCCGCACCGGCGGCATCCTCCGGCCCGCAGCCGAACCGCGCGGCCCGCTTCTGGAGCTTCTGGGCGCGCATCAGGGCAGGCAGGGTGGCCGGGACGGTGTCCAGCTCATCGGCCAGAGTCGTGCGGCCCTTTTCCTTATTTTTGAGCGCATCCCAGCTGTTTATACCAGCATTTTCCGCCGCAGAGGAAGCAAAGATGTTCGGGTGGCGGAAGACAAGTTTCTCGCACACCTCGCGGCAGACCTTTTCCATGTCGAAACGGCCCCGCTCCTCCTCGATGACGGTGTGGAACACCACCTGCATCAGGACGTCGCCCAGCTCTTCCTGCATCATGACAGGGTCGTCAGCGTCGATGGCTTCCAGCGCCTCGCATGTTTCTTCCAGAAAGTTTTTCCGGATGGAAGCGTGGGTCTGGACTTTGTCCCACGGACAGCCGTTCTCCCCGTCTCTCAGGATGCGGATGATCTCCACGAGGTCTTCCGCCGTATAGTGTTCACGCGGCGTCCAGTCCTGCATGGGGCGTCTCCTTTCCGCATTCCGAAAACATCTGCGAACAGATTCAAATTGTACCGCAGAATCTGCCGAAATGCAAGGGTACAAGCGCATTTTCCGGCTTTTTGCGGCAAAATTTTCATTTCATTCACAACAAAAGGCGGCATCCCCCGGGGGACACCGCCCTGCGTGGGCTTTTTCGCTTACAGCTGTGCGCCGCACTTGTTGCAGAACAGCGCGTCGTCCGAGACGGGCGCGCCGCACTGGGGGCAGGTCTTGGCCTCGTTGTCCTCGGGCTTTGCCTCGGCGGGCTCTGCGGCTGCGTCAGCCGTCACATCGGCGGCGGCCTCTTCCGTCTCCTCGAAAGTCGTCTCAATGACGGTATCCGGCTCGAGAGAGGCTTTCAGGTCAGAGAGCTCCTGCTCGATGTTGGCGATCATCTCGATGTATTTGTCCACAAGGGGCTGGTTCTCCTCGTTGCCCTTGGCCAGACTATACACCAGAGCGCCCAGCTGGCGCTGCGCCTTGTACAGCTTGCTCTGCGCGTTCACGATCTTTGCCTGGGTGCGGCCCTTTTCGGCCAGATCCAGCGCGGCATTCTTGCCTTTCTCGGCATACTCGAGGCCCATTTCCTTGATCTTATTGAAGTCCATAAAAGACACCTCACTTGTCTATGCCCGGGGTGGGCAGCACTCCTCTGCGTTTTCTGCTCAGGCTGTCCCTGTGCCGCCGGAGATTATTTTCATTATAGCGCACTCCCGGGGGGAATGCAACGAATCCCACCCAAGTTTTACAGAATCGTGCGGATTTGGAAACAGTTTTTTCGCAATTTGCACACTTTCCGCGTTCTGATGTCGTTTAGAAGCTGTTTTCGTAAGCAGGGTGCGCCGAACGGCGAGGATTTTTGCCCGCAGACAAGGCGATTTTCCGCAGCAATCCTGACGGATTGCAAGGGAAAGCAACGCAGTATGCGGGCAAAAAGACCGTTTCGGGCGGTGTGCAATGCTTAGGAAAACGGCTTCTCAAACCTCACCTGCGTAGAACTCGCGCAGCATACTGTCGGCGGGCAGAAGCTCCAGCTCCACCGGAGCCACATGCTCGAAGCGGCGGGCCGTCTCGTCCCAGAGCTCCGCGTTGTGGCCTTCCAGCGTGAAGCGCTGGCTCACCGGGCGCAGGAGCTTTGCGATGAGGCCCAGCTCGTAGGTGAAGGAAGTGTCCAGCAAAAAGTCTGCCGTGGTCTTGAAGCCCTTGATATACCGGGTCTCGCCGTCGAGGACCCGGTCCCACATGGCGAGGGTCTTGGCGGGGCTGCGGCCCCGGGCTGCGGCATCCCGCAGGGTGCGGCGGCAGAGGCGGATGTCCTGGGTGTTGATGACACGGCGGCCATCAATGCAGTATTCCTCCCGCAGGCCGGCGTAAATGCGGTAGACGTCGTCGCCCTTCACGAGGCCCGTCAGCTCAGGGTTCAGGGCGTGGATGCCCTCCACGATGCAGACGCCGCCCTTGAGGTCCAGCGTCTCCGTCTCGGAGGAGCGGGACTCGGTGGTGAAGTCGTAGATGGGCAGCACGGTCTTTCCGGTGGTGCTCAAATCGCTGAGGCACTGGCGGATGAGGGGCATATCCAGCGTGTCGGGGTTCTCGTAGTCCAGCGTACCGTCGGGCAGGCGGGGGTAATACTGAGCGCCCTTGAAGAAGTTATCCAGACTGATGACATGGGCCGGGGTGCCGGAGGCTTCCAGAGCCTCGGCCACCTTATGAGCCGAAGTCGTCTTGCCGCTGGCCGACGGGCCGGTGAGCATAACGATCTTGGCGCGGGAGTCCCTGATCTTCTGGGCAGCATAGGCCACCCGCTGGCGGTAGCTCTTCTCGCTCATCTCCGCCAGCGCCGCCGGGCTCTGGGCGGCGACGTTGTACAGGTCTATCTCAACCAGACGTTTCGGTACCCAAATCGTGATCATAAAAAACAGCCACTCCTTTTTTCCGTTCCAGCACTTCGTCGAAACGCTGGATGTATTCTGTCGGATACTTGAAATTAAAGATGCGCTGCATCCGCTTGCCGCCGTCGGCCACCAGCTTGGTGCTGCCGCCTGCGCCGGCCGAGAGGATGGTCTGGACTTCTTCCATGATATAGATATTATAATACCCCTCGTGGCCCGGCTTGCACCAGCCCACGTTTTCCAGGTTTTGGAGGGTATTTTTCTGACGATAGAGGTAGTAGGGCCGATAGCCCGCCTCGGCCAGCAGATGGCACTTTTCCAGCATGGCGGCCACATCGGCGTAGTCGTTCTCCTTCTGGTCCTCGATGACGATGCGGGAGGCCCGCTTGAGAGTCAGGGTGTGGACGGTGATGTTCTCGGGGTCGAGGGCGATGGCCTGACGCAGGCTCTTCTCGAACCCTTCCACCGTGTCGCCGGGCAGGCCAGCGATGAGGTCCATGTTGATGTCGTCGTGGCCTGCGGCCCGGGCCTCGGCATAGCAGTCGAGGATGTCCTGAGCCGAGTGCTTGCGGCCAATGTTCGCCAATACTTCATCCGAGAAGGTCTGCGGATTGATGGAGATGCGGGTCGCGCCGTATTCTCGGATGACGGCCAGCTTTTCGGCGTCGGTGCAGTCGGGGCGTCCGGCTTCCACCGTGTATTCCACGATGGCGGAAAGGTCGAAGCAGTCCCGCACCGTCCCCATGAGCTGGCGCAGCTGCGCTGCCGAGAGGCTGGTGGGGGTGCCGCCGCCGATGTAGATGCTGCAGAGCTTCAGCCCGGCCTTGTCGGCCTCGTCCCGGATGGCCTCGACCTCTTTGCACAGGCAGTCCACATAGGGCTGCACCAGCTTGCGGTCACGGTCGAGGTTGCAGCTGACGAAGCTGCAATAGCTGCACCGGGAGGGGCAGAACGGGATGCCGATATAGAGGCTGTAGGTCTTGGGCGCACTGCCTGCTTTCAGGATAGGCTCCTGCAAGTCCGCGATGGCCTTGGCCATGCCGTATTTTTCGGGCGAGCAGTCGAAGCGCTTGAGGAAGAAATCGTCGATCTCCTCTTCCGTCCAGCCTGCGGCCCGCTTGTCGTGGACGAGGCGCACCGGGCGGACGCCGGTCATCTTGCCCCAGGGCGGGCGGATACCCGTCCAGCTGCGCAGCAGGTCATAGGTCAGGCTGGCCAGCGCAAATTCCGGCGTCTCGCCGCCCTCTTCCACGGGAATGGGCAGAGGTGCTTCGGTGGTCTGGCTCTTGCCGCCCTGCCGCACCATGGCCCAGAGCTTGTCAGGCCGCTTCTCGGCCCAGACGCAGTCTGCGCCGTCCTCGGGCGGGGTGAGGGTGAGCGGGGCCATTGGGTAGAACAGGCGGACGAGGTGCTCCACCTCGTAGCCCGAGCCGAGGCCCGTGATATAGATATTCATGTGAAATCCCGCCTTTTTATGCGTTTCTCAGCGCATTTTTGATATAGAAGTTGGTGGCGGCCTCCTGCCCGAAGGTGGAGAAATCGCCGTGGCCGGGCAGCACCTGCGCCTCGGCCGGGACGGGCAGGGCCGCGAACTTGCGCAGGCTCTCGTCCATCTTCCGGCTGTCGCCGCCCTCGAGGTCGGTGCGGCCGATGCTGCCCTGAAAGACCGTGTCGCCCACGAAGAGATAGTTTTCGCACAGCAGCACCACGCTGCCCTCGGTGTGGCCGGGGGTGTGCCAGACAGTGAAGCGCAGCTCATCGAGGGGGATGACCTCGCCCTCTTCGTAGCCTCTGTCCGAGCCCTTGAGGGGCAGCAGCTGGGTCCCCAGACAGTCGGCGGGCTCACAGTAGAGCTTTGCGCCCCACTCGCGGCTCAGGACCCCCGCACTGCCCACATGGTCGTAGTGGCCGTGGGTGCAGAGGATGAGGCTCAGCCTGCCGCCGTGCTCCTTTAAGATCTTATCGTACTCCTGCACCTCGGCGGCGGGGTCGATGACCACCGCGTTGCCTGCGTCCGAGATGAGCAGGAAGCTGTTGGTGTAAAACGGCGCAGGGCCGACCAGATGAAATGCCTTCATGGTTTATTTTTCTCCTTTATGCCACTCGTCGGTGTCGATGACGATGGTGCAGGGGCCTTCGTTGACCAGCGACACCTGCATATCCGCGCCGAACTCGCCGTGCTGGACATCCTTGAGGCCCTGCTTGTTCATCTCGGCGAGGAACAGCTCGTAGGCGTCCACAGCCAGCGGCGGTCTTGCCGCCTTGATGAAGCTGGGACGGAAGCCCTTCTTCGTGTCGCCGTAGAGGGTGAACTGACTCACCACCAGTGCAGAGTACCCGAGGTCCTTTGCGCTGAGGTTCAGCTTGTCGTTTTCGTCCTTGAAAATGCGCAGGCCCGCGCATTTTTCAGCCAGTTTCGGCACGATGTCGAGAGTATCGGTGTCCTTGACGCCCAGCAGGATGACGAGGCCGGGACCGATGAGGCGCGGCTCGCCGCCGTTGACCCGGACACTGGCCGAGGATACGGCCTGAATGACTGCACGCATATTAGCTCCTTGTTACCTTGAGCACATCCTTGACTTTGGACAGACGGGCCACGACCCGGTTGAGGTGCTCTGTATTGTTGATGCCGATGGTCAGGCTGATGACGGCACAGTTGTTCTCCACTTGACGGGCGTTCATGGCGTAGATGGGGACGCGGATGTCAGCCAGCGCGGCCAGCACATCGGACAGCAGCTCGTTGCGGTTGAGGGCGATGATCTCCAGACCGGCCTTGTAGCTGTCCTTGACGCTGTCGGCCCAGTAAGCCTTGACCCAGCGGGGGGCGTTGGAGGGGTCTTTCATGCTGGACATCGCGTTGGCGCAGCTCTGTTTGTGGATGGAGACGCCGAAGCCCCGGGTGATGAAGCCCACGATGGGGTCGCCGGGCAGGGGCGAGCAGCACTTTGCAAACTTGATGGGGGTGTTGTCGAAGCCCTCCACCACCACGCCGTCGGTGGCGTGGACGCGGCTCAAATCGACCTTCGGCAGGTCCTCCACCGACTTGTTCTCAGCAGCCTCGGCGGCCTTGAGCTTCTGCCACTCCTCTTTGAGCTTGGGCAGGCAGTTGGCGATGGTCATGCCGCCGTAGCCGATGGCAGCGTAAATTTCCTCCGCGTTGTTCTGGCGCAGACGGCGGCTGCAGCTGCCCACGAACTCATCCAGCTGGTCGTCGGGGATGAAGATCATCTCCCGGCGCAGCTCTTTGGCCAGCGCGTCGCGGCCCTGCTGGATGTTCTCTTCGCGGCGCATCTTCTTGAACCAGTTGCGTATCTTGCTCTTGGCCTCGCTGGTGCGCACGATCTTGAGCCAGTCGCGGCTGGGGCCTTTGTCCGCCGGGCCGAGGATGACTTCAATGATCTCGCCCGTCGCCACAACGTGGTCGATGGGGACGATGCGGTTGTTGACCTTACAGCCCACCATCCGGTTGCCGACGGCAGAGTGGATGGCGTAGGCAAAGTCGATGCAGTTTGCGCCCGCAGGCAGGTTGATGACGTCGCCCTTCGGGGTGAAGGCAAAGACCTCCTCCGGCAGCAGGTCGCTCTTCAAATCGTGGAGCAGGTTGCCGGAATCCTCGCTGACGCGCTGGTTTTCCAGAAGCTGGCTGACCCATGCCAGCCGCTCATCCAGCTTATCGTGGCCCTCGAGGCCCTCCTTATACTTCCAGTGGGCGGCAACGCCGTACTCGGCCTGCTCGTCCATGGTGCGGGTGCGTATCTGCACCTCAAAGGGGATGCCCTCGTGGCCGATGACGGTGGTGTGGAGGCTCTGGTAGCCGTTGGGCTTGGGGGTGGAGATATAGTCCTTGAAGCGGTTGGGCAGCGGGTGGTACATATCGTGGATGAGGCCCAGGGTGCTGTAGCACTCAGCCAGGGTGTCCAGGATGATGCGCACCGCGTAGATGTCGTAAATTTCATCAAAGGACTTGTTCTGCATGATGGTCTTGCGGTAGATGCCGTAGATGCTCTTGACTCTCCGCTTGATGGTCGCGCCCTCGATGCCGCTCTCCTCGAGGCGGCTCTTGATAACGCCCGACACGCTGGCCAGAAACTCGTCGCCCGCGCGCTCGCTGAGCATCTTGTTGATCTCCTCGTAGCCCACGGGGTCGAGGTAGTGGAGGCTGCGGTCTTCCAGCTCCTCCTTGACGTTCAGGATGCCCAGACGGTTGGCGATGGGAGCGTAGACCTCCATGGTCTCCCGGGCCTTGTCGCGGCGCTTCTGCTCCGGCCATGCGTCGCCGGTGCGCATATTGTGCAGGCGGTCACAGAGCTTGATGATCATGACGCGGACGTCACGGCTCATGGCCAGCAGCATCTTGCGCAGGTTCTCGGCCTGCAGCTCTTCGATATTGGAAAATTGGATCTTGGTCAGCTTGGTGACGCCGTCCACCAGCGCGGCCACCTCTTCGCCGAAAGCGGCGGTCAGGTCGGTCAGGGTGGTGGGGGTGTCCTCCACCACATCATGGAGCAGGGCGGCGGCGATGCTCTCGCTGTCCATGCCGAGGTCCAGCACGAGGCGGGCCACAGCCAGCGGGTGGCAGATATAGGGCTCACCGCTGCGGCGGCAGACCCCCTTGTGGGCGTCGTTGGCCAGATTGTAAGCCTTTTCTATCATGGCCATATTGTAGGCTTTGCCGCTGGCTTTGATGGCCTCCACCAGCTTCTCCCAGGTCACGATCTCGGGCCGCACCTCCGAGGGAAGGGTCCCCTCAGGGGCGTTGGCCGGCAGGGCCGTTGCGGCCACGGTAGCCATCTCCGTCACCGGCACGGGCTGGTGGAGATGGGTCTTTGCAGAGTAGCTGTCCTCTTTCGCCGCAGCCGGTGCTGCGGGCGAAGGGGCGACAGGTTTCTTTCCCTCAGGCATCTTTATCGTTCCTCCAGACATTTCAGGATGGGCGCATCGGCAAGGTTCTTCTTTCCGGTGGCAGGCACGAGTTCCCAGAACTTTGCCCCGCCCCGGTCAGCCGCTGTGATGAGGCCGACCTGTTCCAGCGCGGCGACGGCCACCAGCGTCCGGCCGGTGTTCTCCTCGCCAAGTTTTGCAAACAGGGGCTGCAGGTCTTCGGCGTGCCAGCGCCGCGCCTGCAGCTCCCGATAAACGGTGATGATATGGCTGCGCTCCGGGGCGATGCTCTCCTTCTGCTCCGGCGTCAGGGGCGTACCCCGGCGCAGCGCCTGCACCAGCGCGGCCTGCTCTGCAGCTGTGTTGCCGAGGCCCGCCGGGTGCAGCTCGATGATGCGGCCCGACAGCTGTGCGCCCCGGGGCGAATCGTAGACCGAAAGGCTGATGGCTGCGTCCACGACGTCGCCCGTCGAGTAAGGCACCTGTTCCGGGTGCATCCCGAACCAGACGGCGTAGATGCTGGAATTGCCCTGCCGCAGACGCAGGCGGCAGTGCTTGCCCTCCGAGACGGCGTAGACGCCCTCCACGACAGCCCTTTCCAGCACGAAGACCGGGCTGGGGTTGTCGGCACCGTAGGGTGCCAGCTGGTCGAGGCGGCGGACGCTCTCCACCGTCAGACGGTCGAGGTGGACGGACAGATCACACTCCAGCGGCGGGGTGCGCAGCACGGGGCACTCCCGGGCCGCCCAGTCGTTGAGCCGCTGGCGGAGCGTCTGCAGATCCTCTTCCCGCACCGAGAGGCCCGCTGCCATGGCGTGACCGCCGAAGCGAAGCAGGATGTCGGCGCAGGAGGCGATGCACTCGTGCAGGTTGAAGCCCTGCACGCTGCGGCCGCTGCCCTTGCCCTCACCGTGCTCATCCACCGACACCACGATGACCGGGCGTCCGGTCTTTTCCACAAGGCGGGAGGCCACGATGCCGATGACGCCGGGGTGCCAGTCTCTGCCCCAGAGCAGGATGACCCGGTCTTCGAGGCGTTCCGGCTCAGCGTCCAGCAGCTCCTGCGCGGCTTTGACGATCTCCATCTCCGTCTCCTGCCGCCGGATGTTGATGTCGCTCAGCTTATGGGCCAGTTCGACCGCCCGGTCTTCGTCCTCACAGAGCACCAGCTGCAAAGCGGTGACAGCGCTGTCCATCCGGCCCGCCGCATTGATGCGGGGCGCGATGGCGTAGCTGATGTTCTCTGCCGTCACCGGCTTGCCTGCAAGGCCCACTTCTTCCAAAAGGGCACAGAAGCCGGGTCTGTCCGTATTTTGCAGCTGGCGCAGACCTGCTTTGACGATGGTGCGGTTCTCCCCTGTCAGGGGCATGACGTCGGCCACGGTGCCAACAGCGGCGAGGTCGCCGCAGTATTCCAGCATCTCTTCCGGCAGGCAGCCATCCAGCGCGGCGCAGAGCTTGAAGGCCACGCCCGCGCCGCACAGGCCCTTGAAGGGGCTGTGGTCGTCGGCACGGCGGGGGTCCACGATGGCCACTGCCTGGGGCAGGGTGTCGTGGGGCAGATGGTGGTCTGTGATGATGAGGTCGATGCCGAGGCTGGCCGCGAATGCGGCTTCCTCTACGGCAGAGATGCCGTTGTCCACCGTGACGATGAGGCGGCAGCCCTTATCGTAGATCGACTGGATGGCGTTCTTCGAGAGGCCGTAGCCGTCGCCCTCCCGGCTGGGCAGCATGCACTTGACGGCGGCACCCATCCCTTTCAGGTGCTGATAGAGCAGGGCCGTGGCGGTCACACCGTCCACGTCGTAGTCGCCGAAGACGACGATCGTCTCCCCCTCGTCGATGGCCCGCAGGATGCGCTCACAGGCTTTGTCCATGTCGGTCAGGAGCATGGGGTCGCTCAGCTCTTCTTCGCCCGCCAGAAGGGTCAGCGCCTCGGCGGGGTCGGTGATGCCCCGGGCAGCGAGGATGCCGGCCAGCAGGCCGGCTTCTTTCTGCTGGGCCGCGAGGACAGAGCGGTACTTTTCCTCGCTCCACTCTTCGTCCATGTTCTGGTATTCCAGCTCTTCGGTGTTCTGCTGGGCGATGGCCGCTGTCAGCTCTTTCAGGGCGGCACGGTCAACGGTCTTGGTGTTCCAGGCCCGGTAGGTCATCGCAATCCCTCCCCGGCCAGACCATCGTTCGCCAGCATCCCCTGCAGCGCAGCGATCTCGCTGGAAACGTCCAGTGCCACGTCCGACAAAAGCTTATCGTAGAGGTTATCATAAGCCTGATTCAGGGTGTGCAGGATGCCCGCAATATCCCGGCGGATGGCCTCCGCGTTCTCGCCCTGCTGGCTCTGCACGTCGTTGTAGGTGTGCAGGAGCTTGAGGGTGGTGGGGATATAGTATTCCGCAAAGCGGCGGGCCTTGGGCAGGCTCTCGGGGTGAGCTTCCAGCCAGGCACAGATGGACTCGGTGGTCTTCTGCATATGCTGCAGCTCCTCCACAGCCCGCTCATCCTCCATGAGCTCCTGCTCCTTCTCGAGCACCTGCGCAAAGCGGCGGGTCGTCTCGAGGTTCAGGGGGACTTCTCCGGCCTGTTCCGGCGCTTTTTCCGGTTCGGGCTGGGGCTGATTTTCCTGTGCAGCGCGGTAGTCCTCTGCCGTCAGGTAGAGCTTGTCGTTTTTCTCGTCCAGCCAAGCACTGAGCCAGCCCTTGTGGATGAATTTCCGCAGCATCTTGAGAGCCTTGGTCTTCTTTTTATGCGTCAGGTCGGCCAGCATGGAGAGGGACAGGCCCTTGTGCCAGTCGAAGCCCTCGGCGGTATCGGCGTAGAGCTCCAGGGTCTTGGCGGCCTTCATACGGGATGCGCCCGCCGCGGTCAGCCAGCCGAACACAGCGGTCACAGCGGCAGAGCACCACCCCGTCACCGCGATCGCACCCAGTGCGAGATCACCGATGGCACTGAGGACCGTCATATCAGCCGCCACTATCACGCCGCCGGACGTGAACGCCCCCGCCGTGCCGAAGCAGGCGATGGCCGTGATGCCGAAGATGACGGCGAAGGTGATGCCGGTCGCCAGCATGGCGACGCCTGCGCTGTGGCGCTTTTTGGCGCTGGTGCGGATATTCTCGATGGCCGTCGGTTCCGGCTTCTTCGCAAAGAAATTGCGCGCCCAGCCCGGCATCCCGCTGGCGCTGGCGCTGCTTCTGGCCTCCTCGGCCCGCTTCTGGTACTCCTGTTTTCCGGCCTGAAAGGCCCGGCCTGCCTCCGAGATGCCATAACCGGCGGCGTTCACCGCGGCGCGGCCCACATCCCACACACGGTCGCCGATCTCCTCGCCCCGGCCCTCAAAGCCGTGGCGGAAGGAGTCGGACATGGTGTCGCCCAGCTCGCGGAGCTGGCGTTCCAGCTCCTGCTGCACCTTACGGCCTTCGCTGTCCTTCGCCGTGCGGTCAAAATCGTCTTCACGATCAGTCATTCAACTTCTCACCCTTCTGCCGGGCTGTACCGGCTGATGATGGCGCGGGCCACCCGCAGGCCATCGACGGCGGCACTCATGATGCCGCCCGCATATCCGGCACCCTCGCCGCAGGGATACAATCCTGCCAGCTGGGCGCATTCAAAATTTTCTTCCCGTTTCAGCCGCACCGGGCTGCTGGTACGGGTCTCGAGGCCGGTCAGAATGGCCTCGGGGGCGGTGTAACCCGCAATTTTCCGCTCGTAAGCCCTCAGACCGGCCCGCAGGGTGTCGGCCAGTTCGGTCGGCAGCAGCGCGCCGAGGTCCGCAGCGACGACGCCCCGGTCATAGGTGGGCTGGACGCGGCCAATGTTCAGCTGGCCCCTGCCCTCCAAAAAGCTCTGGATGTTCTCCGCCGGGGCAGCATACTCTCCGCCGGGACGGCCTGCCGCATAGGCCCGGGCTTCCAGCTCCCGCTGGAAGGCGATGGCCTTCCGGGGGTCATTTCCGAAGTCTTCGCCGCCCACGCTGACCACCACGGCCGCGTTGGCATTCCTGCCGCTGCGGGCGTGATAGCTCATGCCGTTGGTCACGACGCGGCCCTTTTCGCTGGCCGAAGCCACCACCTGGCCGCCCGGACACATACAGAAGGTATAAACGCACCGTTTTTCAACGTGCTGCGAAAGCTGATATTCGCCGCGCGGCAGGGCCGGATGGCCCGCCGCCTCGTGGTAGAGGCTCTTTTCGATCTCCGATTGGAGATGCTCTGCCCGGAAGCCGACGCTGAAGGGCTTGCACTCCAGCACGAGGCCGCTGTCCATCAGCATCCCGAAGGTGTCGCGGGCCGAGTGGCCCACCGCGAACACCAGCGCCTCACAGGGGAAGGCACCGTCCGTGGTCTGGATGCCGACGAGCTGGCCGTCCCGCCGCTCGAAGCCGGTGAGGGCTGTGTTGAAGTGGACCTCGCCGCCCAGCGACTCGATCTCTTTTCGGATCGAAGTGATGACGCCCCGCAGCAGGTCGGTGCCGACATGAGGCTTCTGCTGCCAGGCGATCTCCTTCGGCGCGCCGTGCTCGAGGAACACTTCGGTCACGAAGCCGCAGAGCTCGTCGCCGATGCGGGTGGTGAGCTTGCCGTCCGAGAAGGTTCCGGCGCCGCCCTCGCCGAACTGGATGTTGGCGTTCTCGTCCAGCTCACCGGTGGCGGAGAAATGCTCCACGGCCTTGACACGCTCGTCCAGCGCCGGGCCGCGTTCCAGCACGATGGGCCGGTAGCCCTGACGGGCCAGCAGCAGCGCCGCAAAGAGGCCCGCCGGGCCGAGGCCGCAGACCACAGGCCGGTGCGTCAGCGGCAGAGTGCCGTTCTGCACCGAGAGATCGGTCTTGCCCCGGACGGTGACGCTGCGGGAAGCACCCGCACAGGCGGCCTCTTCCCGTTCCTCTTTCAGGGTCACGGCCACGGTGTACACCAGCTTGGGCTGGCCGTGGCGGGAGCCGGGCGATGCCCAGATGGCTCACCTTTCCCCGGGGGATGCGGGCGAGGCGGAGGGCTTTTTCGTAGGCCTGCGGCTCCCCGGCGGAGAGGGGCAGGCGAATATCATGGATCAGGATCATATACTCAGTTACTTTCTATCTTGCACTGCACCACATAGCTGCCCAGCGCAAAAATTTTGTCGTTGGCCGGCACATAGAGGCGGCAGGCGATGTTCTGCTGGCCGATGGCGACATAGAAGTCGTCGGCGTCGATCTCAATGACCACCTGTTCCGGATTCAGTGCTTCCAGCGAACCGGCCGGGCCGCAGAGGGTGACGTTCATCAGCCGCTCCGTCTCCACGGTCAGGGTGTAGGTGGAGGGCAGGTTGATGACCCGCACACAGCTGGCGGGCAGGTTCATGGTCTTGGTCTCCAGACGGGAGCTGTCGAAGCTGACCGTGATGCTGGAGATGTTGTCCAGCAGACGGATGCCGCTGGGCAGCTCGATGGGCATTTCGTACACCTTATCCAGTGCAAAGGTGGAAAGGTCGATGGTACCCACCGACAGGGTGGACAGACGGTCGATCTGGGACTCCGGGCCGGCCACATTGAGGGTCTTCTTGCTCAGGGAGTAGACCAGCACCGAGGGGTCAAAGTCGCGGGGCGCGTTGATAAAGCTGACTTCCACCGGCAGGGTGGCCAGCTTATACACCTGCAGCGTGACCTCGACGCTGTCCGTTTCCAGAGTAGTATACTCAAATTTCACCTCTCCGCCGCTGCGGGTGTAAAAACGCAGGCCGGTGTCCAGAGTGACGGGACTGGTCAGCTCGCCGCTGTAGGTCACCTCGGCGGTGCAGGTCTCCACCTTGCTCAGCTCGGTGCTGGGTCCGGAGAGCGTCACCGTCTCCTTCGAAATGTCGGTGCCGTAGAGGATATAGCCGTCTGCTATCTTCAGGTAATTCGTCGTCACCTGGATGGGCAGGGTCTTTTCTTCCACCACATCGAACACCACGTCCACGGTGTTGTCGCCGTCGATGGAGACGGACACCCCGGTGAGCAGGGTGCTCTGGCTCCGCACCTGAAGGCGCAGGCTCTTTTCGCCGCTGTCGCGGACGCTGGACCAGTCGGGGTAGACGACAAAGTCGTTGGCCGACAGGCTGCCGATGGTGTAGCCGTCGCCGGAAAGTTTCAGGTTGACCGTTTTTTCCTCTGCATTGACGATGCTCAGGCCCCGGGAAGTGTAGGCAGCTGAATCATAGCTGAAGTCCACCGGAACATTATAGATGGTGGTGGTGGTGCCGGGCTGCACGACGATGGTGACAGCCATCCACGCGATGACTGCACCCAGCAAAGAAAGCAGGAGCCGGATGCGGCGGTCGTTCAGCAGGTTGCGCTTGGGGGGTACGGCAGGCTTGCCGTTGTTCTGCTCAGTGCTCATTGCTGCTCATCCTCCTCCTTGTTGTTCACCCAGTTCAGCAGGCGCTTGCCCCGGGCCTTCCAGCCCTCGGCAGCGCTCTTCTCGCTGGCGGTCTCCTTGGGTATCATCTCATCCACCAGCCGGGTGTAAAGGGTCTGACGGTCAAAGTGGCGCATGAGCACACCGTTTTTCGCCATCGAGATGATGCCCGTCTCCTCGCTGACCACGATGGCGATGGCGTCGGAGTTCTCGGCGATGCCGAGGCAGGCGCGGTGGCGGGTACCCATGTCCTTGCCCAGGTCCAGGTTGTTGGAAAGGGGCAGCACACAGCCTGCGGCCTTGATGCGGCCATCCTCGATGATGGCTGCGCCGTCGTGGAGGGGGGTACCCTCGTAGAAGATGGTACCCAGCACCTCGAGGTTGACTGCGCTGTTCACGGGCGTGCCGGTGCGGACGATCTCAGAAAGGTTGGTGTTCCGTTCCAGCACGATGAGCGCGCCGGTCTTGGTCTCCGAAAAGCGCTCTGCCGCGTCGCAGATGGCGATGATGGCGCTGCGCCACGCGCCCTTGAGGCTGGTGTCGTTGTAGCGGTTTTTATTGAAGAAGCGATAGGCCCACTGGTCGGTCTGGCCCATCCGCTCCAGCGCACGCCGTATCTCGGGCTGGAACAGCACCACCAGCGTCAGCAGACCGACTTGCAGCAGCGAGTTGAGCAGCCAGGTGACGGTGCGCATATTCAGGATGTTCGCCACCAGATAGACCGCCATCACGATGAGCGCGCCCTTGGCCAGCTGGCCGGCGCGGGTGCGGTTGACGAAGCCCAGCAGCTGGTAGATGAGGAACGCGATGATGAGGATGTCCAGCAGGTCTACCAGCTTGAAGGTCTGAAAGTTTGCTACGATAGAGTTCAGAGTCATGGGTCACATTCTCCCGTTCACACTGCTTCGATGAGGGCGACGGCGTGGGCTGCGATGCCCAGCCCCTCGCCGGTAAAGCCCAGATGCTCCTCGGTGGTGGCTTTGACGCTCACGGCGTCCACCGGCATCCCGAAAGCCTCGGCCAGCTTTGCCCGCATGGCCGGGATGTGGGGGGCCAGCTTCGGGCGCTGGCAGAGGATGGTGGCGTCGATGTTCTCGATGCGCCAGCCGTGCTCGGTCACGATCTCTGCCACACGGCGGGCCAGCATGAGGCTGTCGGCCCCGGCGTACTCTTCCGCCGTATCGGGGAAGTGCTGGCCGATGTCGCCCAGCGCCGCTGCGCCCAGCACGGCATCCATGACCGCATGGGCCAGCACGTCGGCGTCCGAGTGGCCCAGCAGACCCTTTTCATACGGCACTTCCACGCCGCCCAGGATGAGCTTGCGGCCCTCCACCAGACGGTGGACGTCGTAACCATGACCAATGCGCATTTTCTTTCCTCCGTTCCCGGCCCGGGGTAGGTCCTCCCGGGTGGTGATCTTGATGTTTGCGTAGTCGCCCTGTACCAGCTCCACCGAACGGCCCGTCAGCTCGAACAGGCTGCAATCATCGGTGACGAGGCGGGCGCTGGCCTCGTCCAGTTCATCCAGCGCCGCCAGATAGGCGGCCCGGTCGAAGCACTGGGGCGTCTGCACCGCATAAAGGGTGCTGCGGTCGGGGGTGTTCTCCACCATGCAGCCTTCCGGCACAGTCTTGCCGTCGCCGCCCTTCGCCCGCTTGATGGTGTCCTTCACCGGCACCGCCGGGGCGGCGGCACCGCAGCGGGCAGCGGCCGCTATCGTATCGGCGATAACGCTCTGGCTCACGAAGGGCCGGGCCGCGTCGTGGACCGCCACCAGTCTGCCGTGGGCAGC
>OLNP01001857.1_pt1 | contig 16692 bp, 19 predicted proteins | sample 1671951 | NCBI WGS metagenome assembly OLNP01 (sample SAMEA3136629, study PRJEB25190) | human gut metagenome | biome: human gut; feature: human-associated habitat; material: faeces | place: Austria | collected 2013
TGGCCGGGCTGGCCGCCTGCTGCCTGGGCGGGGGGGCTGCTATGATACTGCGGGAGGTGGCAGCGTGCGCGGAATCGTGATTGACCCCGGCGCAAAGCCGGAACTTTACCGCCTGCCGGACACCCTGCAGGAACTGCAGCGCTTTATGGGCGGGTACGCGCAGCGCTGCCCGATCAGCAACCGGTTTGCCGCGCTGTTTTATCTGCCGCAAGTTGGGCAAAGCCTGCCGACCCGGCATTACCAAGGCCGCTGGTTTTATGGGCGGCTCTGCCTTGTGGGCTGGCGCAACGCCCGCATGACGGACCTGCCCATGCCGCTGGCCGAAGAGTTGCTTCAGAAATTCACACCTGTGGAGGTAACGCCATGAACGAGTATGACGCCATCCGCGCTGCCTTTGCCCACAACCGCAAGGATGCCGAACTGCTGCTGCACGAAACCGTGCGCGGCATTCTGGCCGAGGCAACAAGCAACAAGGTCAAACAACTGGAAAAGATCAGCCTGTGCTACAGCGCCGCGGACACCGGCACTGCCCAGCGCAAAGCGTTGATCGACATGGAGGTAGAAGGTTGACAGACTACATGATCTGCCAGAACCAGGACAACCACCTGCTGTACGCCTTAAAGCACGGCAGGTTCTGGTTCTGGGACAAACACCAAAACAAATGGGTGCCCAGCGATTGGGCCGCCCAGCAGTACGCCAAGGCCCAGACCAAAGAGCCCGACCTGGCGCAGGAGGACTGGCTGGGGAGATGCTTCGGCATCCTGATGGATGACTACGAGGTACCGGACGCTGTGGGAAAAGCCCTGCGCGCGCTGTCCAACAAGGAGGAACCACCATGCAAAGTGAACACGACTGTCCCGAATGCGGATGCTGCTGTGACTATGGCCGCCCCTGCTGCCACGTTGGCGGAGGAAACATCGACCACCCAGGCGGATGCAAACAGCTGCCCGCCGGGCCCCTGCTCCCCTGCGGATGCTTCCGGTGCAATGTCAAACCCGTCCGGTGCCGCAGCTGCCTGTTCGGCAGCGGCGTTTGATTATTCGGGGCTGGATGCCCAAACCGTTACCGACCTGCACCTGGCCGAACAGATGTACACATCGGGGCGTAAACTGGCCGAAATGGGCCTGCGCCGCATGGCGGATGGCGTTTCAATCGCGCATGACGCACTATGCGGGAGTTGCGACAATTTGTCGCAAGCTCACAACAATCAAGGCGGAGTTGTCCCACATTGGGACAACTCCAAGCACGGAAACCGGGGCGAAGACGCGTTCCGTCGCTGGTGCGAAAGCATCGGTGTAAGCAAATCCACGGCCTATAGACTGCTCCAGGTCTCTGCCCTGTTTGATTCCAGCAGCCCCCGCCAGCGGCAAGTGCTGGAAGAACTTTCCCCTTCTTTATTATATGCTGCCGCCAAGCCCCCCGCCCCCGCCGATCTGGTGCAGGCCGTCAAATCCGGTGACATTACCACCCACAAGCAATACCAGGATTTGCTGAAAGAAAACCAGCAGCTGCGCGCCGACCGGGTGAACGCCCTCAATGCCGCAGCCGCCGCCGAAGCCGCCCGCGATGCCGCCCTGGCCGATGTTGACGGCCTGCATGAGCAGAACCGCCAGCTGCAAGCCGCCGCCACCGGTGCCCAGGAAAGCTACCGCACCGCCCACAAAAACGAAGATTCCGCCCTGCGCCGCGCCGCCGAAGCCGAGCAGCGGGCAAAGGAAGCGGAAAAGCAGCTGGCCGGTGCCCGCCAGGTTGCCGATGCCGCCCGGATGCGTGCCGACAAATACCAGCGGGAAGCCGAAGCCGCCAAAGCGCAGCCGGTGGCCGCCGCTGTGGACGAGGATGAGATCAACCGCCGTGCCCACACCCTGGCCGATGAACTGACCGCCCCTTTGCGCAGCGAGCTGGAAGCCGCCAAAGCTGCCGCCGCCACACCGGAACAAATCGAGCTGGACACCCGCAACGCCTATGACAGCCTGCTGCTGGCCGGGCGCGCCATGCAGAACGCCTGGAAGTCCGTCAGGCCGCAGCTGGCCAAGCTGCCGCCGGACACCCGCGCCGGGGCCATCAACCAGCTGAACAACACCCTGACTGAGATTCAAACGGAGGCAATAAAATGTCTGTAAAAATTGCGGCTCTGGAAGCCGAAAACGTAAAACGCATCAAGGCGGTTGCCCTCACGCCCTCCCCCACCGGGCTGACCATTGTGGGCGGCAACAACAACCAGGGCAAAACCAGTGTGCTGGATGCCCTGGCCTGGGCCCTGGGCGGCGAGAAGTTCCGCCCTACCGCCGCTGTGCGGGACGGTGCCCTTGCCCCGCCCCACCTGAAAGTGATCCTGTCCAACGGCGTTGTGGTGGAGCGCAAGGGCAAAAACAGCAGCCTGACCGTGACGGACCCCACCGGCCAGCGCAGCGGCCAGCAGCTGCTGAACGCTTTTGTGGAGCCGCTGGCGCTGGACCTGCCCCGCTTTATGCAGGCCAGCGATAAAGACAAGGCCGACACCCTGCTGAACATCATCGGTGTGGGGGATGCTTTGACCGGCCTGGACCGGGAGATCAAAGCCCTGTACGACCGCCGCACCGTGATCGGCCAGATCGGCGCCCAGAAACGCCACGCCGCCGAAGAGCTGACCGAATACCCGGACGCCCCGTCCGAACCCGTTAGTGCCATTGAGCTGATCCAACAGCAGCAGGAGATTTTGCTCCATAACGCCGACAACCAGCGCCAGCGCGACCGCCTGACCGAGATTACCCACGCCAAGCACCGCGCCATGGATGAGCTGGCCCGCTTGGAGGAACAGCTCAAAACCCTGCAGGAGCACCGCGGCCAGCTGGTAGAGGAATACAACGCCGCCTGCGTGCAGGAGGAAGCCTCCACCAAGACCGTGGCCCAGCTGCAGGATGAATCCACCGCCGAGCTGGAGCAGAGCATCCGCAATGTGGAGGAGATCAACCGGCAGGTATCCGCCAACCTGGCAAAATCCAAGGCTCAGGACGAAGCCGAGCGCTATGCGCAGGAATACACCGCCCTGACGGAGCAGATCAAGGCAAAGCGCACCGCCCGCATGGACCTGCTGAACGGCGCAGACCTGCCCCTGACCGGCCTGGGTGTGGAGGACAGCAGCCTGACTTACAACGGCAAGCACTGGCAGGACATGAGCGGCAGCGACCAGCTGCGGGTGTCCACCGCCATTGTGCGCCGCCTGAACCCCGACTGCGGCTTTGTGCTGCTGGACAAGCTGGAACAGATGGACCTTGCCACCCTGGCGGAGTTCGGCAGCTGGCTGCAGGCCGAAGGATTACAGGCCATCGCCACCCGCGTTTCGACCGGCGGGGAGTGCCAGATCATCATTGAGGATGGCAGGGTAAAAGACGCCGAGGAACCACCCGCCCCAAAAGCATGGACGAAAGGAGCGTTCTGAAATGAGCAAATACGCAATCACATCCGGCACCATTGCCGCGCCGGTCAAAACCGTTCTGTACGGGCCGGAGGGCATCGGCAAAAGCACTTTTGCCGCCCAGTTCCCCGCCCCGGTATTCATTGACACCGAGGGCGGCACCAAGCGGCTGAACGTTGCCCGCCTGCCCGCGCCCACCAGCTGGGCCATGCTGCTGGATGAAGTTGCCGAGGTCAGCCGCGGCAATGTGCCCTGCGGCACCCTGGTGATCGACACCGCCGACTGGGCCGAACGGCTCTGCATTGACGCCGTCTGCGCCCGCGCCAAGGTCAAGGGCATTGAGGATTTCGGGTACGGCAAGGGCTATACTTACGAGAAAGAAGAGTTCGGCAAGCTGCTGGATACCCTGGAAGAGGTGCTGAACACCGGGCACAACGTGGTGGTTCTGGCCCATGCTGCCATCACCAAGTTTGAGCAGCCCGATGCCGTGGGCAACTATGACCGCTGGAGCATGAAAACCAGCAAACAGGTAGCCCCTCTGCTGCGGGAATGGTGCGACATGCTGCTGTTTGCCAACTACAAAACCGTGGTAGAAAAGGCCGGCAGTGCCCCCAACGCCAAGAACAAGGCCAGCGGCGGGCGGCGGGTTCTCTACACCAGCCACCACCCCTGCTGGGATGCCAAAAACCGCTTTGGCCTGCCGGAAGAACTGCCCTTTGAGTATGCCAGCATCGCCGCCTGCATCCCGGACCCGCACCCCGGCGCAGCCCCCGCGCCGCGCCCCATCATGGTAGAGGATACCCCCGCCCCCAAGCCTGCACCGGTGCCGGTTCCCGCTGCACCTGCTGCACCGCCTGCCGTGCCTGCCGGGATCTCCGCCAGTGATCTGCAGGCGCAGGGCGTGCCGACCGCCCTTGCCCAGCTGATGGCCGCCAATAATGTGACCCCGGAGGAACTGCAGACCGTGGTCGGCCAGCGCGGGTACTTCCCCGCCGATATGCCGGTCAAGGATTACCCGGCTGATTTCGTCAGCGGCTGCCTGGTGGCCGCCTGGCCCCAGGTGCTGGAGATGATCTGCACCAACCGCGATGTACCGTTTTAACAAATACAAAGGAGATTTACCCATGGCTGAATATATGAACAACATGCCGGATGCTGCCCTGGACTGGGACAGCGAGGTTACCAACGAACAGCGGGAATTTGTGCTGCTGCCTGCGGGCGATTACCTGTTTACCGTGCAGAGCTTTGAGCGTGCCCGCTATGAGGGCAGCGCCAAGCTGCCGCCCTGCAACATGGCCAAGCTGACCATTACCATCCATGGCGGCGACAAAGGCGAAACCACCGTCACCCACCGCCTGTACCTGCACACCAAGACCCAGGGCCTGCTGGGCGCCTTTTTTGAGAGCATCGGCCAGTGCAAGCGCGGCGAGACGTTCCGCCCCCGCTGGAACGAAATTGTCGGCGCACAGGGCATGTGCCGCCTGGGCGTGCGGGAATACACCAAGCAGAGCGGCCCCCACGCCGGTGAGACCGGGCAGGCCAACGAGATCGAAAAGTTCCTGCCCCGCCCCGAACCCACCGCCGCCCCCAGCACCGGGTGGAAGCAGGGAGCTTTTTAAGTTAGGAGGTAGGAGTTAAAACGGGCCTAAGGTCCGGCATTGTAGGGAACGGTCTATCTCCGGCCTAAGAGCCGGGGCGTTGCCCCGGTTGGCCTCCGAAACGCGCCTGCGGGCGCAGTGACCGTTCCGAAAACCACGCCGTATATGCCATAACAGGATTTGCCACAGGGCGACGGGCGCACACTGTGCGCTCCTACGGGATTGCGGCCCAATTTTCAACCCGTGCGCACATGCGCACTCCAATAATTCCTAACTCCTCACTAACACGGAAAGGATACTTATGCCCAACACAAACTCTCTCCCCTTGCGCCCCTATCAGCAGCGGGCGAAAGAACAGATCCATACAGAGTGGGAACAGGGGCGGCTGCGCACGCTGCTGGTGCTGCCCACCGGCACCGGCAAAACCATTGTGTTTGCTGCCGTGGCCGAAGACCAGGTGCGCGCCGGGGACCGGGTGCTGATCCTGGCCCACCGCGGCGAACTGCTGGAACAAGCCGCCGACAAGCTGCAAAAATCAACCGGCCTGGGCTGCGCGGTGGAAAAAGCCGAACAATCCTGCCTGGCCAGCTGGTACCGCGTTGCCGTTGGCAGCGTGCAAAGCCTGCAGCGCCCCCAGCGGCTGGAAAAGTTCCCCCACAATTATTTCAGCACCATCATCATTGACGAAGCCCACCATGCCGTGACCAACGGCTACCGCCGCATTCTGGACTGGTTCCCCGCGGCCAAGGTCCTGGGCGTAACGGCCACGCCGGACCGCGGCGACCTGCGCAATCTGGGCGAGGTGTTCGACAGCCTGGCCTATGAGTACAAGCTCACCGATGCCATCCGGGACGGCTTTCTGTGCCGCATTATGGCGCAGACCATCCCCCTCAGGCTGGACATCTCCACCGTGGGCATGTCCGGCGGGGACTATGCCGTGGGCGAGCTGGGCAGTGCCCTGGACCCTTATCTGGACCAGATCGCCGCCGAGATGGCGCACTACTGCAAGGGGCGCAAAACCGTTGTCTTTCTGCCGCTGATCAAAACCAGCCAGAAATTCCGGGATACCCTGAACCGCCACGGATTCCATGCTGCCGAGGTCAACGGCCAGAGCACCGACCGCGCCCAGGTCCTGGCAGATTTTGACGCCGGAACCTACAACGTGCTGTGCAACAGCATGCTGCTGACCGAAGGCTGGGACTGCCCCAGTGTGGACTGCGTTGTGGTGCTGCGCCCCACCAAGGTGCGCAGCCTGTACAGCCAGATGGTGGGCCGCGGCACCCGCCTGCACGAAGGCAAAAAGGACCTGCTGCTCCTGGATTTTCTCTGGCTGACCGACCGCCACGAGCTCTGCCGCCCGGCCGACCTTGTGTGCGAGGACCACGCCGTTGCCCAGCAGATGACCGATAACCTGGCTGCCGCCGCCTGCCCGGAGGACGTGGAGGAAGCCGCCCGGCAGGCCGCCGAAGATGTGGCGGCCCAGCGGGAGGAAGCCCTTGCCAAACAGCTGGAAGAACAGCGCCGCAAGCGCGCCCGCCTGGTTGACCCGCTGCAATACGAAATGAGCATCCAGGCTGAGGATCTGGCCGGTTATGTGCCCGCCTTTGGGTGGGAAGCCGGTCCCCCCAGCGCCGAGCAAACCGCCGCGCTGGAAAAGCAGGGCATCTGCCCTGACGCGGTGGAATCCGCCGGCAAAGCATCCCTGCTGCTGGACCGGCTGAACAAGCGCCGGGATGAGGGATTAACCACCCCAAAACAGATCCGCTGCCTGGAAAAATACGGCTTCCAGCATGTGGGCACCTGGAGCTTCAACGCCGCCAAGCACATGATCGACCGTATCGCCGCCTGCGGCTGGCGCGGCACCCCCAAGGGCGTGGACCCAAAGACCTATATGCCCTCTGCGGAAACAACCCCAATCTTTGACTTCGGATGGTAAACGGAATGGACAATGCAAATGATCTCAAGGAAGCCTTGGACTTTATCTCCCCGGCAAACTTGACCTATGAGGAATGGGTCACGGTGGGTATGGGGCTGAAAGAAGCCGGGTTCCCTGTTACCGCATGGGAGCAATGGAGTTCCCGCGATGGCAGCCGGTACCATAAGGGCGAATGTGCCCGCAAGTGGGAAAGTTTCCGCGGCAATCCCAAACCAATCACCGAGAACAGCATTTTTGCCCTGGCACGCAATCACGGCTGGCCGGGTCCTGCCGGGCATGAGCTGGACTGGAACGACGCGATCTGCGCCCCCGGCACCCGGCCGGACGGCGTTGTGGTGGATACCCGCTGGCTGGATGTGCAGGAGCTGAACATCCCCGAACAATGGGACCCCGCCGACCAGCTGCGCCGCTACCTGCAAGCCCTGTTTGAGCCGGAGGACCATGTGGCCTATGTGACCGAAAGCTACCTGCGGGATGACCGCTATGCCCCCACAAAAGGCTGCTGGGACCGCACCGCCGGTCAGCTGATGGACGAGCTTGCCCGCTGCGGCGGGGACATCGGCGCTGTGGTGGGCGATTACAACCCCGCCGCCGGTGCCTGGATCTGCTTCAACCCCGTGGAGGGCGGCCGCAGCAACAACAATGTGACCGACTACCGCTATGCCCTGGTGGAATGCGACAACATGGAGCTGGAAAAGCAGCAGGCCATTATCCGCCAGCTGGAACTGCCCTGCGCGGCCCTGGTGTACAGCGGCAGCAAAAGCCTGCACGCCATTGTGCGGGTCGGCGCGCCGGATTATACCGAGTACCGCCGCCGGGTTGACTACCTGTACGCTGCCTGCAAGAAAAACGGCCTGACGCTGGACGAAGCCAACCGCAACCCTGCCCGCCTATCCCGCATGCCGGGCATCCTGCGCGGCGGCAAAAAGCAGTACCTGCTGGAAACCAACACTGGCAAATCCTGCTGGGAGGAATGGAAAGACTGGTTTGAAGCCTGCACGGACGACCTGCCCGATACCGAAAGCCTTGCCGATGACTGGGCCAGCCTGCCGCCGCTGGCAGATGCCCTGATTGAAGGGGTGCTGCGCCAGGGCCACAAAATGCTGCTGGCCGGGCCCAGCAAAGCGGGCAAAAGCTTTGCCCTGATCGAACTGTGCATCTGCCTTGCCGAGGGTGCCCCCTGGCTTGGCCGCTTTGCCTGTGCGCAGGGCAAGGTGCTTTATATCAATCTGGAACTGGACCGCGCCAGCTGCCTGCACCGCTTCAAAGATGTATACGAAGCCCTGCACCTGCCGCCCCGGAACCTTGCCAACATCGACATCTGGAACCTGCGCGGTGCCTCCGTCCCCATGGATAAGCTGGCTCCCCGCCTGATCCGCCGGGCTGCCAAGAAAGGCTACCTGGCCGTTGTGCTGGACCCGATCTATAAAGTCATCACCGGCGATGAAAACAGCGCTGACCAGATGGCCAAGTTCTGCAACCAGTTTGACCTGGTCTGCCGGGAACTGGACTGTGCCGTCATCTACTGCCACCACCACAGCAAGGGCGCGCAGGGCGGCAAGCGCAGCATGGACCGTGCTTCCGGCTCCGGTGTGTTTGCCCGTGACCCGGATGCCATGCTGGATATGACCGAGCTGGTCCCCACCGATGCCATCCGGGAGCAGCTGCACAACAAAGCGGCCTGCGCCGCAGCCAAAGCCCTGCTGGATGCCCGCGGCCATGCCGATGCTTACGGCCCGGACGATGCCCTGAGCCGCAGCCGGATGCTGGCCATTGCCAAGGAACACCTGCCGCTGCCCGATCTACACCGCCTGGATGCAGACACCGCGGCTGCCATCAAGCGCGCCGATGCCATGACCGCCTGGCGCATTGAGGGCACTCTGCGCGAGTTTGCCCGTTTTGACCCGGTCAACCTCTGGTTCGACTATCCCATACACAAGCTGGACAGCGGCCTGCTGGAGGACCTGCAGCCAGAAAGCGATTACAAGCAGCTTGGCTCCCGCGGTGCCGCAAAGCGCTGGGGAGACAAAGATACTGCCGCCAAAAGCAAGCGTGCCGAACTGCGCACCGCCTTTGAAGCCTGCACCATGGATGGTAAAGTGACCATTTACAGCATGGCTGAATACCTGAACCTGAAGCCCGATACCGTGCGCCGACGCCTGAAATCCGACGGCGGATTTTGGATTGATGGCACCAGCGTGGGGCTGAAAGAGCCCGGAAGCAACGGATAATGTTTCTTATATTTCACGGAAAATAGCCGCTATCCGTACCAAATACGGACGGAAAATAGCCTTATATATATAGTAAAAATCCGTCCGTGTGTTGGGGTATCCCAGAGGATGGGGCGTACACAGCCCCCATCCCTCCGGGAACCCACCCCAGCACGTTGGCCACAAAAAAGAACGAGGTGAAAATACATGCAATTTTTTATTCCCATGCAGCCGCCCACCACAACCCACAATGCCAAGCAGCTGCATGCCTTTATGCGCGGCGGCAAGCCCTGCGCCGTGTTGCACGACAGCCCGGAGCTGAAAGCCACCCGTGCCAAGCTGCACGCCTACCTGGCCCCTTATGCACCGCCTACCCCCTGCAGCGGCCCGGTGCGGCTGTTGGTCAAGTGGCTGTTTCCCACCGATGGCCGCCACAATGACGGCGAGTGGCGCACCACCAAGCCCGATACCGACAACCTGGAAAAAGCCCTGAAAGACGAAATGACCCGCCTGCACTTCTGGCGCGATGACGCATTCGTGTGCAGTGAGGTGGTTGAAAAGTTCTGGGCCGATACCCCCGGTATTTTTATCAAGGTGGTGAAGCTATGACATTTGTTTCAAGCGGAATGCGTTTCGATGCCGAAAACAGCCGGTGCATCCCTGCCGAACGGATGACGCCGGACGAATTGCGCCAGCTGCACCGCCTTGCCATCGAGCGCCGCCCCGAAGCCTGTTTTGGCTGCGGGCTGGAACATGATTGTTTTGTGTATGGGCATGGATGTGCCGTCATCCGCAAAGCATTGCGGCTGTTGGGAGGTGGGGCGGATGCCTGTCTTTGATTCCAACTGTCTCTACATCATCCAATGCCTGGCCCTTGTGTTTCTTGTGGCCCCCTGCGTGCTCTTTGCGGGCGGCATGCTGATCTGTGGGCTGTTGTGGTGCGGGCTGCGCATCACCCGCGCGCTGAACCTGCGGCTGCTGGGCCTGCCGCGGTGTGGGCGCTGCCGCTACTGGGCCACCGTCCAGTGCCCATTGTATGGCCGCAACACGCCAAGCGATTTTTGCAGCCGCGGCGAAAGGTGGGGTGACTGATGGACATTCTGCTTTCGATCATCGGCAGCGCCGTTCTGGCCGCGCTGCTGTCCGCCGCCTACACCGCCGGGGTAGCCGCTGGGAAAGCTGCCGCCCACCTGGACGAGGACGACGAACCGAAGATCTACATGGATCACACGCATGGAGGTGAGGATTGATGCCGAAATATTCCGATAGGCCCTGCGCCCGCTGCGGCAAAATGATGCTGTACGCCTATTGTAGCCAGCGCTACTGCAAAGCCTGTGCCCCGCTGGTGCGCAGCGACGACGCCATCATCAGCCGGGCCAAGCAGCGCAGCAAACGTGCCATGAGCGAGATCGCCCGCGTGAAACGTGCCGCCCGCGCCGAAGGCAAGACCTATGGCTACTATGTAGCCCTGCACGAGCCGCGGAAGGGGTGATGCCATGACCTATGAAGAGAAAGTCGCCTGGCTGCGCCGCTACCAGCAAAGCCTGCGCCAGGAGCGGGAACTTGAGCAGGAACTTCTCACTCTGCGCAGCCAGGCTTGCCGCGTCACGCCTCTTCTTTCCGCCATGCCTACCGGCACCCCGGACGGGCAAGGTATCCCCCGTGCCGTGGAGCGCATCATTCAGGCGCAGCAAGAGTTGGAACGCCAGATTGCTATCTGTGCAGATACCCGCCGCGACATCATCGCAATCATCAATCAAATTACCGATGCCCGTGATCAGGAAATTTTGCGCAGAAGATACCTACTTGGCCAGCGCTTTGAACAGATCGCAGTGGAGATGCACCTGGAATACCGGTGGGTCAGGAGGAGGCATAAGCAGGCAATCGAAATGTTGCTTTTTTAGTCGTTTTGAGCATTTTGGGGCATTTTTAAGCCGTTTTAAGCAAATTTCAGCACTTTTTCAAGCATTTTGGGATCACAATCCATTTACATTTCGGGGACATTCCGTTATAATAATCTAAACAAAAGTGCACCAAAACAAACAAAACTGTGCATAGGATGTGATGAAGTGGCTTATAATGAAATTGCTTTTCATGGCACCATAGAACCATATGCACAGAATATTCTTGCTGAACAGCACTTTAATCCTAGTACGAAACCGAACGAGTGGTTGGGCTACGGTATATATTTTTTCTCTCATCGCGTCCACGCCGAATGGTGGGCAAATGATCAAGCTTCCCGGCATCATAAGCCTGCTGCTGTTTTATCTGCAACGCTTCAATATGAAGATAATGCCTTTTTTAATCTTGACTTAAACGAAAATGCTTACGCATTTAATCGCTTTTCTCAAAGATTTTTGCAAGAAATAAAAAGTGCGAAAAAAATTCAAATTGATTTTAATGATCGAGCACAATTACGTTGCTTTTGCATGGAAGCGTTTAAGCTCCAGCATCCCGAAATCAAACTAGTTTCATATACGTTTGATACGCCGGGGCGTTGTGGGCGGTGGCTATTTCGTCCAAGGCAAGTGCAATACTGTGTAATTGACCACAGTATTATCAGCAATATAGAATTGGTCACCAAAGGAGGTGTTCCCACATGAGTGCGCAAGTTTCTGCAACTGAGTTGGCTATGCAAATTTGTAACCGTCTCGGTATTCATTACAGTTTTGGGGAGGGACCTTCTACCTTGATGGGAGTTCCCATTGAAGAGGTCGGGGATCTGTTTCCCGTTGCAAAAGACTATAAAGTATCCATCGCTTTTGAATTGAAGAACCCGGAAGTTAGTTCTGCTTTATATAAAAGCAGCCTTTCCCGCGAGACAAAGCCCGCTTCCTACTGGATGAGTCAAGATATTTCTTGTGTATCGGACCCCGATGATTTCACTTCCAGTAATCCCTCTGCTGCCTGATCTACAAAAGAGGAGAATAAATGAAATGAATCCGCAAGACAAAGATATTCGAAGTGTTCTTTCTATTAAGCATTTCATCTTTAATAGCATTACCTTTGAACGCATCGGTTTCAGAAATGACTCTCAAGAGCTTCCTACTTCTTTCTCAGTAAATGTAGAAAAACAAGGTGAAAACAATTACATTGTCACCTTGGATGTCAATGTAGAAAAGAAGGGTGAATTCAAGACCGATATCAGCATTTCTGGCTATTGCGAAATTGACGATAATCATCCTCAGCTGGATACGATTTTGCGGGTAAATGCTCCTGCTATTTTATTCCCGTATGTTCGCGCACAGCTTTCCCTTTTAACCGCACAGCCAGAAATGAGCCCCATCGTGCTTCCTGTTGTGAATTTCCAGAAGATTTACGAGCATTCTAAAGAGAATGCTGCTGAAAATTGACCCTCGCAGACCCCCAATAAACATGCTATAATACCATCATCAAAAGCCGTAAGGAACCCAAAACGTCCTTACGGCTTTTGTATTGTCATTTTATCCTCCCCATTTCAGCCAGACGGTCTTGCTCCCGTCTGGCTGTTTTTATGCCGCACAGCCGGCCCTTTGGCAGGGGCGCTGTGTTCCCAAGCAACGGCACAGCAAGGGTGCAAGGCCCTTGTGCGGCCCCACTCCCCGGCACCCGGCAAAGGCTCACACATTTTACTCTCTTTCCTTTTGTCCGTGCGTGCCGGGGTTCTTTAATATTCCACCCCGCCCCAACCCGGCGGGGTATTTTATTGCAGAAAGGCGGTGAAACATGGCATACAAACGCAATCCGGTCGGGCGGCCCCCGAAGTACAAAAGCGTGGAAGAGATCCAAGGCAAAATTGATGCCTATTTCACCGCCTGCAAGGGGCACCCCCTGATGAACCCGGATACCGGCGAGCCGTTCCAGGACAAATACGGCCTGCCCATTATTGTGGATGCCAAACCGCCGACGGTAAGCGGGCTGGCCCTGGCGCTGGGGTTTTCCTGCCGCCGGGACCTGAACGCCTACCAGGGCAAAAAGGAATTTTGCACCACGATTACGCGCGCGAAGGCCCAGTGCGAAGCATACGCCGAAGAACGCCTGTTTGACCGGGACGGCACCAACGGCGCGCAGTTCAGCCTGCGCTGCAACTTTGGCTGGAACGAAAAGCCCGCCGAAGCACCGCCCCCGCCCGCTGATGACGGCTTTTTGACCGCCATGCAGCAGCAGGCGCCCGAAGCCTGGAAGGATGGTGCGGATGAACCCGGTTAAGCCTGCCGCGTTTCGGTTCCGGCCGTTCAGCCGCCGCCAAAAGCAGGTACTGACCTGGTGGTGCAGCACCTCCCCCGTACAGGCGGCGGACGGGCTGATCGCGGACGGGTCCATCCGCTCCGGCAAAACCGTTTCGCTCTCCCTCAGTTTTGTGCTGTGGGGCATGGCGCGCTTTAACGGCCAGAACTTTGCCCTGTGCGGCAAGACCATTGCCAGCCTGCGGCGCAACGTGGTGGGGGTGCTCAAGCAGATGCTGACCGCCCGCGGCTACACTGCCGCCGAGCGCCGGGGCGACAATTTGCTGATCGTGACCCGCGGGACCGTGACCAACTATTACTACCTGTTCGGCGGCAAGGACGAGGGCAGCCAGGACCTGATCCAGGGCATTACGCTGGCAGGTGCGCTGTTTGACGAAGTTGCCCTGATGCCGGAAAGCTTTGTAAACCAGGCCACCGCCCGCTGTTCTGTGGACGGTTCCAAGTTCTGGTTCAACTGCAACCCGGAGGGGCCGGAGCACTGGTTCTACAAAAGCTGGATTTTGCAGGCCCGCGCCAAGAACCTGCTGTACCTGCACTTTACGATGGATGACAACCTGAGCTTGTCCGAGCCGATCAAGGCGCGGTACCGGGCGCAGTACACCGGCGTGTTTTATGAGCGGTACATCCGCGGGCGCTGGGTGGTGGCCGAAGGTCTGGTTTACCCCTTTGTGGCGGCCAACCCGGATGCCTACCTGCTGTGCGGGCCGACCGCCGGGATGGATGGCCGCTTTTTTGTCTCGATCGACTACGGCACCCACAACCCGTGCAGCATGGGGCTGTGGTGCGTGCAGGCCAACCGGGCAGTGCGCATCAAGGAAAGTTACTACAACTCCCGCGAGGTCCAGCACCAGCGCACCGATGAAGAGCATTACACCGCGCTGGAAGAGCTGACCCGCGGTTACTATGTGCAGGAAGTGGTGGTGGACCCCTCCGCCGCGTCCTTTCTTGAAACCATTCGCCGCCATGGGCGGTACATGGTGCGAGCTGCCGCCAACGATGTGCTGGACGGCATCCGGGTCACGGCCAGCCTGCTGCAAGCCGGGCGGGTGCAGATCCACGAAAGCTGCACGGATGCCCTGCGGGAGTTCAAAACCTACTGCTGGGACGACAAGGCCCCGCAGGATGCCGTCATCAAGGAGAACGACCACGCCATGGACGACATCCGCTATTTTTGTTATACCGTGCTGGCCCGCGAATACCGCTGGGCGGATTGGAGGAAGTGAAGATGTTCCAAAAGCTTTTGCGCTGGCTGCGCGCCCAGATCGGCACGCTGTTTGGCGATGCCCCCGGCGCAAATGACATTATCCTTTCCGGCCAGATGGAAAACGCCCTTGCCCTGTGGGCCCAGATGTACGAGACGGGCGGCCCCTGGTGCACGGCCAAAAACGACCTGCACAGCCTGCACATTGCGGCCAGCGTGGCGCGGGAGTTTGCCCGGCTGGTTACGATGGAGCTGAAAGTCAGCCTGTCCGGCTCTTCGCGGGCGGACTATCTGGCAGAGCAGCTGGCGCCTTTTCTGGACAAGCTGCCCAACTACACCGAGATTGCCTGCGCGCTGGGCGGGGCAGTGTTCAAGCCCTATGTTTCCGGTGACCGGCTGCTGGTGGATGTGGTGCAGGGGGACTGCTTTTTCCCCACCACCTTTGACACCACCGGCCGCCTGACCGGGGCGATCTTCTCCGAACAACTCAAACGCAAAAACACGATCTACACCCGCCTGGAGCGGCACGAATACACCGCCGGGGTGCAGACCATCCAAAACAAAGCGTTTGCCAGTTCCAGCACAGCAAGCCTGGGACACGAGATCCCGCTGGCCGATGTGCCGGAGTGGGCCGACATTGCGCCGGAGGTGCGCATTGAGGTGGAGCGGCCGTTATTCGCCTACTTCCGCATTCCCCTTGCCAACCGCAATGACCGGCACAGCCCGCTGGGGGCCAGCGTTTACGCCCCCGCTGTGGATACCATCCACGATGCCGACGAACAGTTTGGCCGCCTGCTGTGGGAGTACGAGGGCGGCCAGCTTGCCATTGATGTGGACGCTGCGGCCCTGCGCCCCACCGGGGACGGTTGGTTCCAGATGGACCAGCGCAGCGGTCGGCTGTACCGCGGCTGCATGACCGGCAATGTGGCGGACCGCACGCTGTTCAACGTGTTTGCGCCCGCCCTGCGGGATGAAGCCTATCTGCGCGGGCTGGACGGCATTTTGAAGCGGATCGAGTTCCAGTGCGGCCTTGCCTATGGCACCCTGAGCGACCCCCAGAATGTGGACAAGACCGCCACCGAGATCATGGCAAGCAAGCAGCGCAGCTACTCCACCGTAAAAAGCATCCAGCACGCGCTGCAGGTGGCGCTGGATGACCTGCTGTACGCAATGAACGCCTATGCCGACCTGTACCAGCTGGCCCCCGCAGGCAGTTACACCGCCGTGTACAACTGGGACGACAGCATCGTGAATGACCCCGGCGAGCGCAAGCAGCTGTTCTGGCAGTATGTGCAGGCAGGCAAGTTCCCCATGCAGCGCTACCTGACCGAGTTTGAGGGCTACAGCCAGGAGGAAGCCGCCCAGATCGCGGCTGAAACCAGCGCCGAGAACAACGCCGACGAAGCCCTGACCTTTGCCCCGTGAGGTGATGCCCCATGCTGACACCTGACCAGCTGGAAGCCCTGCCCCGCCGTTTTGTGCAGCTATGGCAGCAGGTGGAAGATGACATTTTGCAGGACATTGCCCGGCGCATGAAAAGCCTGGGCGAGCTGGACCCTCTGACCCCAACGGCCATATGGCAGGCATGGCGGCTGGCCGAAACCCGCGCGGTGCGCAGCAACACCGTTGCCACGCTGGCCAGGTACACCGGCAAAAGCCGGGCGGAGATCAAGCGGCTGCTGGAAACTGCGGGGGCACAAACCCTGGCTGCGGACGATGCCGTTTATACGGCTGCCGGGCTGGACCCGCCGCCGGTCAACCAGTCCCCTGCCCTGCTGAACCTGCTGAATGCCGGGTACCGCCAGACCTGCGGCACCTGGCAGAACCTGACGGCCACCACCGCCAACACGGTGACCGGCGCGTTTGAGGACCGGCTTTCCCGCGCGTGGGGGCTGGTCAGCACTGGGGCCATGGATTACAACACCGCCATCCGCCGCGCGGTGAATGCCCTGGCGGACACCATGCCGTACATCACCTACCCCAGCGGCCACACCGACACGCTGGAAGTTGCCGCCCGCCGGGCGGTGCTGACCGGCGTGAACCAGACTTGTGCGAAATTGCAACTGAAACGCATGGAAGAGATGGGCTGCGAATTTGTGGAAGTGACCGCCCACGAGGGGGCCC